>ENA-UOYL01000391-UOYL01000391.1-marine-metagenome-genome-assembly--contig:-NODE-391-length-15965-cov-3.325403_pt1 | contig 15965 bp, 14 predicted proteins | sample MGYA00238173_ERZ767189 | MGnify/ENA primary metagenome ERZ767189 (study PRJEB28943, sample SAMN06267163) | marine metagenome | isolation source: Columbia River Estuary | place: USA:Columbia River Estuary... | reverse complement strand
TCAAAGCAACATAGAAATTACCGATGAAGTCGTTCAGAAAAATGCACAGCAAAGTCTAACAAGATATGATAAAGACGGTGAACAACACTACGATATCATCTCTGCATTTATAAAATCAATTCGGGGTAGCGACCCTAATGCTGCAGTCTATTGGTTGGCTCGAATGGTTGAAGGTGGCGAAGATCCAAAATTTATCGCTCGCCGATTAATTATTTCAGCAGCAGAAGATGTTGGATTAGCGAATCCAAATGCTTTATTGATGGCGAATAATTGCTTTCAAGCAGTTGAAACAGTCGGATTTCCTGAAGCAAGAATCATCTTGTCTCAATGCACACTGTATTTAGCAACATCACCAAAAGGAAATGCAGCTTACATGGCGATTAATAAAGCACAAGAAATAGTTAGGGAGACTGGAAATTTAGGGGTGCCACTTCCTCTACGGAATGCCCCTACTGCGCTCATGAAAGAATTGGGATATGGAAAAGGTTATTTTTATTCGCATGATTATCCAGGAAATTTTAAAGCCCAAGAATTTTTGCCTGAAGAAATAAAAGGAACTAATTTTTTTAGCGCAGGAAGTAATGCTAAAGAACAAGAAATTCAAAAATCAATCGAACAAAATTGGAAGGAAAAATATAAACCTAATGAGTAGAATTTTCTATTATCTTTTCGTGATACCACTATCCTATTTGCCATTATATTTATTGTATAGCCTCAGTCCGATCATCTATTTCTTCTGTTATTACGTTTTTTCATATCGAAAAAATGTAGTCAAATTAAATATCCAAAATAGCTTTCCTGACAAGTCGTTGAAGGAACAAGAATTTATTATGAAAGCTTTTTATCTACACTTAAGCCAAGTTATTGTAGAAGGAATTAAAAACCTTACGATATCAAAATCTGAATTAAGTAAACGATTTAAAATAACTAATCCTGAGGTGATTAATGATTTATTAAAAAACAATAAAAGTGTCATTTTACTTGGTGGTCATTATGGAAATTGGGAATGGCTGATTACCAGTCAATCCTTTCAATTTGATGGTAAAGCCTATGGTTTAGGAATGCCCATGAGCAATAAATTTTGGGGACAAGCCATCAATAAAAAAAGAGAACGCTTTGGATTGAAAGTCATTCATTCTAAAAATTACAAAGAAGTCTTAGCGGAAGAAAAAAATCCATACACACTACTCATGCTTGGGGATCAAAGTCCCGGAGATACCAATAAAAGTTATTGGACGAACTTTCTGAATCAGCAAACAGCGGTACAATTTGGGACAGAATCATTAGCGAATACCTATGACCTAGCGGTTGTCTATTTTAACATCGATAAAGTGCGTTATGGTTATTATGAAATGACATTGACATTACTAACTGACAGTCCAAAGGAACTTAGTTGGGGAGCCATTACCCAACAACATACTGAGTTATTGGAACAGCAAATCAAGAAGAAACCTTACTTATGGATGTGGTCGCATAAACGATGGAAAAGAGATCTTCCTGAGGATCTTGACGCCTTAAAAATGGAACAAGAGCAACGCTTTAATAAGCAATTTAGATAAGTTGGTCTTATTCAATTTAAAATTTAAATGATGATAAAACACCTCTTCATTCTTTTTGTCTCACTTTATTCCCCATGCTTTTTCGCACAAGAAATTTCAATATTAAAGTATAGCAATAAACCCATTCATGCAAGAGGCATAGCAGTAAAAGGAAATTATATATTCCTTGGAAATAACAATGGAGAAGTCATTCGGTACACGCTCAAAAACGGAAAAAGCAAATCACTTAATCCGAAGGATACTTTTCCTGAAATCAGGGATCTTGCGCTGCATAAAAATTCCATTTACGCTATGCAAAGTGCCGACTACAGCATCATTCTTACGTTTAATCGCTTTGGAAATTCTATGAAACAGATTCAACTAATCACCATGGAATTAAATCCGCAGTTATTTTTAGATGGAATGGCCATAGAAAATAAAGAGGCATTCGTGATGGGTGATCCCGTTGAAAATGAATTTTCCTTGTATCATTCAAGCGACTTGAAACATTGGGAGAAAATCACCCCTGCTCTGCCCTCCTATTCTGGGGAAGCTGGATTTGCGGCCAGTGGCAGTACCGTGCAAATTAGCAATGGTGTTTATTATTTTGTTTCTGGAGGAGAAAAATCGCGCTTTTTTATGAGCAAAGACAAAGGTCAAACATGGATTCAGAGCGAACTTCCTTTTAAGAACAGCCAAGCAAGCGGTGCTTTTTCATTAGCCATGAAAGACAAGAACAACGGAATCGTAGTGGGCGGAGATTACCTTGCGCCGAATTCACGTGAAAATGTTTGTTTCATCACCAAAGATGGCGGAATCACCTGGAGCGCTCCCACTATTGGACCTTTCGGATACCGATCCTGCGTTTATTATACAGATGGCGTTTATTATTCGTGCGGAACCAATGGAATCGATTATTCGAAGGATAATGGCACTACATGGATTCAACTAAGCAATGAGAATTGCTTCAGCATGTGTTCGGACAAAGAATATGTTTATGCTTCGAGTACCAATGGGAGAATAATAAGGATTTCTAAGCTTGGCAATAAAGAGTGAGTAGCTATTTTATTGATACTTTCCATCTTTCACAGCATAAAAATTTTATTTATCCTGCGATATTCATTACTGAAGTTTTCTTTATCTTTAAGGCCTAAAATAGTATTATGAAATTGCTTGTGTTATTTTGCCTCTTGACTGCCACTTTCGTTTGCAAAGCGCAACAAATCCCTTCACCTACCGAAATTGCTAGCCTACCCTTATGGGCACAAAAAATGTATGGCGAAAACCCCAACGTATTGGAGGTAAGTGAACTCTACAGAAACTTTTATAGGGAACATGATTTTGAAAAGAACTACCATACGCAATATTTCAAGCGTTGGAAACGAAGCGTGATAACTAAAATCGATGACCAAGGATTCGTGCTTAATTTTACAGCAGAACAACTGCAAAAAATAGATCAAGATTACTTAAAAAAGCAAAGCCAGTCCAAGAGTTCAAACTGGACGGTTGTTGGTCCAATTACGAATTATCAAGAAAATAATACGCAAGGTTCGGGTCAAACGAATGTGTATGCTGTCGATCAATGTTTGGCACAACCTAATTTCATGTATTGCGGAACAGAACCGGGTGAAGTGTACAAAAGTATAGACGGTGGTCAAAATTGGACGCACAGCTCCATGACACTCGATTTTGGAAGTGGCGTGAGTGCCATAGAAATAAGTCCAACCAATCCTTTGGTGGTTTTTGCAGGTGGAAACAAAGGTGTCTTCCGTTCCACTGATGGTGGCACTTCTTGGACCAATGTCCTACCCCAAACCAATTTTGGTGTAAACGAAATCCTGATCAATCCTGGGAATGAACAACTAGTCTTCGCAGCAACGGATAAAGGTCTTTACCGATCTACAGATGGAGGTACCAATTGGACGCAATTATACACGACTGCCTGCTATGATATTAAATGTAAAGCCAATAGCAACAGCGAAATGTACTGCGTAAAGAATAACAGCACACTCATTAAATGCGAATTCTTTAAATCTACTGATTTTGGCGCTACATGGACCATTCAGACGGCTGGTTGGTACAATTCAACCGATCCAGCTAGAAATGACGGAGGTGCAAGAATTGCTGTAACACCTGCTAATCCAAATCGAATTTATGTTTATTTAATCGGGGAAGCAAAAGCCAACGATTATGGCTTTATTGGGATCTATAAAAGTGATGACAGTGGAACAACTTGGAGTAATCCAAGCGGAATTGACGGAGGACCTTACGATGCTACCCATGTCAACTTAGCCATTGGTTGGGCAACCTGGCTGTATCACCAAGGATTTTATAATTGTGCCATCGCAGCGTCGCCTACCAACGCAGACGAAATCTTGATTGGTGGCTTGAACCTCTACCGTTCGACCAATGGAGGACAAACTTTCGCTTCTGTTTCTGGGTATGTAGGCGGACCTTTGGGACTGCACGTGGACAACCAAGACTTTCGAGTGATTGGCGGGAATACCTGGATTTCCACCGATGGCGGAATCTATAAATCCAATGATTTTTTCACTTCGCAATTCCTATTTAAAATGTCGGGCGTACACGGTTCCGATTACTGGGGATTTGGAAGCGGATGGAATGAAGATGTATTGGTCGGAGGATTGTACCACAATGGAAACTTAGCCTATCATGAAAATTATGGCAGTGGTAATTTTTTAGAATTAGGAGGTGGAGAAGCTTCCACAGGGTATGTAAATCCTGGTATAAATAGAAAAACGTATTTTTCAGATATCGGCGGGAAATTTATTCCCTTGCAACTGGCTGACCCCATCACCGGAACCCCATTTGGTATGGCGCCTAACGAAAGTTATTACGCTGCAGAATCTAGTGAATTTGAATTTCATCCCAATTGCTACAGCATTGGCTACCTAGGAAAAGACAATTCGATATGGAAAACTACAGATGCGGGTGCATCCTTTAACTTATTATATACCTTCGGAACCAATGTTAATAATGACGTTCGCTACATTGAAGTGGGTTCCAATAACAGCAATATTATGTATCTAAATCAACAGCCCGCTTCGGGAAATGTAGGTACACTTTGGAAATCTATCGATGGAGGATTAACGTGGAACACCTGCACCATCCCATCTGGAAATAGCAGAAGAATGGTATTATCCATCGATCCAAGCAACGCAAATAATTTATGGATTGCCTACCCAGATGGTGCCAATGGATTTAAAACCTTCAAAACCACGAATGGTGCGACTTCATGGACCAATCTCACGACTTCGATTCTTAATAATGAGAGCATACAATCCATAGTTCACATCCCTGGAACAGATGGAGGAATTTATGCCGCGACCAACAAAGCTGTTTATTACAGAAACAATACGACCAATTGGGTAATAGACAACGCCGGTTTACCCACTTTTACGAACGGGAATATTTTACGTCCATTTTTTAGAGACAATAAAATACGATTAGCGTCCTATGGAAAAGGAATTTGGGAAAGCCAATTAAATGAAACGCCGAGCTTTCCAATAGCACGAATAAACGTGGATAAATTAAGTCAAGTGGGAATTTGTGATTTAGATTCCTTTTATTATGAAGATCACTCCTATTTAAATCACACCAATGCACAATGGAATTGGACTTTCCCTACAGGTTCTCCAGCAACATCCACAGAAAGGAACCCAACGGTGCTATTTACTCAAGCTGGTTCACACTTAGCTGTTTTACAAGTTACCGATGCCAATGGCCAAAGCGACATCGACAGTTTGTATGTTCAAGTGAGTTTTTACTCTTTACCGACATTAGTACAGGAAGACTTCGAAGGTAATTTCATCCCCAATGGATGGTCAATTTATAATCAAGACAACGGAGGATCATGGACCTTATCTAGCACAGCGGGTGGATTTGGAAACTCTTCGAAGTCGGCACTTTTCAACAACTACGATAATGACTCCCAGGGAAGCTTTGACGATTTAATTGTCAATTTTGATGCGAGTACGATTGCAGCAAATCCTTACATGACCTATGACGTGGCATATGCACGATGGGGCGGTGGTTATTCAGACTCCTTGGTCATTCTAGCTTCAACAGATTGTGGTCTTACTTACCAAGAATTGTATATGGATGGTGGTGTCACCTTAGCAACAGCTCCAGACATCCAAAGTTTCTTTACACCAAGTGCTACACAATGGCGTAAGGACAGTTTAAATTTATTTTTCTACAATGGGGTGAATAACTTACAAATTGCCTTTAGAAACAAAGGTGATTGGGGCAATAACCTTTACTTGGACAATATCAATTTAGATAATCAATCAGGGATAGTGGAACAAAATGAATCCTACCTCATGATGTTTCCAAATCCAATCAATCGGGACGGACTTTTAACGCTTAAAACCATTCCTTATTCAAAAATTAGGATTGTAGATATTCACGGAAGGTTAGTTCAAGAAACGAAAGGAGAAGGAACCGTTACCATCAGCTTAAATAATCTAAAGTCAGGAACGTATATCGTTTGTATTGAAAGCGCTACCCAAATTTGGAATAAGCCATTGATTGTAAAATAAGAGTTACTTAATACAGGAAAAACGGAGACCAGCTTGAATGTTCAAGGTATTATTCCAACTTTCTTCCATCATACCTTGCGTTAAATTAAGGCATTTTTCAGCCCCGGGGGAATAATAATAGGGAGCAAATGACACTTGAACAAAAGGAGTGATTTTGACGCCTTTATTCAGCGTTATGTCATAAGAAAAGTTAAGGTTCAACAATGGGCCAAAACCCAAAGACCGAATGGGATAATCTTCATTGATTGTAGCATTAGGATTGATCCGTCGTTCTAAATAATTACTCAGCATTCCGGCACCAAATGAAAAGGTCAAGGGCGTATTTTTATGAATTAAATAGTACTTCGTTGAATTAAAGGAAAACGAGAGTGTATGAAGATTAATCTTAGAAACATAAACCACATTATCGGCCTTACTGTTAAAAAAACTATACGCTAAAGACAAGGCAAAAGGATGTTTATTTTCAATTTTAAGCATTCGATCAAACGACAGAAAAAATCCATTTTGCAACAAGGGCTGTTTTTCTTCTAAAAAAGGTCTGCTGTCATTATATAATTGAATCGTTTGATTCCATTGACTATTATTTAAAAATGAATACCCAAGTCCGATGCGGTAATTTTGCGCTGAGGCATAAGCACTTATGAAAAAACAGCTGAGCACAAAAAAACATCGATTTTTCATACCTCTTTCATAATTTTCATTACTTCGCGATAGGCCGTCTCGATGGCACCATGAACAGTTTGGTGATGTCCGTTCAGATTCATGGCTTCACCACCAAAAAACAAACAAGAATTGACAGATTCGGCGGCAATAGCGCGCGTATTTTTATTCATTCCTACCTTACTGTATGAGTAAGCCCCACGAATAAAAGGCGCTTTTAAATAATCTTGCACGAAAGCCCCTAAAAAAGTAGCACTCGCCTGACCGTTGTGCATTGCATCTAATTCAGCCAGTAGTGCATTAATAATTGCTTGATCGGAATTCATAGCAGAAAGCGCCTCAGCTTGTTGCCCCATCACAAAGGCAATTAAGACATTATCTGTAGTATTTTTCCCAATGGCATCATTAAAATAGGCTGCACAAACAGCACCTCCAATAATGTTGTCAGCATAAAAACGGGTCGAAAATTTCATAAAAACCTTCATTCCTGCACCCATTCCTATTTCAGAAAATGCCGTTGTTTTTTTCACAGGCAAAGTCGGAACGAAAGAAATGTCGTTGGATTGTAGAATAGTGATAGGCACTGTTATCAAAACCTTGTCGGCAGAAAATTGCTGACCAGAATTGGTACTTACGAGCACCTTATCGGAGGAATAATCAATTGTATTCACAATTGAATTTACCGTCACATTATTCGCTACTTGCGCCCCAAAATGAGAAAATATTAAGTCGTAGAAAGTCTCCTTAAATTTGTAATCACCATCCCCACTCGACCAATTTTGTTCCTCTTCATACACCCAACGTGCAGAAAGATCAGAGGCATCGGCGCCATAATCTCCGGCAAGACTTTCAATGATTGGTAAATACGAAGGTGACAATCCTTTTTGCATAGCAAAATCAGCGAAGCTCAAATCAGGAAGTCCCTCCTTATCAAAAATATCAACAGACTTAGGCAAGGTCGGAATTAATTCATTTTCGAACCAATACATGGATTCTGTATCATCTAAAGCGACGTCAGCCTGAAACAGTTCAACAAACTCGCCAACAATACTTTGATTTCCATGCATCCATTGAGCGCCCAAATCGATAGGGTAATCGCTAAAACCAGTTAATTTACCCATCCTTCCACCCATCTTATCGGAGGCTTCTAAAATGGTAAATTCAATTCCCAACTCTTTCAACAAATACCCAGCATAAATTCCAGCTGCACCTCCTCCAATAATGATTACGTTTCCTTTAAATTTTTTCTTACTGCTTAATCCAAGCTTTTTACAAGATGATAAGAAAAACAAAGCCAAGGAACCTAATCCCGCTGTTTTCAAAAATTTACGTCTAGAGTCGGACATATTTTATTTACCCTTGGCTTTTAGAACGATAGCAATGGTATAGAACATAATTTTAATATCTAAGGCAATGCTTCTATTTTTCAAATATAATAAATCAAATTTCATTCGATCCAACATTTGTTCAACATTTTCGGCGTAGCCATACTTTACTTGCCCCCAAGAAGTAATGCCGGGCCTTACCTTCGTCAGATGTACATATTGAGGAGCAAGCTCCATAATTTTGTCAATATAAAATTGGCGTTCAGGTCTTGGCCCTACCAAGGACATGTGTCCTAAAATAACATTGAGAAATTGAGGGAATTCATCCAGTCGGGTTTTTCGCATAAAGCGACCCGCTTTTGTAATACGTGAATCATTTGTAGATGAAAGTTGTGGTCCTGCCTCTTCCGAATTTAAATACATCGTTCTAAACTTAATGATTTTAAAAACACGACCATCTAAGCCAACGCGATCTTGCAAGTAAAATATTGGTCCCGAAGACGAAAATTTTACCGCTAAGGCACACGTAATATAAAGCGGAATAAGGAGAATCAAGGCAACTAATGATATTATCAAATCCATTGCTCTTTTTAAGGCTTGTTGCCAAATTGGCATCGAGTCATCAACTATTTGAAGAAGTAATGCCCCATAAATGTCTGTCATTTTTAAAGAGCCAGAAAGTAATTCATACATATCTGGAAGAATTTTAATCTTCACCCTACCATCTTGAATTCGTGTAATAATTTTTTGGATGCGATTATGATCGGAGCTTTCAATAGCGATAATAACCTCTTCAACCTTATGGTTTCTTATTAAAATCTCCAAATTATCACAATGACCTAAATAATCAAGCTTATTATCCAACAAACGATCAGATCCATTGATGTTGATGTAACCAACCATTGTATTGATGCACCACTTTTGGTTCATTAGATCATTCAATATGCTTACTGCTTTTTCGCTACCTCCAATAATAACCGTTCGAAACCCCGAACCCGCCTTACGTAAAAAATTGATTAAAACAGTAGCCAAAATAAGGCGAATTAAGACAGAAAAGAGGAACTGCAGCGAGAATAATAAGCCAAAAGAATAATAATACATTTGGTAATTCGAAACCGTATCATCAAGAATTAAAATAAAGAAAATCAAGACTGTTCCAATCAATGAACCGAAAAAAGTAAGGTTTAATATTTTCAATCGATACATCCTACGAACCTCATAATAAGATCCTTGCAAATAATAAATAAGCAACCACAATAAAGGAACAAGGATACTACCGATCACAAAGTTTTGGTCAACTTCAAAGGCTTTTTGTTCAATCCATGTCTTTCTAAAGTAGAAAAAGAGCCCCCAAACCAATGAAGCAACAAGCCAATCTGAAATAATAAATAAAATTACCCAAAACCTATTCTTCATTCTTAAAAATGGATCAATTTGATATTGTCAATTTCTATTTCTGTATTAGATAAACCATCATCTAAATAGGCTTCAAAAGAGTGTTCGAAGTAGGCCCCATTCGCTGAAGCGCTAACCATTTCTCTTAAATCAAGATAAATTTTCTTCCAGACAACAGTGGAAGCATCTTGGGTCTGCAATGTAATGTGTGGATTCGGAAGTGTCCCGGAAGGAGAAATTGCAATTAAACCAGTAACAACATTATTTGTATTTCGGTAATCGATTTCCAAATAAACTTCCTTTCCTTTAGGAATATAAGAGGTCCAATTGGTGTATGCAATCCAAGATGAATCCGTAGCATTTAGTGCTACCTTGGCATAAAAATTTCCATTAAACCATTGCAGATTATTATTTGATAAAGAAAAACTCGCAGCTGAAGTATTCGGATCATTAACAATACTGGTATTAATATCTTCAAAATCCTCAATAGTAAAGGATAAATTGTCTTTATATTTCGTTGTAGGCGAAATGGTGAGGGTTTCATTAGCTACTAGTACCCCGTTTATTTGGTAAGTTTCTAAAAAAGGGTACACCTTTTTGGTTGCTGAGATGCCATTATTTTTGATGGCTGGAAAAATTTTTATGTCAACTGCTCCACTTTTCAAAATTGGAATTTTGAAAGGCACTTCAAAAACGCCAATTAGATCATCGTTAACATAAACCCAAGCTTCAGTCAAATTCTCCGTTAGCGCCCCTTCCGCACCAAAATAATTTGCGTTTGGCAACAAGGTCCAATCGTTGACAGCTAACCATGCAGGATCAGGATTGTTTTTTATACACGTGGATAGCAAGAACGTTAATGAAATAAAGAGTAGAATTACTTTCATATTTTTTAGACCCGCGAATCAACGGAAGAGGGATGAATATATTGTCTTAAATACCAGATTTTTCATTTAATTTCTCAATAATCTTATACGCCACATCCATGGCACTATACCCATCCTCGATACTTACTTTAGCAGGCAAGTTATTATTAATCGCATGCGCAAAGGATTTTAATTCCTCTAAAATAGCATTCGTAGGTTCCAATTCGGGTTTATCAATAAGGATCTTCTTTTTTGCTTTATTTTCACCTAAATCCATTATTAAATCAAAGGGATCAGGTTCGCCAAGCACATCTTGCATACTAACAACCTCTAGCGTTTTGTTCAAGAAATCAATTCCAACATAGGCATCTTTTTGAAAGAAGCGTGATTTCCGCATATTTTTCAATGAAATTCTAGAAGCCGTTAAATTGGCAACACATCCATTTTCAAATTCAATCCTTGCGTTGGTGATATCATGGGTATCACTAACTATTGATACTCCAGATGCAGCAATTTTTTTAACATTCGATTTTACAACACTTAGAATGACATCAATATCATGAATCATAAGATCTAAAACAACTGGCACATCTGTCCCACGAGGATTAAATTGAGCCAAGCGATGCGTTTCAATAAACATTGGATTATTTAGAAATGGAAGCGCTGCTTGAAACGCAGGGTTAAAACGCTCAACATGTCCCACTTGAACAACCACATCCGCTTCATTGGCTAGCTGCACTAAGATCTTTGCTTCCTCCATCGTTTCCGACAGGGGTTTTTCAATAAAAATATGTTTCCGATTTCGCAAAGCCTGCGAAGCTGATAAAAAATGATTGATGGTTGGTGTAACAATATCCAGGCAATCAACAGCTGAAATTAAATCAGCGATATTATCATATGATTTCACATTAAATTTCGTTGCTACTTGACCTGCGTTAATTTGATCAGCATCATAGAAACCAACAACTTCAAACAAGTCTGGCAACTGCAATAACAAACCCAAGTGGATTTTACCCAAGTGACCAACTCCTAAAACACCTATTTTCAACATAATAATAAGCTAAAATAAAAAAAGCCATCAGTTAATTACAGATGGCTTTTTGCTGATAATTTTATATACTAATTAGTTACCTTATCGAATACTGCTTTAAATGCATCCGGGTGATTTAAGGCTAAATCAGCCAATACCTTTCTGTTTAAAGTAATTCCGCTTTTATTTACCGCGCCCATAAACTGAGAATAGCTCATTCCATATTGGCGTGTTCCAGCGTTAATTCTTGTAATCCAAAGAGAACGATAACTTCTCTTTTTTTGTTTTCTACCAATGTAGGCATAAACAAGACCTTTTTCGATTGCATTTTTTGCAACGGTCCAAACATTTTTTCTTCTACCAAAGTAACCTTTGGCTAACTTCATTAAGTTTTTTCTTTTTGCTCTTGAAGCAACATGATTTACTGATCTAGGCATAATTTTAAATTTTTGACAAAAAGTGCTTCACTATTTCAGAAGGCTTGGATACTTATTATCGGGTTAGACATTTAAGAACCAATGGTTATTATTTCATGCAAAGCATCAACTTTACGTTTGGAAGATCGGCAGAATGTACCAAGCCAGCATGCGTAAGATTGCGTTTGCGTTTCGTAGCCATTTTAGTTAAAATGTGGCTTTTAAAAGCGTGTTTACGCTTAATTTTTCCACTTCCAGTGATGGTGAATCGCTTCTTTGCACTGGACTTTGTTTTCATTTTTGGCATTGTGTTACTTTTTAATTGTTTACTATTATTATCAGCTTCTTTATTTCTTTTTTGAATTAATCATCAATATCATTTTCTTCCCTTCTAATTTTGGAAGTTGCTCCACTACTCCAACATCTGCCAACTCCTGCGCAAATTTCAATAAAAGAATCTCTCCTCTATCCTTAAACACAATTGTTCTTCCTCTAAAGAAAACATAGGCTTTCACCTTACTACCTTCCTCTAAAAACTTTTTCGCATGAGCCAATTTGAAGTTGAAATCGTGGTCATCTGTATTTGGACCAAATCGGATTTCTTTTACGACAATCTTACTCTGCTTCGCCTTTAATTCCTTTTGCTTCCGTTTTTGGTTGTAAAGGAATTTTTTATAATCCATTATTTTACAAACCGGCGGTTTCGCATTAGGCGATATTTCAACTAAATCCAACTCCTGCTCTTCCGCCATTTCGATCGCTTTAGAGACAGACATTAATTGAGGCTCTTGACCTTCCGTAATTAATCTTACTTCAGTCGCGAAAATTTTTTCGTTGATACGATGTTGTGCCTCTACTTCTCTTTTTACAAACGCTCTTGGGTTTCTTCTCATTCGTTAATTTAAACTATTCATTGACAACTGTATATCTATTTCATTTTGCACCAAAACCATAAATTCTTCATAAGGCAATTTTCCAAGGTCTCCTTTAGCTCTTTGTCTTACTGACACTGTGTTTGACCCCAATTCCTCTTCACCTACAATGAGCATAAAAGGCACTTTTGCCAATTCAGCATCACGTATTTTCTTCCCTACCTTTTCATTACGGTCGTCAACGATTCCGCGAATATCGGAATTATTTAGGAATTCTGAAACTTTTTCAGCATACTCGTTGTATTTTTCCGATACTGGAAGGATAATAAATTGATCTGAAGCCAACCATAATGGAAAATCACCAGCGCAATGTTCCAACAATACCGCCACAAATCGCTCCATTGACCCAAAGGGTGCACGATGAATCATAACAGGTCTATGTTTCTGATTATCAGCGCCAACATATTCTAATTCAAAGCGTTCCGGTAAATTATAATCTACTTGAATCGTGCCTAATTGCCATTCTCTACCCAAGGCATCCTGCACCATGAAATCCAGTTTAGGACCATAAAAAGCGGCTTCACCGTAAGCGACAACCGTATCTAAGTTTTTTTCTGCAGCCGCTTCAATGATTGCTTGCTCAGCTTTCGCCCAATTTTCGTCGGTACCAATATACTTTTCACTTTTTTCTTTATCACGCAATGATATTTGAGCAGTAAAATTTTGAAAATCTAAGGTTTTAAGAACATATAAAACAATGTCGATAACATTTTTAAATTCATCCTTTACTTGTTCTTGCGTACAAAAAATGTGTGCATCGTCTTGGGTAAAACTTCTAACGCGCGTTAAACCATGCAACTCACCCGATTGCTCATATCGATACACTGTTCCAAATTCAGCAAAACGCGTAGGTAAATCCTTGTAAGATCGAGGTCTTGCCTTAAAAATTTCGCAATGATGCGGGCAATTCATTGGTTTTAAATAAAACTCCTCATTTGGATCAGGCGTTTTTATCGGCTGAAATGAATCGGCACCATATTTTTCATAATGACCAGAGCAAACGTATAATTCCTTATTTCCGATATGCGGGGTAATCACTTGTTGATACCCTGCTTTACGCTGTGCTTTTTTGAGGAAATTTTCCAATCGCTCTCTTAATGCCGCCCCTTTTGGTAACCAAAGCGGTAGACCTTGACCAACTTTAGCAGAAAAAGTAAAAAGATCCAATTCCTTTCCAAGTTTTCGATGATCACGACGCTTTGCCTCTTCCAATTTTTCTAGATACGCAACTAATTCGCTCTGTTTTGGAAAAGTAATCCCATAAATTCGGGTGAGTTGCTTGTTCTTTTCATCACCTCGCCAGTAAGCACCAGCGATCGACAATAACTTAATTGCTTTTATGAAACCAGTATCAGGAATATGAGGTCCACGGCATAAATCCGTAAAATTACCTTGAGTATAAAAAGTTATTGTGCCGTCAGTTAATTCAGATAATAATTCCAATTTATAAGGATCATTTTTCTCAGTGAAATAAGCAATCGCCTCATCCTTAGCGATCTCCTTACGAATAAATGGATTTTTAGCTTTCGCTAATTCCCTCATCTTTTCCTCAACAATCTCTAAATCTTTTTCTGTAATTGCATGTTCACCAAGATCTACATCATAGTAAAAACCATTAGTAATAGGTGGACCAATAGCTAGCTTAATCCCAGGAAATACAAACTCAAGAGCTTCGGCCATAAGGTGAGCAGAAGAATGCCACATGGTCGATTTACCTTCAACATCACTCCACGTTAATAATTGTAATTCACAATTCGAATCCAAGGAAAAACTTGCATCCTTTACTTCACCATTAATTTTTGCTGCAAGTACATTTCGAGCTAAACCTTCAGAGATGCTTAAAGCAACATCCATCGCGGTGGATCCTTTCGGATATTCACGCATTGAGCCATCAGGTAAGGTAACGTTGATCATTTTATATTTTTGAGGTACAAAGATAGCAAATTACTGAGTTATTCAAGGCTTTAATGCGATAATAGGGATTATTTTATTTTGAAGTGCTGAACCCTATTTTACCTTTCTTTTTTGCTTGACAAAAAAAGAAACACCACGAAGTAGCAGCGAAGCTAAAAAAGTCAAGGCTCTGAATTTCTATTTTGTTCGCAGATAATTATTCTAAAACTACTTACAATTCGTAGCGAACAATTTTAACTCCTTTCTGAAACTCAAATTTTTGGCAAATGTTCTTGCAGAAATTTTAAAAATTAACTGTTTCAGTTCAGTAGCAAAAACCATAAAATTCAAGGCCGAAGATTTACGCAGCGGAGGACGCTAATATTCACTAAATAGTTCTCACTTCGCTTGATTTCTTGATTTTTAACATTAAAATCTAAATGCTTCGCGAATCATTACCAAGTATTCGCACTTTTCATATTCCTCTTTTTGAATAAAATAACGAATCAGTTCATCCATGAAAAATGTATCCTTATACATCGGATGCAATCCTGCAGTGGAGATAGCTTGCTCTTTAATATGGACGAACATTAAATTCGCTCCCTGGTCAAAAATTGATTGTATAAGTTGCTGTGACATAAATCAAGGTATTATATAATGTGAAGCATCTAATTTAGTTTTCCAAACAAAAAAGGCAATCGTTTTTTCAGCGATAAAATTTTTGATCTGAACTTTATCTAAATATGATTCTCCAACAAGTTCCATTTCTTCCATTTTGTAATAATCTACTTGAGAAGTATCGATACCTTGCAGTACATCTTTAATCTCCTTTGGGAAATTATAAGCTGTTGAATAAGAAATTTTCAACGTTGGTACTCCGGTATAAAAACATACATCATAAGACAAATTAGCGATGAATGGTTTTATCGTTCGAAACGAAATTGACAATTCTAAACTTTTATTTCTCCCCAACATTCTTGCGCCAATCCTCTCCTTCTCGTTGGCATAACTTGCCCATTCAGAAAACCAGGTATTCAAATTAATTTGTAAGTGTTCCATTTTCTCTAGTCTGTTCATAGCTTCGATTTTATATTAAATTAATAATTGAATGGTGGGAAAGAGAATACACAAATTCTCTTTCCCATAACTAAATCTTACTTTATTTCCTTCAAATATTCCTCTCTCAAATCCATCAAAATCTTTCCCATCATATTATTTCCATCCCCTTCACTCTCACTCAACTTTTTCGCACCCCAAAACTTGTGTCTCTCCCCATTTCTATTACCTATATCTTCATAAATAAAAGCATCCTTTGTATTCATTAACTGTCTTTTTAATTGAGGGTGCG
>ENA-UOYL01000386-UOYL01000386.1-marine-metagenome-genome-assembly--contig:-NODE-386-length-16037-cov-3.175313_pt1 | contig 16037 bp, 11 predicted proteins | sample MGYA00238173_ERZ767189 | MGnify/ENA primary metagenome ERZ767189 (study PRJEB28943, sample SAMN06267163) | marine metagenome | isolation source: Columbia River Estuary | place: USA:Columbia River Estuary... | reverse complement strand
CAAAAAATTGAAATTGACTACGCCTGGTCGGGAATTATGGGAATTGGTGCTTCGAAACAGCCGCTTGTAAAAAAAATAGAAGAACGTGTATACCTTGGAGTTAGAATGGGTGGAATGGGTGTAGCAATTGGTGCGGCTGTCGGAAAGCAGTTGAGTGAACTTATTGATTAAGTTGATCGATCATCATCGAACAAAACACCATTCATCTTGCGTTGAATGGATGGCATCATAAGAATAACCATCTAGATTGTAATGCTTTAGGTCATTGATATCACTTAACTCATTTTGAATAAGAAAACGAGCCATTTTACCTCGCGCGTTCTTTGCATACATCATGACCATTTTCAATGATCCGTTTTGTTTTTCTTTAAAAACAGGTGTTATTATTCGTCCCTTGATTTTCGTTTTATCCAATACAGCAAAATATTCTTGCGATGCCAAATTCACAATAATAGAACTTTCTTTAAGAAGTTTGGTCGGGCGATCTGACCAAAATTGATAAAGAGTAGAACAATCCTTTTTCCAAGTATACTTGGTTTTCATTTCTAAACGGTAGGGAGAAACTAAATCTAATGGTCTTAATGTACCATAAAGTCCAGATAAGATAAGGATTCTATCATTTGCTAGCGCTAATTGCTCGGGTGTCAAACTAGCATAATCAAAGGAACGATAGACCTCCCCTGAAAACATTGAAATAGCAGGAAATAAATTAATACTATTTTGATGATTATCGAGCCACTCTTTATTCCAAGCGTAGCATTCTTCCGCAATTTTTGAAGAAACACCCATCAACTCTTTAATATCATTCACTTTTAATTGATTCAATGACTTCATTATGTTAGAAGCCTCAGAAAAAAACAGTAATTCACTATTTACTTCGCCACTAAAAGAAGGCAAAAGTTGTAATGTCTTTGTTGGAGATAATACTATTTTCAAAATTATTTTTCAGTAAAATTAATAATCTTGCTCTCTTAAACTTATCATAATATAAATTGTTTTATTTTTGAAATCTAAATTTTGTCTCTATGAATAAATTATTACTCTCCACTATTCTCGTTTTGATTTTCCACTTTGCGAAATCTCAAACATCAACATTTTACGGGAATTTCACACCAACAACAAGTTATTTGGTTCCTGCAGATGAAGAACAAGTATCACCTAAAAGCATCATTATTAAACCAAACTTTAAAGGACGAGACCTTGTTGAAGTGGACCAATCACCTAGTCACAATATTGATTGGGTGTGGCAACAACACGAAAATTTACAAAAAACAACCAGCGCAACAGTTCTTTGGCAAGGGACAGGTCTTGGCCAAAATTTATCACCTCCAGACCCAACTGTAGATGCAGATAGTACGGTAGCCATACAATCAACTAACTCAGGTGGTGGAGCAGCATATCGAATTTTTAATAAAGCGACTGGCGCGATCATTTCAAGTTCTTTAACAATGACATCATTAGGTGGTCCAACAGGATACGGTGATCCAATTGTATTATATTATAAACCTGCTAAAAGATGGTTTTTAATGGAGTTTTCTTCTACGGGTAATAAGTTATTGCTACATGTTTCACAAACAAGTAATCCTCAGGGTGCCTATTATTCATACTCATTTACCTGCCCTGGTTTTCCGGATTATCCAAAGTGGAGTTTTTGCAAGACCTCAGATGCATTTCTTGTCTCTACAAATGAAGGAGGGCCACCTACCATTTACGCCATGAGACTTAGTAATTTATTGGCCGGGACAGCTTCTCCTTTTATTGGAGTGGATATAGGATATTCATTAAATGGCTTTGGTTTTCAATCAATCACCCCTGTTGATTTAGAAGGAGATTTAGCAGCGCCTGCTGGTATGAAACCACTATTTGTTCGCCATAGAGATGATGAATCTCATTCAAATGGTTCACCCGATAGCCCAACGAATGATTGGATTGAATTGTGGGAAATGACCATTAACTGGACAGCGAGTACTGCTACAGTTGCTAAAACACAAGATATTTCAATCGCAGAAATTGATTCTAAATTATGCGGTTTAACAAGCTTTACGTGTGTCCCTCAACCTGGCACGACTGTAAAATTGGATCCATTAAGAGAAACGGTTATGTTTAAAGCCCCCATGCGAATTTTTGATACCCACCAATCTATGGTACTTTGTTTATCGACAGATGTTAATGGTGCAGACCGAGCTGGAGTTCGATGGATTGAAATTAGAAGAGCAACTGGAAGCCTCAGTACTTGGAGTCTATACCAAGAAGGCACTTATGCGCCGGGCACAACTACCGGTCGATGGATGCCGGCAATTAACATTGATAAATATGGCAATATCATTATGGCTTATTCTACCTCTAGCAACACTGCGGGTGATTTTCCAAGTTTAAAAATGACCGGTAGAAAGCCGTGTGACCCACTCGGACAAATGACTATGACCGAAACTACCATTATTGCTGGAACAGGATCCAAAACCGGTGACACAAGATGGGGAGATTATCACCACATGTCAATCGATGATTTTGATGGACAAACATTTTATTTTACTGGTGTTTATTATGGCGGAGGAACAAAATCCAGTGTATCAGCATTACGCATGAATCCTGAAGCTACTGATGCAATGATCACTGCTGTTTATCCAGTAAATGCCGCTGCTATTTGTGGTTCTACAGCTCAAGTTGGTGTTGTTATTGAAAACAGAGGCACGAATCCTATTACCACAGGAAGTTTTAGTTGGCAAGTTGGTGCCGGTGCAGTTACCAATGTAAATTATTCATCCAATCAATTAACAACTGTTGGAGCAAAGGACACTATTTTTATAACCGTTTCAGGCTTAGTTGCTGGGCCCAATACTATTACTGCGACATCTATTTCAGTGAACGCTTCTACCCCTGATGAAAATACATGCAACGACGCGAAGATTGGTGTAATAACTGCGGGTACTTCTACCTTGTTAGTAAGTGCGAACATTAATACTGCACCAGGTTGCACCGTTAATAATGGTCAAATTACAATTAGTGTTAGCGGTGGGGTTTCACCGTATAACTACGCAATAAATGGAGGAGCTAATCAAGGAAATGGTGTATTTTCAAATTTAGCACCTGGATTAATTAGCTATTCGGTAACGGATAATGTAGGATGTGCAGGAACAGGTACCATTCAACTATCTACTATCACACAAATTGCTGTAACTTCCAATCAAACCAATAATGTTCTCTGCAATGGTCAACAGAATGGATCAGTGCAACTTACAGCAGCAGGTGGTCAAAGTGCTTATACTTATTCTCAAAATGGCATAACGTATGTTACTTCAGGAACCTTTACAAATTTAGCTGCAGGCACCTATGTTTTTTATGCAAAAGATGCTGCAGGATGTATTGGTAGCACAACAATTACCATTAACCAGCCATCAGCCCTAGTGGCAACAGCATCACCAACTTCTGTATCTTGTTTCGGAATGAATGATGGAATGGTAACTGTTTTAGCGTCTGGTGGAACCGCGCCTTTCACCTACAGTATTGATGGGACTAATTTTTCCTTAACGAATCCATTTACTGGTCTAGCACCGGGAAACTACACCATCACCGTTCAAGATGCCTCTGGATGTGAATCCACCTATTCGACAACAGTTGTGCAACCCTCTGCCCTATCAGTTGCTGCTTTGTCAACTCCGGCCTCATGGGACAATGGAACAATTACCTTAACCGGAACGGGAGGTCTTTCTCCATATACCTATAGCATTAACGGAATCAATTACTATTCAGGATCCTTATTCTCGATGTTATTTTCAGGAACTTATACCTGTTACATTAAAGATAACAACGGTTGTATTTCTACTACCACCATAGTAGTTGATGCTATTCAAGGAATCGAGGAAAATAACAACAGTGGTCTTCAGGTTAATTTACTTTACCCCAATCCAAACAATGGAACATTTGAGTTACAAATTGACGGAGTAATTGGAGATGAAGTGAACTGCAAATTATTTAATATGCAAGGCCAAGTTGTTTCTGAATTCAAACTTGGTGCTCAAAATGGCAGTGCCAAAAACACCATTGAAATGAGTAAAAAATTAGCCGCTGGAGCATACTATCTTGGTATTTATAATAACAATAAAGCGTGTGTGGTAAAGTTCATAAAGGAATAATAAGTTCAACCTATCAAAAGCACCTTCGGGTGCTTTTTTTTTGACCATTTTTCGATAAATAACTCTATTTTTATACTCTTAAAAATACAGATGACCCTAACAAAAAATCCCCGCATTTTTTTAGCAGACAACTTAAAAATCGATTCATTTGAATCCGTTTCCGTATATTATGATGACCTGATAAATAGAGACATAAGTTCCTTGGAGGATTTTATTAATTGGTTGAAACACCGAAGTGAGTTAGATGCCGTACTGGAAGAAGATGCCGCTTGGAGGTACATAAAAATGACCATTGACACCACCAATCAAGCGTATTCGAAAGATTACAATCTATTTATTACAGAAATTCAGCCTAAATTATCTCCATTAGATGATGCCTTAAATAAAATTCAAAATAAAAGTCCCTTCAAAGATGCGTTGATACACGATGAAGCGTATCGCATTTATTTTAAAGCGTATGATGTTCAACTGGAATTATTCAGAGAAGAAAACATTCCATTAGAAGCAGAATTGAATGAACTCGCACAAAAATATGGCGTTATTTCAGCCGCTCAAACGATTAAGATGGAAGGCAATGAAATCACCATGCAAAAGGCGGCGCAGTATCTTAAAGAACAAAATGAATCCATTCGAAAAGAAGCCTTTACAAAAATGGTGGATCGACGAAGATTGGACAGCGATAAACTGGATGAATTATTTACTGAGTTAATCCAAAAAAGACACCTACTTGCAACGAATGCAGGATTTGATAATTTTCGTGATTATAAATTTGAAGCCTTAGGTCGATTTGATTACACAAAAGAAGACTGTTTTGATTTTCACAAGGCCATTAAAACGCTTATTGTTCCTGTCGTTAAAGAAATACAACAAAAAAAACTCAAGCAATTAGGTAAAGAAAAATTTAAACCCTGGGATTTAGATTTTGATCCTGCGGGAAATGCCCCTTTAAAACCTTTCGAAACAGGACAAGAAATGCTCGAAGGAACAAAAAAGATGTTTGCTAAAATAGACCCTTATTTTTCTGATTGTTTGAAAACAATGGAACAATTAGGACATTTAGATTTAGAATCAAAAACAGGAAAAGCGCCAGGCGGCTATAATTATCCCTTGTATGAAATAGGCGTTCCGTTTATTTTTATGAATGCTGTGGGTGCTCAAAGAGATTTAGTTACCATGATCCATGAGGGTGGACATGCCGTGCATTCCTTTTTAAGTAGGGACCTCGAATTAACTGGCTTCAAAAATTTACCTTCTGAAGTCGCAGAATTAGCTTCCATGTCGATGGAGCTGTTAACGATGCCATACTGGGAGGAGTTTTATCCGAATAAAGAAGAATTAAAGCGGGCAAAAAATGACCAGTTAGAATCCGTTTTAAAAGTACTTCCTTGGATTGCACAAATTGATGCCTTTCAGCATTGGATTTATGAAAATGTCAATCACAGCATCGCCGAAAGACACGCTTACTGGGCAAAACTTTCAACAGAATATGGAACAGGGCTTACTGATTGGTCAGGTTTTGAAGATCAAATCAATACGTCATGGCAACGCCAGCTACATTTATTTGAAGTTCCTTTTTATTACATTGAATACGGCATAGCACAATTAGGTGCTTTGGGGATTTGGAAGAATAGCATAGAAAATTATCCGAAAACAATCCAAGATTACAAAGCGGCTTTATCCCTTGGATATTCTAAGTCAATTCCTGAAATCTACAAAACGGCGAATATTAAATTTGACTTTTCCTCCGAACACTTAGCATCGCTTATTAATTTCATAAAATCAGAATTAAACAAATTATAGACAATTACTAATTCAATCATATGCGAAAAATCATTCTGGGTTTGTTTTTTTTCATGGTATTAAAAGTTACTGCACAAGATTATGTGCGACGTAATTATAGTGCATTAAATGAACTAATTGCAAAAGATTCGTACCATCATGCGAATGGTGAATTATTTGTGGTCGGAAAAACGACACAAAACCAGGGATTTTTATCTAAATATGACGCATCAGGTAATTTAACATCAGTTCGATATGTTCAAGCTTCCGCACTATCGAGTTTTAACCAATTAAGCATCATTGAAAAATATTCAGATACTGATTTTTTAATTGGAGGAAGAAAATTAATGGATCTTAGTACCCCGCCTTATTGGGAAAGCCTAGTTACTTTAGTGGACCATAACGGAAACATGCTTTGGACAAACACCACGAATTTTGGAGGAGTTGATTCAGAAATAAAAGACATATCCGTCCTATCGAATGGCAACATTGCGATTGTGACTTCGACAGACAATCAAAACCAATCCATCATAGAAATGCTTGATCCTTTTGGAAATAGTGTATGGAGTAGTTTGTTTAGTATGCAGGTTGCTGGGTTTAAATTCAATGACCTACTTTCAGATGGCAATCAAAATTTATTGGTTTGTGGAAGTTTTCAAGACCAAGGGATCTCAGCAGGAATTGTCGCAAAATTAGACAGTAATGGAACAATCCTATGGTCGAAAAAATACGAAGATCCCTACCAACCTAATTTCATACAGCTCATTTCGCTAGACAACTCATTGGTAATCGCAAATCGAGGAAATGCGGGTGATCAAATTAATCTCGTTCAAATTGATAGTACTGGCGCACTGATCCGGCAACTAAATTTACCTTCCGCCATGTCAAATTTTGAAGAAGACGCCTTAAAACCCTTATGCAAAGTTGATTCTGCCAATTACTGGTATTGGTTAGGTAGTGCATTCGGATCGAATGCCTATTCACTTAACGAAAATGGAAGTTCAGCCATAAATGAGAGTTTTTTTCATTGGGGGAATATCCAAAACATAGAGCAAGATACCTCTGGCATAACAATGTTAAGTAATGGTCCCATGTATGGAATAAAAAATCAGACAATTTTACAAAAACATTTTTCAATTAGCCATGCCGATTCCCTTTCAGGTTTATTTAACTTTTGTAGTTATCCAAATGGAGAAAATCCGACTATTGAAAACTCAATCATGCAAAGCAATATTACGATTGATGTAAGCAGCCACGCTGCCTCAAGCCCTACTTTTATTGGATTTGACCTTATTTTTGAATGGATCCAAGAGCCTTTCTGTGTAGAATTTCTTGGAGGGATAGAAGAACAGACGCTATCAATATCTCCAAATCCGTGTAATGAATTCCTTCAAATCATTGGATTTGAAAATCAATCGTATCAACTATTCGATTTAATTGGCAACAAAATAAGCAGCGGAACAGTGCCATACAGCAATCGAATCAATACAAGCTACTTAAATGCGGGAAGCTATTTTCTATCCATAGGAAATAGCATCAGTCAATTTATGATCATTCATTAGAGTAGGAATAAATCTTAGCTTCTGCTCATCATTTTTCCTTAACTTTAACTAAATATTCGATTTGAAATATATCTTTCTCCTTTTCCTATTTAGTTCAACAGCTTCATTTGGCCAAAACATCGAAAATCTACAATTTGGCTCTGATTCTACCCTTGATATTATGACCTGGAACATTGAAGCTTTCCCAAAATCAGGTCAAAATACCATGGATTCTGTCCGGAAAATTGTAGAGGCTTTAGACATGGATATCATTGGTGTTCAAGAAATAAATGACACGAATGCTTTTAAAGCGATGATGCTGACTATAAATGGCTATTCAGGCTTTGCCAAATTAAATTATCTCGTAGGTTTAGGCTTTATCTACAAGACCTCAAGTATTCAAATAAATTCAATTTATGAGATATTTACGGCTCCACAATATTGGAATAATTTCCCAAGGGCACCGATTGTTATGGACATGAATTATATGAATGAGCGGTATATTTTAATTGTTAACCACCTCAAATGTTGCGGTGATGGCTTTATTGATTTGGGAAATACAAATGATGAGGAGAATAGGCGATTAGAATCGGTTATTTTATTAAAAGAATACATAGACCAAAATTTCCCAACCTTAAAAACAATCGTATTAGGCGATTTGAATGATTTAATAACTGATCAGCCAAACTCAAATGTTTTTCAACCCATTCTAAATGACCCCAGTAATTATGCATTTGCCGATAATGCCATAGCCCTTGGTCCTTCTTCCAATTGGTCATACCCAACATGGCCGTCGCATTTAGATCATTTTATAATTACCAATGAATTGTTCTATGAAACCCAAAATAATGGTTCCTATGTTCAAACCTTAAAATTAGAATCCGAATTCGCAGCGGGGTGGTCATCCTACGAGGCCATTGTTTCTGACCATCGTCCTGTTGCCATGAAAATATTTCCAGACATGATTGGCGAACAAGCAGAGCTAATAGAAGGCGGCTACAATTTAACGATTTACCCTAATCCAAGTAATGGAGATGTACACTTCACACTAGGAAACCCAATGGATGAAGGCTCGATTCTTATTCACGCTGCAAATGGAACGCTCATTACTGATGCAAGGTGCACTGGAAAATTCACATGGGAAACACAGGGAAGCGTTGCAGGAATATATTATGCAACCCTTACAATAGGAAATACCCTCATCAAACATCAACGTATCATACTTCTATGATTACTTTGAATTCTTAAGGTCTTCAGCCACCAATCGAGCAACAATTTTCGCACTGTTTAACGCCAATGGTATACCGCCACCAGGATGCACGGTAACACCCGAAAAATATAATCCTTTCAAGGATTTTGAAAAATTAGGATGGCGATAAAAGGCAGCTGAAGCACTATTTGATGAATTCCCATAAATCGAACCCTGCTTTCCGAAATAACGGGATTCAATGATTTGAGGGTGCATGATATCTTCCACCTCAATTAATGATTCAATATCTTCTTTCAATGTAAAAGAAAGTCGTTTAAGAAGATGTTTACGCAAAGTAGAAACAGCATCCTCCCAATTTTGACCTACGTCAATAGGACTATTAACCATCACGAACCAGTTTTCACTAGCTTCAGGAGCATCAGCCTTCTCCTGTTTTGAACTGATATGAACATAAATCGTTGGATCCTGAGATAGTATTTTACGATCAAAAATATCCTTGAATTCATCCTCATAATGTTCAGCAAAGAAGATATTATGAATCCCTAAGCTTGGAAATTCCTTTTTTATTCCCCAATAAAAAACAATTGCCGAACTTGATTTCTCTTGTAATAAAATAGTTTTGGGTGCCTTAAAATTATCGAGTAATTTCTCATAGGTAAAATGCACGTCCATATTACTGACAATGATGTCAGCATCATACCTGTTTTTGGTAGTTTGCACCGCCCCCACTTTTTTCTGATCATGCTCAATTTTAATCGCTGTTTCATTCAAATGGAATTTCACCCCTAAGTTGATGGCCACCTGATAGAGAGATTGTGAAACAGAAACAATTCCACCCTTAGGCATAAATGGACCAATATTAAATTCTAAATGAGAAATGATGTTAAGCATTCCAGGAGATTTGTATGGGCTAGAGCCATTATACGTTGCGAATCGATTAAAAATCTGCTGAGTATGCGGATGTTTAAATTTCTGCCTATTGACACTAGCCATTGAACGAAACAAACCAAATTTTGGAATTCTTACAATTGCTGCAAACAAATGCTTGTTCAACCATTCTTTCCATCGATGCAAAGAAACCGTTATGAAAACCGGATAAGCAGCTTTGTAATTTTTAGCTCGATTTTCTAATTCGCGACGAAGGATTTTAGGATCTTCTGAGAATTCTTTAGATAAGGTATCGACAAGGCCGTCTACTTGAGCAGGAAGATTAATTTGCTTACCATCCGTAAAAAAATAACGGCAGGACTCCTCTAATTTTACATAGTCAAACGAAACTACCTTAGGAGATAATGCGATTAACTCATCCACCAATTCAGGGGAGGTGAAAACAGATGGACCCATATCAAATCGATATTTTCCAATTGATTTAGAGTTCACTTTCCCTCCGATAAAGTCATTTTTCTCAATAACAATGACCTCAAAACCAGCTTTTGCAAGGTGAATAGACGTAGCTAATCCACCAACACCGCTACCAATTATTACCGCTTTTGACATAAAACCACCTAAGATTAAGGGTATAAAATTACATTTTCTCAATGAAAACTACCCTTATAACAATCTAAATACCTTGAAAATAGGCGATTTTAGAGGAGTTTATCAACAAAATGGGTGTTTTTTCAACATTTTGACACTATTTTTTTTCAAAACCTAATAACGACAAGGATATTAAGATATATTTGTCGAGTAAATATTTTATTAATCATTTAAAAACAAAATTATGAACAAAGCAGAATTAGTTGATGCTATGGCATCTGGTTCAGGTTTATCAAAAGCAGATGCTAAAAGAGCATTAGATGCATTTGTAGACGCAACGTCTGGCGCATTAAAGACAGGAGATCGTATTTCTCTAGTAGGATTTGGTTCTTTCTCTATTTCTAAGCGTGAAGCAAGAAATGGTCGTAACCCAAAGACTGGAGCAGTTATCAAAATTGCAGCAAAAAATGCAGTGCGTTTTAAAGCTGGTGTTGAGCTTTCAACAAAAGTTAACTAAGAAATTTTTTAATTTTGAAAAAGGGTTTAGATTTTCTAAGCCCTTTTTTTATGCCTTAATCCAGCGGAAGTAACGTACTTTACCACTATTCGAAACCATCTTTATAATAAAGACACCTTCAGGTAAGGTTGAAACATCCATTTGAAATGAATCCGTTATCATTGTCTTTGAATCCATCCATTGACCATTAATAGAAAAAACTGTAATTGTATTATACAGTTCGAAACTTAAATCCTGAATAGAAAGCAAATCAACTCCAGGATTTGGAAAAATAAAACAATCCTTATTCCCACCCCACTCTTTTATACTATTTGTTGTGCAAGCGCCATCCGTATACTCTGAAACTCCTTGATAATTAGTTGCCCAACAAGCATTAAAATAAGTGATAGAATCACATGAACAAACAGGCATATAGAGATCGGGACAAATGACATTTAAATTAATTAAAGTCGAATCAATACAATCTATAACGATTGCAGTATCAATACCGCCACACAAGGTATTGCATTGGTATTCACTTGGATAAAAATAGCTTGAATAATCAATTCCATCACTGCCAATAAAACTACAACCAGAAACAAAAATACACGTATCATTTTGTCGGATAATACCCAGTAACATTGCACAAGCACCAAAATTAACCCCGCTTGGAATTACCATACAGGTATCAGGAGGTATTGGCATACACTCACCATTGGTAAAGGAACTTACGCCATAAATATATGTTGCAAAGCAAGCATTGGAATATGTATTACCATCGCAACCACAGACTGGAAGATATTCCCCGGAACAAAAAATACTAGGGTCAATTAAAGAAGAATCGATACACGCTTGACTTTTTACTGTAAACGAGAACCATAAGACTCCAATAAAGAATAGGTTTTTCATATTTTATTATACTACCTCCAATTCGCCCTCACTTCTTGCAATTACTGCTGAAGCCAAACAATTTCCGAGGACATTGACCGATGTTCTACCCATATCCATAAGGGCGTCAATGGCCAAAATAACACTGGCTTTTTCTGGATCTAATCCCATAGTTGCTACCGTTCCTGCCAAAATAACAAACGAAGCCCCGCGAACTCCCGCAACTCCTTTACTGGTGAGCATAAGGACAAGACAAATACTAATTTGTTGTCCGATACTTAAATCCACGCCAGACATTTGAGCTACGAAGACAGCAGCGAGCGATAAATACAAGGTCGTTCCATCTAAATTAAAACTATACCCTGTAGGTATCACAAAGGCAACAATTTTCTTTGGGACCCCAAAAGCTTCCATATTTTCTAATGCCTTTGGTAATGCAGCTTCGCTACTTGCCGTAGCAAAAGCCAAGGTTACTGGTTCTGTAACTGCCTTTAAAAACTTTCTAATTGGAATTTTTGCGATAAGCGCAATCGGTAATAAAACGCAGGTAACAAAAATAATTAAGGCCACATATAAAGTCCCAACCAGCTTCATAAGGTTAAAGAGAATATCAACACCCGATTTTGCAACGGTTGATGCAAGTGCCCCAAAAACGGCAATCGGTGCAAGAAACATAACAATATCCGTGAATTTAAACATCACTTCGGATAAGCTTTCGGCAAAATTCAACATCGTTCGTTTATGTTGCTCATGCTTTACCATGCCCAAACCAATCGCAAAAATGATTGAAAATATGACCACTTGTAGCACTTGATTTTCACCTATCGCTTTACTAATATTTTCTGGAAAAATTTCCACAAAATGATCTTTATGCTCCACCTTTTGCGCCAATAACTCCGTTGATTTTGCTTTATCGGCAGAACGCGCTTCCACCTTCACTCCTATTCCCGCTTGAGAAACATTAATGGCCAATAAACCAATGAACAAGGCAACAGTAGTAACAATTTCAAAATACAGAATACTTTTTAATCCAATTCGCCCTACCTGTTTCAGGTTGCTATGACCAGCTATACCTACCACCAAGGTCGCAAAAATTAAGGGAGCCACTAATGTTTTGATTAATCGAAGGAAAATCTTTCCAAAACGTTCCATTTCTAAAGCAAAGGCCGGAAAATCCATTCCTACTTCCACCCCAAGAATCATCGCAGAAAAAATCCAGAGTGCTAACTTCTTGCGCTTAAATGAAATGAAAAGCAATAGCCCCATTAAGATAAACCGAAGAACTTGAAATACGAGCGGACTCGTTAAAGGGAACAAACTTTCTAGAAAGAAAAGTAAACCAATGTGAATGAATATCACGGTGTACCAAAAAACAGTTGTAAAAGATTGAAAAATTTTCATGTGATAAATTTAAGCAAATAAAGGCAAATATAATTTAATGCCTCCTCAAATAATCTGAAGTCATCTAAGTAAAATTAATTTGACTATTTGTATCTTTGATCACAATACTTTTCCTATGGCAATTTCAGATAAAGAATTAGCTTTTAATTTCAATGAAGATGAAATGCGCTTGAAAATTTCAAGTCTAGAAAGAGAACTTCATAAAATATACGAAGGAGGTGGCAAAAAGAAGATTGAAAAATTACATGCCGCTGGTAAATTAAGTGCAAGAGAAAGAATTGACTTATTGCTGGATGTCGATACAGAACGAATTGAGATTGGTGCTTTTGCAGGGTATGGCATGTACCAAGAACACGGTGGCTGTCCAGCAGGCGGAGTGGTCATTGTAATTGGGTATGTAGAAAAACGCCAATGCATTGTTGTTGCCAATGACGCAACCGTAAAAGCTGGCGCTTGGTTTCCTATTACAGGAAAAAAGAACTTAAGGGCGCAAGAAATTGCGATGGAAAATAAACTTCCTATCATTTATTTAGTTGATTCTGCTGGCGTATTTCTTCCAATGCAAGATGAAATTTTCCCCGACAAAGAACATTTTGGTCGAATGTTTAGAAACAATGCCATCATGAGTGCGCAGGGCATCATTCAAATTGCAGCGGTAATGGGAAGCTGTGTTGCAGGTGGTGCTTATTTACCTATGATGTCTGATGAATCATTGATCGTTAATAAAACCGGGACTATCTTCCTTGCTGGCTCTTACCTAGTGAAAGCAGCCATTGGCGAACAAATCGAAAATGAGGAACTAGGTGGCGCCACATCACAGACTGAAATTTCAGGAATTTGTGATTATAAAGTGGAAAATGATCAAGAATGTCTTTCCACCATTCGAGATTTAATGTCGAGAATTGGGAAATGTGAAACAGCAGGTTTTGATCGCATTAAAAGCGAAGCGCCCAAAGTAGCCATGGATAAACTTTACGGAATTTTTCCTGCAGAAAGGAACAAACCTTATGAAACAAGAGCCTTACTGAAAACATTGGTGGACGAGTCAAAATTAACCGAATACAAAGCGAATTATGGTCAAACCATTATTTGTGCCTATGCAAGAATAGATGGGTGGAGTGTTGGAATTGTTGCCAATAATAGAGAAATCGTGAAAAACTCCAAAGGAGAAATGCAATTTGGAGGCGTTATTTATTCCGATTCAGCCGATAAAGCAGCCCGTTTTATTATGATTTGTAATCAAAAACAGATTCCATTGGTCTTTATGCAAGACGTTACTGGTTTCATGGTTGGATCAAAAAGTGAACAAGGAGGCATCATAAAAGATGGGGCGAAATTAGTCAATGCGGTGGCGAATAGCGTGGTTCCAAAATTCACCATCATAATGGGGAATTCATACGGAGCAGGCAACTACGCGATGTGCGGAAAGGCCTATGATCCGCGTTTAATTGTTGCGTGGCCAACGGCTGAAATTGCGGTGATGAGTGGTGCTGCTGCAGCGAAAACCTTACTTCAAATAGAAATAGCGACCTTAAAATCAAAAGGAGAGACGATAACTCCAGAACGTGAAAAAGAGCTATACAACTCGATTAAAAGCAGGTATGACGAGCAAACTTCGCCGTATTATGCTGCTAGTAGAATTTGGGTAGATGCCATAATCGATCCGAAGGAAACGAGAAAGATTATTTCAATGGGAATCGAAATGGCAGATCAATCAAAAATCGAAAAGCGTTTTAATGTTGGTGCCATTCAAACCTAATTAATCCCAGTCACCGCTAGAACTTTTCTTACCATTAAAATAATGGGTGTAGCCAAAACCAACCGTTAAAAAGGAAGATAACTTATTTAATTCTGCTGCATCATATCCCAAGTTAGAATCAACGCCAATTAACCAAGGTCGATAACTAAATCCGTAAAACGCATAGCCAATGGTTAATCGAAATGAACTTGCAACGTCAGATGCCAATACTAATCCAATGATCGGTTCTAGATAAGGAGCATTCAAGCGTTTAAAAAAAACACCGTCTTCTTTCAGGGCATCTGTTGAAATAATCGTTTGACCATAACCGAATTTTATGCCTATGTCTGTGGCAAACCGCTCTGTCCAAAACTTCTCGTGACCAAATTTAGCAAAGCCAGCAATGGTATGCATTCCACCATAAACTTTTGTGGGAATCCTAAATTCATTTACTGCAAAGTAGGTATAATGAAGACCAAGCCCGAAGGACAAATGATTTTTTAGGGTATATTGATATAAAGGCGAGACCGCTACCAAACCTTGCATAATCGACATAAAGGGTTTATTAACAAACGAATTGGGCAAGCCTAATTCAATGGTAAATGAATCATCTGGATCAATTGCTTGAGATAACACGGAGGAAATGCCAACTACACTAATAAAAAAAAATAGTAAGGTTTGTTTTCTCATCTCAAACAAAGGTAAAAATAATTTAATTCCAATTCATATGATTATTAAACGGGGATTTTAAAACATTAAAAGTCAAGACCGCACTCTAGTTCGTATCCCACTCATTACTTTTTTGAAATAACGCGAACTTTCTGACTCTAAATTTAGGGTAACAACAGGCAAAAGAAATAGCATTAAAATAAGAAACCATTTAATCAGCAAGATAATCAAATTTTGAAGTGTCGTAAAATGTTGCCCATGGATAAAAATATGCGAAGCTCCCTCAATAAGAACTAGAACCACAACAAATAAAGCAATAAGACGGAATTGCGTCCACTTAAACGGATGAAGTCCATATACTCGATAGATATAATACGAGCGAGCGAAATTGTAGAAAACATATATGAATCCGGTAGAAAATGCTGCGCCAGTTATTCCATACATTGGAATCAAGTATAAATTCATCACAAATATACCCGCACATAAAAAAATGGTAAAGGCTAAATCAAACATGTATTTTCTTGAAGTTGCGAATATTGTCCCATTAAGTCCGCAATACATATCCACCATTCTACCGATCATTAAAAACAATAAGGCGTAGATACCATCGCTGTATTCTGCTCGTAAAAACGAAAATAATTCCGTTCTTGTGGTCCACACTGCCAAAAAAGACAAAAGACCAATGAGTAATCCAACAGAACTTGAT
>ENA-UOYL01000385-UOYL01000385.1-marine-metagenome-genome-assembly--contig:-NODE-385-length-16051-cov-3.142795_pt1 | contig 16051 bp, 15 predicted proteins | sample MGYA00238173_ERZ767189 | MGnify/ENA primary metagenome ERZ767189 (study PRJEB28943, sample SAMN06267163) | marine metagenome | isolation source: Columbia River Estuary | place: USA:Columbia River Estuary... | reverse complement strand
TGCCAAACATTGGCCTCCTTTTGGGCAATTGAGGCGCCAAAAAAGAGCAAACATAGGAGGGTGATTGGTAGATTCATCGTATTAGATTTACATGACCAGAAATTGATTTCAGTTCAGCCTGATTTTTAAGTTGGTAATTTAAGCAATACGTGTAGGTGCCAATTGGAGCCATTTCACCTGTTTTGACACAACTACCATCCCATCCTATTTCTGGATTGTTTGACACAAAAATCAATTCACCCCAACGGTTGTAAATGGCTAATTGAAAATTACTTGTTTCAATACCATAGCCATATGGGTTAAATAACTTATTTAATTCATCCCCATCCGGAGAAAATGAATTGGGTATGAAAAGGGTATAATTTTCAAAAACAGTAATTATTCCCGTTAGTGTATCCGAACAACCATAAGCATTACTAACTACCAGTTGAACCTCATAATCTCCTCCAATGGTATTCGGAAATAAGAACTCAGGGTTTTGTAATGTACTTGTTTCTATTGACGGTGGGACAGTGAACGTCCAATTCCACGAACTTATCTCACCTGAAGATTGATCAGTAAAAGATACCAAAGGATTGTCCACTTGAACAATTGTAGGAGAGGTCGAAAATCCAGCTTGTGGACTTGGAAGAGCAATTAAGGCATTCGAAATGAGTGTATCATATACGCAGCCAAGTAAATTGGTCAATTGAAGTTCAATGGAATAAGTTCCTGGCTGAATTGGCGTAAAAACGACGGTTTGTTGAGTTGAGTAAAGAACATTATTTACAAACCAAGATTGCGAGGTAAACGTATTCTGATTTGTTTCATTAATTAGTGTAAAAGATTCCGGCCAACAAAGTATGGTATCTAGAAAAGAAATTTGAGGATTAACCGACGGAGTTACTACGATATCTAGGCATTCTGAAAGGGTGTCACCATTGGCATCTGTAACAATTAAGCAAGCTGTTCCACTCGTTTGAGGTTGAAACGTAAATTGAGCATTATTGCTTACTACATTTCCATTAAACGACCATTGGTAAGTGAAGGGAGCTATGCCACCGGTATTTGTAAGTAAAGTAGGAATAACATTTTCACCAAAACAAACAGAAGTATCATTGGAAATTGAAATCTGCCAATCGGGAATGGTTACATAAGGATTAGTGCAACAGGTTCCTCCATCGGATAAATCGTAGATTTCTGTAAGCCAACAATTGTATTGCGTGTGATGAAAACGCAGATTACCACTGAAAGCATCTAAGAAATAAGCCACCACCTCATCCGGGGTATTTCCTCCTCCAGCATAATAAATCGTATCGCATTGTCCACTAACCCCAACCATTAAACTACTTGTGTATGCTTGACCATTTTGATGTTCCGGCCTGTAATCCATAGTTGGTGCTGTTAAAACTTGTACTATGGAAGGGTTCACACCTGATATACTGGTTGTAAAATTTCCCAAACCACAATTATTATTGTTTTGATTGGAATTAAACCCTGCGTACAAGACTTCTGTTATGTTTCCAACGAATGGTCCAGAGATATTTACTAAAACTGGTTCATATGTACAAATTCCAATTTTTAAGTTAGGGATGTTTTGGTCACAGTTAATATTGAGTGTTCCACCGTCATAGTTGGAATAAATAACCACATTTCCATCCTGATTACAAATGGGAGAAGTGTTTACAACTGGTTGATTATTGTTGTATAGAAGATACCATTGATGGGTCATCCCTGAAGGTGGTACACCTGCGGAACCGTTTGCGGATGGAAATAAGCAGTTTGAGTTGGTATTTGTCCCAAATTGCTGCGGCACCCATGTTTCTCCATTATTGACTTGGATATTTTGAAAATCGGTAGGAGCATTTCCCGTTCCAATTCGAATCCCAACCTCAATGGGAGTCTGAGTGTTATTTACCGAATTAAAATCACCGTAAACAAAATCAATTGATGGCAAAATCCAAGAAGTAAATTTCAGTTGAGCCTGAAACGAAAACGACTCACCTTGCATGCCAATGCGTCTAAGGTTCTTCCATTGAATGATGATGCCATATGGAACATTCCCAAAACCATTCAAAATGGTGTAACTGATTCGTGCTGTATTATTTGCACTTTCCAAATTGCCTGCAAACGGAGCAATAACAGGCATTCCTTGAGGCTGTGAAATGGGGTTATAATTAGTTGTACTGGCTGCCTGACCTAAAGTTATAAAACCATTGGTGCTCACAAAAAGCGTGTTGTAAGCCTGACCGCCTATAGTAAAAGGAACAATCGGAATAGCACTGGAAACTTGATCATCAAAATTTTGAGTAAATAACGGAACATCGTTCGTTAAATCATTGTAAACATTCACTTGCTGATTGGTGTATTGAAACTCCAATTGTTGAGACCAACAGAATCCAAACGCCAAAAGGAAAATTGACATTAAAATTATTTTCACATCACAACTTTTTTTAATCTAACAACAAATATATCAGACGATTGTTTTATTTTAATGGTTGCTTTTATTCAAATGTGAATTTTAATTTTTTCTGCTCCACAGAAAGATGTCATGATCCGGAAAAGCTAAGACCACTTAGTGATCTTCCTTTTTACATTCCCATTCGATTGTGAAAGCAAGCTACCAACCCTTCTTTAAATTTCTGTAAGTGATATGCGGAATACCCTGACACGCGCATCGCTTGGTCAGGATGGTCTTTACTATTCGATAGGAAAATAAATTCATCGCTCTCTTTCTCATTTTCATTCTGAAAGAAAAGCGAAAATATAAGAGCGAGAGACAGAGTGAGAATGAGGGTAAAAAGAAAAAGCGCTATCACTTTCGTAATGCGCTTTTCTTTTTAGTAGCGGGGGCCCGACTCGAACGGACGACCTTCGGGTTATGAGCCCGACGAGCTACCAACTGCTCCACCCCGCAATATATCTTGTTTTATTATAGTATTGAGATAACTTGCGCCTACAAAGATACAGCTTTTTTTGTGTCTTAGGCAAATTGAAATAAAAAATCCACTATTTTACTTCAAACACTTGAAATAATCAAAGGGCTCTTGACACGCCGAGCATTGATAATGAGCTTTGCAAGCCGTACTTCCAAATTGACTGATTAAGCGCGTATTTTTTGAATTGCAAACAGGGCAAGGAACAATTGTTGGCGAAGAAAAAAGAAGGCTTTTATCCTGTTCATCTTCCGGTGGTGCAATTCCATACGCTTTTAATTTTTTTCTTCCATTTTCTGATAACCAATCCGTCGTCCATGCTGGTGAAAGTGTTGTTAAAATCTTAACAGAACTAAGTCCCCTTTCTTTTAATTTAAGAAGAATTTCTTCTTCCATCGTTTGCATTGCAGGGCATCCGCTATAAGTCGGAGTAAGGGTAATCTGCCATGAGTTATTCTCAAAAGAAACATTTCTGACAACTCCTAAATCTATGATTGATAATACAGGAACTTCTGGATCACTGACTTCTTCAAGCCACGAATAAATTTCTTCTTTTGTTACCATTCCATATTAGGATATGCGCGCTGCATGTATTGTAATTCAGCCAAAAGATAGCCCATGTGTTCGGAATGTCGTCCTTTTCTTCCACCTTCGAATTGCCAATTATTAGCAGGAATTTGAAGTGTTGCTTGTTCAAAAACAGCTGTAACATTGGCATACCAGACCTCTTTTATTTTACTAAAATCCGGAATAATTCCTAGTCCACTTAATAAAGTATCTGATTCGTCAGTAAAAAAAAGTTCATCTGTATAGCGCCATAAATTTGTCAATGAATTTTGAACACGTTGATGAGATTCTTCTGTACCATCTCCCAGTCGAATGATCCATTCTGATGAATGCTTAAGATGATACTTTGTCTCTTTTAAGGATTTCTCAGCAATTGCTGCTAATTGCTTGTCTTTTGAAAATTGCAACATTTCAAACAATGGCTTTCTAAAGGCATCAAATAAAAATTGACGCATCATTGTATCGCCAAAATCCCCATTTAATTGTTCAACTAAAAGAATATTACAATACTCTTTTTCAAGTCGCAAAAAAGCTATATTATCCGCATTTCGGTCTTTATTTTCAATAAGTGCAGCGTAATTAAGGAGATTTGTTGCTTGTCCAATTAAATCCAAAGAAATATTTGTTATTGCAATATCTTCCTCTAGAATTGGACCATGGCCACACCATTCTGCAAGTCGCTGACCTAAGATTAAGCTATCGTCGCCTAAGCGAAGGGTATAATTAAAAAGTGCTTCGTTTTTTGTCATACTTTACATGTGAGAAATGCCATCTGGCACATCGTAAAAAGTTGGGTGACGGTAAACCTTTGTATTGGAGGGCTCAAAAAGCATATCAGCATCACTGGAATCTGAAGCATGGATATTATTTGATTCAATCACCCAAATTGAAATTCCTTCTGATCTTCTAGTGTAAACATCACGGGCATTTTCTACAGCCATTTCAGCATCCGCAGCGCGTAAACTTCCAACATGCTTGTGATTCAATCCTTGCTTACTTCGGATGAATATTTCCCACAAAGGCCAATCTTTATTTGTCATATTCCTTGTATTTACTATGCTGATTTCTTTATTGCTCTTTTTGCAGAAAAAGCCATTGCTGCTTCTCGAACCCAAAGTCCGTTTTCTTTTGCTTTTCTTCTGGCATCTATCCTTTCTTTATTGCAGGGACCGTTTCCTTTTACTACTTCGTAAAATTCATTCCAATTGATTTCTCCAAATATATAATGTCCGCTTTTTTTGTTAAATTTTAAGTCGGGATCTGGAATTGTTAAGCCAATTAAGGCAGCTTGAGCAACTGTTGCATCAACAAATTGTTGGCGTAAATCATCATTTGAAAAACGCTTTATTTTCCATTTCATCGACTGCTGAGAGTTAGGAGAATCGTCGTCACTTGGTCCAAACATCATTAAAGCAGGCCACCAAAAACGATTCAGTGCATCTTGAGCCATGTCTTTTTGCTCAGGAGATCCATTCGCCAATTTCATCATTATTTCAAAACCTTGGCGCTGGTGAAATGATTCCTCTTTACACACACGAACCATTGCACGCGCATAAGGTCCGTATGAACAGCGACACAAAGGAACTTGATTCATAATCGCTGCGCCATCAACCAACCAGCCAATTGCGCCCATATCAGCCCAAGACAATGTTGGATAGTTGAAAATAGATGAATATTTGGCTTTTCCAGAATGTAAATCGTCTATCGTATCTTCGCGATCTGCACCCAATGTTTCGGTAGCACTGTATAAATACAATCCATGTCCGGCTTCATCCTGAACCTTTGCTAAAAGCACTGCTTTTCGTCGTAGATTTGGAGCACGCGTAATCCAATTTCCTTCTGGAAGCATTCCAACAACTTCGGAATGTGCATGCTGTGATATTTGACGAATCAAGGTTTGACGGTATGCATCCGGCATCCAATCATTCGGCTCAATTTTAATATCATTGTCGATTTTCTCTTGGAATTTTCGATTAAGTTCTTCTGTATTTAAAACTTTCATATGTTCGAATATAAAACAAATATACTAAATAATAAGGCACTTTAGCGTTAGCTGAATCTCAAAACTGTAAAGAAAATAAAACACTTTTAACGTTCTAATGTTTATCTTTGACCGAAGAAAGTTGCACAAATGAACCCAAAATTTCATTCACTTACCATTAAAGACGTTAGAAAAGAGACAAAAGATGCTGTTTCAATTTCTTTTGAGATTCCGAATGAACTTATTCAAGATTTTCAATTTTCTGCCGGGCAGTACCTTACCTTTAAGACTTTAATAGACAAGGAGGAAGTTCGAAGATCCTATTCGCTGTGTTCTTCTCCAAATGAGAACGAATGGCGTGTTGCGATTAAGGAAATTGAAAATGGAAAATTCTCGCGATTTGCAAATCATTCCTTAAAAAAAGGTAATGTGCTAGAAGTGATGATGCCCTCTGGAAACTTTAAGCTAAAAACAACTAAAGGATGCAGTAAATCATATGTTCTTTTTGCTGCTGGTAGTGGAATTACTCCCATTTTTTCGATTCTAAAAACTATATTATCAGATGAAAATAGTGATGTCACACTGTTCTATGGCAACAAAGGGTTTTACAGTGTAATTTTTCGCGAAGAATTGGAAGCACTAAAGAATAAGTTTTTAAATCGCTTGAGAATTGTGCACTTATTTTCGCAGGAAAGTCTGGGGAATAAAGTTCAAAAAGGACGAATCGATAAAGAAAAATGCGATGTGCTCTTTGAATCATTCCTAAAAAATCAAAGCATTGATGATGTATTTATTTGTGGGCCTGAGTCTATGATATTAGGAGTTACAGCCTCCCTAATTGAACACGGTGTTGAGAAAGAGAAAATACATTTTGAACTTTTTGGTGTTGCTCTAAAACCAAAAGAAAAAGAGATCAAAACAGCTTCTATCGGAACTGAAGTGGAAATTATTATAGATGGAGATTCATTTAAGTTTGATTTAGATTCTAACGGTATAAGTATTTTAGATGCGGCATATAAGGCAGGGGCAGATTTGCCATTTGCCTGTAAAGGAGGAGTTTGTTGCACGTGTAAAGCAAGAACTATAACGGGTGAAATTCGAATGGATGTAAATTATGCTTTAAGTCCAGAAGAATTAGCGCAAGGATATATTCTAACGTGTCAATCTCATCCTATAAGTAAAAATGTTGTGATTTCATTTGACGATTAATAAAAAAAATATGGGTTTATTTAAGCTTTTTGGGAATAAGGAAAAAAATACTGTTTTAAGTAAAGGTTTTTATGAATTACGTATTTCCGAAATTCAACGTTTGAGCAAAAGTGCTGTCAAGGTTTCATTTGAAGTTCCTGAGCAAGTTAATAGCATCTTTTCTTTTCTTCCCGGGCAGTATTTAACCTTTGAATTATTCTTAAATAACGAGAAGATAAGACGTTCATATTCCATCTGTAGTGCGCCTAATGAAATACTCTCTGTTGCTGTTAAGGCTGTCGAAAAAGGAAAGGCATCAAATTGGTTCAACACAGAGGCAAAAGTTGGCGATCTAATTTCTGTGTCAAAGCCTGAAGGAAATTTCACCATAGATACTAGTGAAAATAAAATCGTGGCAATTGCTGCTGGAAGTGGTATTACACCAATAATTTCAATTGCAAAATCTTTGTCTAATGATACAGAAATGCACTTGTTTTATGGAAATAAATCTGAAGAAGATGCTTTGTTTTTAGATGACTTAAAAAACCTAGCTCAACTTAAAATGACAAATTTTCTAAGTCGAGAAGAAAAAGACGGATTTAGCTCGGGAAGAATTGATAAGACAACTTTTACAGAAATAATCAAAGCAGATTTAGACTTATTAAAATCTAGTATTTTTTATATCTGTGGTCCAGAACAAATGATAATGGATATCCAAGAAACCCTACTATTATTTGGTGTTGCTGCTAAAAAAATAAAATTTGAATTGTTTACAACTCCTGTTCTCGCAAAAATTACTGAACCAGCATCCTCCTTCTCAGGAACAAGTAAAGTCACGATAATTATTGATGGTGAAAGCGAATGTTTTGATATAAAATCTGGTGGGACAACTATTTTGGATACAGCTGAGAAAAATGGAATGGATGCCCCCTACTCTTGTCGTGGCGGAGTTTGTTGTTCTTGTAAAGCAAAAATTCTTGAAGGAACAGCAAGTATGCGCTTAAATTATTCTTTAACAGAGGAAGAAATACAAAATGGATATATATTAACATGTCAAGCGCATCCGACGAGTGAAACCTTAATAGTAAGTTACGATGAATAAAACAATTGTTGTTGTTGGTGCCAGTCGAGGAATTGGAAAAGCATTAGTTGAACTTTTAGCTAAAAATAAAGAATTTACAATTTATGCTTTGTCTAGAAATATCGAGCAATTAACTGCGAATTTTAAGGGCTGCAAAAATGTGATTTCTGCAAAATTTGACCTCGAGCATTCAGTTGAGCAACAGCTACAAACTATTTTTTCAGTTAAGCCTCAGATTGATATTCTAATTAACAATGCTGGTTGGCTCGTAAATAAATCATTTGAAAAAATTACGCACGAAGAATTCACCAAATCATATCAAATAAATGTTATTGGAGTTATGGAAACCTGTCAGTTTTTTCTTCCACTAATGAAGAAAGGACATATCGTCAACATAAGTTCTATGGGTGGATTTCAAGGGAGCATGAAATTTCCGGGATTGGCAGCATACTCTTCGTCAAAAGCTGCTTTGTGCAATTTTACTGAACTATTTGCAGAAGAATATAAAAACACAGGACTCAGAATAAATTGCTTGTGCTTGGGATCCGTTCAAACAGAAATGCTTGAAGAAGCTTTCCCAGGTTATAAAGCAGTTGTAAGTCCTAAAGAAATGGCTATTTATATTATAGATTTTGCCTTAACAAAAAGCGCATGGATGAATGGTAAAATAATTCCTGTTTCTTTAACAACCCCATAACTTTTGACATTCGCTAGTAATTTCTTACTTTTAAGTATTGTATTAGAAAATGTATAAAATAATCTTTTGTCTTTTTGCCATTTTTTCCTTCATCGAAAGTAGTTGGGGGCAAGATATTCATTGGTCACAATTCAACGACAACCAACTTTTTCAAAACCCAGGAAATGCTGGTCATTTTGATGGAGATTACCGTTTTATTGGTAATTATCGAGATCAATGGCGCAGTGTAAGCGTTCCATTTACAACCTTTGCGGTTTCTGCAGATGCTCACCGTAAAAATATTGGTTTTGGACTACAAATCTTTAATGATCAAGCTGGTGACGGAAAATTAAGTACAACGGAAGTACAGGGAACACTTTCTTACTTACTAAAATTCAGAGAAACTTCACCTCATATTTTTAGACCCGGAATTTCAATTGGTATGAATCATCGGCAAGTAAATTGGGATGCATTTACATTTAATAGTCAATATAATGGTTATATTTTTGACCCAAATGCTGCTACGAATGAAAATTTTCAAAGTTCACGGAAGACAAACCTCAACATTGGAATTGGATTTATCCATGAATGGAAACAAAATCAGCGCATAAAAATCACCTCAGGCCTTGGCTTATTTAATTTAAACCAACCAAATCAAGGATTCTATAACGAAGTTGTAAAAAGAGATCAGCGGTGGAATCTTTTTTCTAAAATAAGTATTAAATTATCTGAGAAATGGGCTATTATCCCAAGTCTTTCATATACTCAACAAGGAATCTATAGAGAACTAAATTTTGGATCAAGTGCACGATTAAATCTGGGGAATTCTAAGATAAATCAAGCACTTTACTTTGGAGTTTGGAATAGAAATAAAGATGCAGCTTTTGTTACTTTGGGTTATGACTATTCAAATTTATTTTTTGGACTTAGTTACGATATAAATCATTCGAAGCTAGTTCCAGCTAGTAATAAGAGAGGAGGAATAGAAATTTCTATTCGCTATATCATCCATAAATTTAAGCCAAAGCAAATCATTCATCGCGTATGTCCAGATTATATTTAATCTTTTTTTTGGGGCTTTTTAGTACACAAGTAAGTGCTCAAGTGAAGTTAAAAAAATTAGTAGATTTTGCTGACGAGCAATATAAAAATGGCGACTATTACTATGCTTTAGAATATTACAAACAAGCATTGGATAGAGATTCAACTTCATTAGAATTAATGTGGAAATATGCAGAAACACAACGTGCATATAAAAATTATGTGGATGCTGCTGACTATTATGCACGAGTTTATGCAAGAGATCAAGGAATTCTTTATCCTGAAAGTCTATTGTATTTAGCCTTGATGGAAAAACAAACGGGGGCCTATGAAAATGCCTTTGAAACAATGAAAAGTGCAAAGAGAAATTTTGCAGAAGACAAAACAACTTATCGCTATAAAAAATCAGCACAAGAAGTTGAAGCTTTGGCATGGGTGCTAAATCATTTAAACGATAGTAGTGACATAGATACTTCTATTTTTCGCTTACCAGAAAGTGTGAATTCCATGAATTCTGAATTTGCGCATACTGTTCATGAAAAGAAACTGTTATTTTCTTCCTTAAGAGCAGACTCTATAAGTGACATAAACGAAGAAGTATATTCAAAAACGTATAAAACTAAACTTTATACTTCAGAAATAAAGAATGGAATTTTTGAAGAAAACAAAAAAATTACTTCCCTTGAAAGCAAGAAATTAAATTCTGGAAATGGAAGTTTTTCTTCAGATGGTAAGCGTTTTTATTTTAGTATGTGTTCAGATATCGGTTACTCTTATTCATGTAAAATACTTGTTGCAAATTTCGAAAATGGTGAATGGTCAAAAATTGATACCCTTAATGAAATAATCAATGAGCCTGGGAAAAATACAACAATGCCATTTATTGCAAATTTAAAAGGTGAGCAAGTTTTATTTTTTGCTTCTAATCGAAGTGGAACGAAAGGCGGTATGGATATTTGGATGGCAACAGAAAAAGAAGGGAGTTTTATAAAGCCTATAAATTGTAGTAAAATAAATTCCTTAGACGATGAATTAAGTCCTTGGTTTGATAATGTTACTAATCGCCTTTACTTTTCATCTTCATGGCATCATGGTTTTGGTGGGCAAGATATTTTTTATAGTGATTTTGAAAAAGATTTCTCAGTACCAAAAAATGCAGGGATTCCAATTAATAGTCCTGCAAATGATCAATATTTTTTCAAATACAATGACACAATTTATCTTTCTTCAAATCGTATAGGAAGTTATTATTCTAAAAATCCAACATGCTGCAGTGACATTTATGCTTCATTTCCAAAAGAGAATATTACAGTTTTTAAGCTCCCCATTAAACTATATTTTGAGAATGATCAGCCAAATGATAAAACGTGGGATACAATAAGTACAGTAAATTATGAAGAAAGCTACGTTTTATACGAAAAGAAATTTCCGATTTACATTGATGAAGTTGGAGGGAATTATTCAGAAGATCTAGCATCTAGAAAACGAAATGAACTGAATGATTTTTTTGAAAAAGAAGTGAGAAAAGGATACCTAGATTTAGAAGTATTTAAGACTTCCTTGCTTAAAGAGCTTTTAAAAGGGTCAAAAATTACAATTCATCTAAAAGGTTTTGCTAGTCCACTTGCAAAAACAGACTACAACGTAAATTTAACAAAACGAAGGATTTCTTCAATCACTAAATATTTCCGAGAATGCAATGAAGGAATCTTTAAAGATTATATAGATGGTGTTGCTCAAAATGGAGGCCTTGTAACATTTTCATTTGCTCCATTTGGAGAGTATTTAGCTAATCAAGAAACAAGTGACGACTATAAAGACCAAAGAAATTCTGTTTACTCTAGAGAAGCTTCCATTGAACGAAAAATAGAAATTGAAAAGATCGAAATCAATAAAAATAAAACTGTATTTCCATTATTTTGTAAAATACCAGTTATTGATTTTGGCAAGATAAAAAAAGGGCAAAGTCTGAAAGGGAGTTTTACAATTGAAAGCTCATTAAATGATGATTTAAAAATTCAGTTGCTCAATACTGATGCAAATTTTAATTTTGAAATAACTAAAATTAAATCCATTTCCAAAGATTATTATAAGATAAATTTTGTATACATTCCTCAGCAAGAGTCGGGTTTAGTAAATAAATTATTATTTTTAAAACTCCAGGACTTTGAAGAACAATTAGAATTATTCATAACTGCAGAAATCATTGATTAAATATTAACCATGCAAAAGACTAGATTGTACTTTATTGATATTGCTAGATCCATAGCTATACTATTAATGCTTGAAGGTCATTTTATTGACAATGGATTAATGGATGTCTACCGAGATAAAACCTATGATTTTTACTATGCTTGGTTATTTATTCGTGGTTTCACCTCTCCTATTTTTTTAACAATCACAGGTATTGTGTTTACTTATCTTTTGATTGGTAATGATCAATTTGATTATTTCAAAAATAACCGAATAAAAAAGGGATATAAAAGAGCTTTAGAATTACTTTTTTGGGGGTATTTACTTCAGTTTGAATCATTTCATGTTTTACAATGTATAGGAATTGGAATTTTATCAATTTTAATCCTATACGGAATTTATAAAGCGGTTAAAATTATACCTCTGTGGGTCTATTTCTTTTTTGCGGGTACAATTATATTTTCAAGTTATATAGTCATATCCTCCTGGCCGAAAGAATATTATTGGCCAGAATCTGCTCCAATTTTCATTCAAAACATGTTTCACGGAAAATATTCTATATTTCCAATCCTTCCAAGAATGGGATACACAATGTATGGAGCCATGATAGGTGTAATTCTTTATACTTATAAATCAAAAGTAAAAGGATGGAATTTCATTTTAAGTGTATTTTTAATTGGCGCCATTCTCTATTTTTTCCTTAAAGATGTGTTGCTTATTCTAGATGGTATTTTTGCACATCCAATATACCATTTATATAAAGTTGATTGGCTTTATGAATGTTTAGGAATGGTACTTATGGTACTTGGAATACTAATTGCAATTGAAAAATTGCTTGGTGAAATAAAACAAAATCTTTTTTTAAAAATTGGGCAAAATACTCTAACAATATTTATTTTACATTTGATTGTATTGTATGGAAGCATAACAGGATTAGGTGTAAATCGAATATTTCATAAAAATTTAACTCCATGGGAAATAGTGCCTGCAACTATTTTATTTCTAATGCTGTTCGTTGTTTTTATTTATTATTTAGATCGGATAAAATTGAGACTTGGCTTTATTTTAACGCCCCTTAAAAAAAAAATAAACAGATTATTCTTGATAAAGGATGATACAAAATATTAATTTACTCGAGGCTTCTTTGGTTTAACAAATGGTTTAAATTCAAATTTTCTATATATTACACGAATTCCACATTTATCAAAAACTGTTAGCTTAATTAAATAAGTCCCTGAAAGTTTATATGTTAGTGAGAAATTATTTGATTTGGATTTAATACCATTCCCTAAATCCCATTCCAATGAATCGGCCTTTGGATAATTTGAATAGCCATGAATAATATGACCCTTGGTTTTTAACCTTTCAGAATAAACCTTTAAAGTATTACTATTTAATAAAAATTTGTCGGAAGAATTCATCACTTCCTTAAAAGTAAATTGCTGTATCTTTTTTGCAATTAAAGAATCCATTTTTGGTATATAACTATTTTCAGCTGTTCCTTTAAAAATAGAGGTATAAAATGTACTTGCACACAAATATGAGCCATTTATGGTTGGATGTTGTTGGTCGTCTTGATAAAGCTTAATGTTGGGATATTTTTGTCGAAATGCATTCCAAACTAATCCAATAGGTACGATTGGAATATCAAACTGATTTGAAATATATTGATATCCATTTTCAATACTCTGACGCATTTCTACATAAGTCGAAGTAGCACTTGAATCTAACTCAGTATAACCATTCTCATATCCCCATGTCATAAACAAAAGAACATTTGTACATGAATTACGACTGTAAATTGAATCTAGAATTTGTTTGATATATGGAAGAGATGCAGTGTCAATTTGTTCCTTGTTGTACTTTAATTCTCTACTAAATCCTTGTAGTACAATATAATCCCATTTTTTAGATCGAATAACATCGTACATATCAAGTCTTTGTGAATGCATTTTAAAAGTATGATTACTTTTTGCATTCATTTCAACATTAATTTTTATATTTTTTGAAGTTGCAATTTTTTGAAAAATAAATGGCATAGAATTGTAATGGGTATAACTATTTCCAATAAAAAGAACATTCATAGGATTTATTTCCTTATTTACCAATTGTGGAAATACTATTAATGGAATATAAAAAATGAAGAAAAATAATAGAGATTTTAAACTCATAGTTCATTATTGGAAATTCTTTGAATTAAAGCGCTCTACTCAAAAGTTGTTTTTGCATAAGCACTAATTCTTCTTTTGTTACAGCTAGCTTTGGCCTACTAAAATTTAAATCATCAACATTATTCATAGGAACTAAATGAATATGTGCATGTGGTACTTCTAATCCAATCACTGCTATACCAATTTTTTTACAAGCAATTTTACTTTTTAAACGTATAGCAACTTTTTTAGAAAATACCATCATTCTAGCCAATAGAGCATCCTCAATCTCAAAAATATAATCAATTTCAATCTTTGGAATTACAAGCGTGTGGCCTAAAGCAATTGGATTAACATCTAAAAAAGCTAGGAATTCTTCATCTTCATCAACTTTATAACAGCTTATTTTTCCTGTAATAATCTGTGAGAAAATACTAGGCATTATCGAGTAATATCGATTATTTCAAATTGTAGAAGACCGCCTGGCGTTTGAATATCTACTATGTTGCCTACTTTTTTACCTAATAAGCCTTTTCCAATTGGAGAATCAATTGAAATTTTTCGGACTTTAATATCTGCTTCATTTTCCGCAACAAGCGTATATTCAATTTCCATAGCATTAGACATATTTCTAATTTTAACTTTAGAAAGAATAAATACTTTAGAGTTATCCATGTGAGTTTCATCAATAAGACGAGCATTAGCAACGATGGCTTCCATCTTAGATATTTTCATCTCCAGAATTCCTTGTGCTTCTTTGGCCGCATCATACTCGGCATTTTCTGATAAATCTCCTTTATCTCTTGCTTCACCTATTTGTTCAGAAATTGATGGACGTTCTACAGTTCTTAAATGATTTAATTCATCCTTTAACTTCTGGAGCCCCTCTGCTGTATAATAATTTATTTGTGACATAATCATAAATTTTTATCCTAAAAAAGAGCCTTTTGAGCTCTTTTTTAAACGAAAAAAAATAATTTTATTTTAGACTGATTGTTAATCCTACTGTGTGAATTAATCCAAAAATACCTGCAAAACGAGTGCAATACTCAAGTCCTAAAGCATTTTTGTTCTTCCCAACTATTGCATCTACAGAAAACCCTGCTGATGGTCCAATAAGTGCGTTTGAACGATTCTCATCAGAAGTAATATCATTCTCATAACAATACCCAGCGCGGATATTAAAGGCATATTTATCATTGGTCATTCCATAGTCTAAGCCAATTCTATATTGATCTTTCATAAATGAATTTGCTGTAAAACCAAATGCAACGTTTAATTTGCTTTTGGGATCAAAAATGAAATCATAAGAACCTCCAATTGATAACAATGAAGGAAGCTCAAAAGTAGCTGAACGTTCTTCTAAAGTAGCAATACTTTCGTTTGAAATATATGAAACTTGTTGAGATAAACCATCTCCCTTATAGCGCATAACCGGACCAACATTTTTCAATGAAATTGCAAACTTAATCTTGTCATTTTCACCTGTGACATATCTAATTCCAGCATCTAGAGCAACTCCTGAAGTTTTCAAGTTTGAGATGTTTTCAGAAATAATTTTAACGTTAATCCCTGCATAAATACTAGAAGAGAAAGCCCGTGCATATCCTAAACTGAAGATATTTGAACGAGGTGAAAAGAAACCAATATTTCCCTCAGGATTAGCAACTGTAGTTATTGGAATATCACCATAATTCATTGATTGTATACTGATTGCTATTACGCTTGATTCAGAAATTCGTTGAGCAATACCTGCAGAATTTATTCCAATGCCAGCAGAACTTCCCATCCAATTTGTATGATTAAATTTAATCTGCGTCTTATCTGTAAATGCTAAGCCAGCAATATTCATATAAGTAGCTTCTAAACCATTTGTATTGGCGTAAGCGGCATCTGCTAAAGCAGAACTTCTTGCCCATGGATTGATTAGCAAGTTAGATGCACCAGCTGATCCTACTCGATCTTCATTTCCAGCACTTACTGAAAATGCTATGAGTATAAACCCTAAAGAAATTTTATAAACTAATTTTTTCATAATAAAAAGAATAAATTAAATACCTTGTAAATCAACCTGCCTCATTCCGCCAAAGAATTTTAATACTTTTTGGCCTATATCAGGTACATCAATATGAATTATGTAAACGCCGCCTGCAACAGGAATTCCCTTAAAATTATTTAAATCCCAGTCTTGCGAGGTAATTGGACTGTCCTTTTTGAAAGAACGTATCAATTTTCCATTTGAAGAATAAATCCTAATGG
>ENA-UOYL01000384-UOYL01000384.1-marine-metagenome-genome-assembly--contig:-NODE-384-length-16056-cov-2.699606_pt1 | contig 16056 bp, 25 predicted proteins | sample MGYA00238173_ERZ767189 | MGnify/ENA primary metagenome ERZ767189 (study PRJEB28943, sample SAMN06267163) | marine metagenome | isolation source: Columbia River Estuary | place: USA:Columbia River Estuary... | reverse complement strand
AACGGAAGACAAAATTGATGAGGAAAATAGTGTATCTGAATTTTCTATTCTAATTCCTGGATATAATGGTTGGCCTGGATTTACTTATAATCCAAATCTGTTTAGATTTTCTGCGTATGAAGAGATTAAACCTGTAGTTGGAAAATCTGAAAAAGATGTTGGATTGCTTTATAATCAAAAGGAATATTACAGTGTGGCATTAAGACATAGAACTGTGCATCATATTGGAGAAAATCGCCACGCTTACGATTCAATTAATAAAGTATGACTAAAATATTTGCAGTAATGATGGTCAAGGATGAAATTGACATCATTGGTCATAATATAGAGTACCTACAAACTCAAAATATTGACCATATTTTTGTTGCCAATAATCTTTCAACCGATGGTACAAAAGAAAAACTTTTGGAATTGTCTTACAAGTATAGAAATATAACTGTATATGATGATAATGAATTTGCATATTATCAACCAGATAAAATGAATGAGTGGATCTCTCGTTGTTATGAATTGGGTGCGGATATTATTGTTCCAATTGATGCTGATGAAATTTGGTATTCTAAAGTCGATGGAAAGACTCTTGGTCAAGTTCTAAAGGAAAGTGATAGTGACATTTTTGTTGCAGATTCTATAGACTTTATTCCAACAAAAAATGATTTGGATGATGAAAATCCAATTAAGTCTATGTGTCATAGAAAACAAAATTCCAATTCATTTGCTGCGGTTGCATTTAGAAAATATCCTGGAGCATACCTTGAAATTGGTAATCATAATGTTATTAATCATAAGGGAAGGAGAGTATTTGATTTGATTGGAATTCGCCACTATCAATATAGAAGTTTTGATCAATTTTATAAAAAAGTCTTGAATGGTAAAAAAGTATATGACGACACTACATATCCCGACTATATGGGAAGTCACTGGAGAACTCTTGGAAGTCAATCCGAAGAAGAATTAAAACAGTGGTGGAATGAATACATTACACAACCAACTGAGTATTGCCCTTTTTAATTATGCAAAAAAAACTGTCAATTGCAATTCCTACTTGGGAATGTAATAATAGAGGTGTAGAATTTTTAGATGATCTTTTGAGAACTATAGAAATACAAACTTTTAAGGAATTTGAAGTTATTATTTCAGATCATAGTGAGAATGATAGTCTATACATTAAATCACAAGAATTTGATTCCAAATTTGATATTAAATATTTTAGGAATGAGAATGATCGGGGAAATAGTCCTGCCAACTTGAACAATGCTATCAGTGAATGTTCTGGTGAAATCATCAAAATAATGTTTCAAGATGATTTTTTTTATGATGATGAGGCATTAGAAAAAATTTATTATGCTTTATCTGATTCTGATAAAATGTGGTTATTGAATGGAACAAATCACACAAATGATCATGGAAATTCTTTTTATTGGGATCTATATCCAAAGTTTAATGATCAACTTTTAATGGGGGTAAATACAATTAGTTCACCTTCAGTAATGTCTTTAAAAAAGAAAGTAGTAAATCGATTTGATGAAACCTTAATTAATCTGATGGATTTAGATTTTTATTATGCAGTGAGAGAAACTTATGGAGATCCTATTTTCTATAATGATATATTAGTGTCAAATAGAGTTCATCAAGATTCAATTTCTAGTAACATAAAAAATAAAGAAGACTTAACAAAAATTGAAAGTGAGTATTGTCTTAAAAAATATGGAGTTTCTGAATGATAGGATTCGTTGTACCTAGTATAGGTAGAGATTCGATTAAATATACATTACAATCTCTTATAAATCAAACTGATCCAAATTGGAAATGTTGGGTTGGTTTTGATGGAAAGTGTGAAGAGGATATTGATAAAAATAATTTAATCGAAGATTCTAGAATTAACTACCTATACTTCAAAGATAAACTTGGAGTATCTGCTCATCATGGAAATGCTGGGTATGTTAGAAACTCTATAATTTCTCATATAACCGAAGATTGTGATTGGATTGGTTTTGTTGATGATGATGACACACTTTCTAAATTTTATATTGAAATTTTAGAACTTGAAAAAACAAAATCTGAATTTAATTGTTGCGTATTTCGTATGAGATATGATAAAGATAATCAAAAAGTTATTCCTCCATTCGGAATGAATCATTTGCAGCAAAATTATGTTGGTATTTCATTTTGTGTAAGTAAAAAATTTATTGCCGAAAATAATATTAAATTTACTAATGATAATGCGGAAGACTTTAAATTCTTAAAAGAAATAAATGATAAAGGTGGAAAAATTTATATATCTCCACATATTACTTATAATGTAAACGGACATAGTTATGGATAAAAATAAAGCGGCATATAAACTGAAAAATCTTTCTCCGGTATATTATCTGAATCTTGATGGGCAACCAGAAAGAAAGGAATATATGGAAGAGCAGTTTAAGTATTGGGAGATTGAAGATTATACTCGTATCTCTGCGTATGATGGAAGAGAAGATGACCTGAGTGACATCATTAAGGGGCGATATCCTGATAATATGACCTCTGGTGAGATTGGATGCACAACCTCTCATCTCAAGGCACTCCAGCACTGGATAAAGACCTCTGATAGTCCTTATGCGGTGATTATGGAAGATGATGTGGATTTACAACTTGCCAGATGCTGGAACTTTAACTGGAATGATATTATTGCCAAGGTTCCTTATGATTATGATGTAATTCAACTTGCTATTATTTGTACCGGTGATTTGCATGTAAAACTTCATAAGAGATTTGTGAATGATTTTTCAACTGCTGCTTATATGATTACTCGTCATCATGCCGAAAAGATTCTAAGACATCATGTTCGTGGAGATAAGTATAAACTTGATAATGGCGTAAAACCCAGAGCAGTTGCCGATGATTTGATTTATAATTCCGGTAATACTTTTTCAATTCCTCTATTCCTTTATAAGATTGCTTTAGGTTCTTCTATTCATCCTGAGCACATTGATGTCTTTCATCGTCAGAGTCACGATGGTCTTCTTCATTTTTGGGAAACTCAGGGTTCTGATATGACAATTGATGATCTGATGAATTTTGATCCATATCTTGGAAGAATCACAAATCCATCCCCACCACAAAGTTAGGGTCTTCTGACTTTGGGTACTTGACATCACCCCCTGTTGCCTATATAATGACATAGTTCTTAATGAAACTACGATGACCGTTACGACCAATGAGCACGGGCAACAAAACCTGTTCGCAAAGGAACCTGAAATGTATGTGTCTCCAACTGATGCAGAGCGTTATGCACTTGAGACTTATGCAGAGAAGGCAGAAAAAGCAAATTCAAGATGGGCGATGCTAGGATTTGTTGCCGCAGTTGTTTCTTATGCACTCACAGGACACCTATTCTTTGGTGTAATCTGATGAACGAACTCATTTTTACCGTAACGATTATTGCTTTTCTTGTGCTTCTGGCACACTCTATCAATCAACTTTCCGACACTTACTAAGGAGAAACAAAATGAAATTTGGATTTACCCCCGAAGCAGAAATTCTTAACGGACGACTTGCTATGCTTGGATTTGTAATTGCCGTTGGCACTTACCTTACCACCGGGCAGATTCTTCCTGGAGTGTTTTGACTTCTGATATTCTCTCAATATTCTGTGGAGTATTCATCTCGGCAATACTATTAAATGTATTGAAACTCTCAAATAAAAAATAGCAATATCAATCCTTCTTTCTAAATACGGAGAGAAGGATTTTTTGTATGCCCAGAGGACAATTGACTAAAGAAGAAATGAAGTATCAGGTCCTAAAGTTGAAGCAGAAACTTCAGAACGAACAGATTACTTATACCTCAGACCCCAAAGAACTTGCGGACCAATACTTGAATATGGTACTTGATAAGATTAATGAGTATTCACGATAATAATCTTATTGAATATTAATTAGTTATTTTATAAATATCTTTAGTGTCGGTAAATAGATGTAATGACATTAGATCTTCATAACTTTTTTAAGTATTATGATGATGGTAATTCAAACCATGTGGCAGCAGTTCAATGGTTAGAGGATAATCTACCTGCTGAATTCCTTGATGATTCTGAATCCGAGTGGATAGGAATGTTCAGAACAAAACCACCAACACCATCAGTGTTGGCAGTTCCTTATTTCAATCAAGTAGACAACTATAGAGATGCACATCGCACATGCAACTCTTCATCGTGTGCTATGTGCCTTGCTTTCCTAAAACCAGGAAGCATCAAAGGTGATGATGAGTATGTTAAGAAAGTATTTGCCATTGGTGACACAACTGATCACTCAGTTCAAACCAAAGTTCTACAAGGTTATGGTGTTAAGTCACACTTTAGTTACAATCTTTCTTTCTCTGATATTGATAAGAGTTTGGATGCTGGCAAACCCGTCGTTATTGGTATTCTTCACAGGGGTTCTCTTTCTTCACCTACTGGCGGGCACATGTGTGTAGTGATCGGCAAGACACCAGATGGTAAAGGATACTATGTAAATGATCCTTATGGTTCGTTGAATGACAACTATACTGGACCAGTAACAAACGGTAAGAAGACCGTATATACCAAAGCAGTTCTTAAGCATCGTTGGTGCCCAGGTGGCAGCGATGGTTGGGGTCGCATTTTCGATTGATACATAAGGAGAAAACTAATGGCACGTATCGACTTACACAACTTCTTCAAGTTTTATGACGAGAAGAACCCTAATCACATCAAAGCAGTTCAGTGGTTAGAAGATAATCTCCCGGTTAAGTATCTTGATGATACTGTAGATTGGGCGGAGATTTACAGAGGAAAAAAGGGAAGTGCGGTAACTGCGGTTGCCGCTAGTCCTACCTCTCCCGTAGCAGGTGGTGATGATATGCCTATGATGGGCCTTAAATTAATCAAAGAGTTTGAAGGATGCCATCTCAAAGCATATCCAGATCCTCTCTCAGGTGGACTTCCAATCACCATAGGTTGGGGAACTACCCGTAAGAAGGATGGATCACCATTCCATATGGGTGATACCATCACTCAACAGGAAGCAGATGAGTTATTGATTACTCAATGTAAGAACCAGTTTCTTCCATCACTTCGTAAAATTCCACACTGGAATGAAATGTCTGATGGTAAAAGAGGAGCACTTCTCTCCTTTGCTTATAATCTTGGTGCTGGTTTTTATGGTGGTGATAATTTCAATACTATTACACGCACACTGAAGAATAAAGAATGGGACAAAGTTCCAGATGCTTTATACCTCTACCGTAATCCTGGGTCTAATGTAGAAGCAGGTCTTGCTCGTAGAAGAAAAGCAGAAGGTGACGCTTGGAAGAAAGGATAAATAGTTATACCTATTGAGACTGCAATTTCGTAGGTAAGATTAGGTGCTTTCGGGCACCTTTTCTATTGCAAAATAGAGTAGAGGAATTGTAAAAAATAAATAACTATAAATCTTATAAATTAAAGAGATGCAAACAAATCATAATAATAAAGAAAAAACTATGGGGACTATTATTCGTGTTGCTATTTTGAGTTGGAGTGCCGCCTTACTTACCGCAAGTTATGGTGGAGTGTTGCAAAAATTTGATCCCACATTCATTGCTACAGTCTTTACTGCTTGTGCTGCCACCTTTGGAGTAAACACAATGAAAAAAGGTGGTGATAAGGATGATGATGAAAAAAAGGAACTCCCAAGAACTGAGACAGTTGTAGAACCTCCTGTTTCACCAGAACAACCTATTTCAACAATTGCTGAAACAACAGTATCTCTTGAAGAAAGAGTTGAAGCACTTGAGGAAGGACAAGTTCAACCACGTACAGGTGGAGTCTAATGGCAAAATCATCAAACAAAGGTAAGAAAGGTTCTAATGGTGGTAAGCAGTCCAAACAGAATCAAGGGAATGCTACAGCAAAGAAAGCAAAGAATGGTGGAAAGAAAAAATGAGGTATTATGCCAAGAGAGTTCAATACTCCAAATCGTGAATGTTGGAATACTCCCATCCACCAAATACTTAAAGCCATAGATAATCACACCCGTCTTCATTTGGAGACGGGTAATTTTTGGCATGAAGAGCAGGCACAGATACTTAGAACATACGTTAAAGAATTAAAAGTTTTTATACACGGGGAGGAGGGGAGAGAATGACTGATCCAGTTTGGTCCGTGAATATTATGGTTGCTATTCTATTGGCACTAACAATAGGATATATTTTATACATATTTAAATTAGCAAAAGAAGAATGAAACAATTAGCATTAGGTTTATCAATTTTAAGTTTGAGTATTAGTGGAGCACTATGCTATGGTGCATACACAACTTATCAAAAAGCACAGAAGATTCTGGATAACCCAGAAGAGTTTGTTGGATCTGTGGTAGAGAAACAAGTAACAAAAGCATTTGAGAAACTACCTATTCCAAAACTAAATACTGAGAAGTTTAAATTGCCATTCTAATGGATAAAGACCCATATATCTACAGAGTAAAACAGGTATTAAGAGTAGTTGATGGCGACACAATCGATGCGGACATTGATCTTGGGTTCGATATTTCTCTTACTAAGCGAGTACGCCTTAGTGGTGTTGATACTCCAGAAAGTCGTACAACCGACCTCAAAGAAAAGGCACTTGGATTGGAAGTTAAGGAATGGTTAAAGAAAAATCTTGATGGCAAAAAAAATATTCTTATTAAAACAGAACTTCCAGACTCAACTGAAAAGTATGGGAGAATTCTTGGAAGGTTATATGTTGATGATGTATGTCTTAATGATCGTATGATTGCTGAAGGATATGCTTGGACATATGATGGTGGTACAAAGCAAAAAGATTTTGCTTTATTAGAATCAAAAAGAAAGTCGAGCTGCTAATTTTTTAGCAATTTTTTTAGCGGGGGCAAAGAGAGATTTAAATCTCTTTTGCCCCTCTTTTGTGAATTTATCTAAAATTACATCATCAATAATGACCACACGTCCTGCCAATGGTGCCCCGACAGTATTGCCACCCTCACCATGATCCTTCGCTTCCTTGCGGTTATATGCAAAGCTTGTGTTCTGATTTTGTTCAGCCAAAGCAATCGCAGTACTGGCCGCCAATGTGATGCCTTTATAAGCCGGGCCGTACAACATATCAAAACTTATCCCCGATTGAATGAGAGCACGGGCATAGAACTCTCCCAAACGCCCAAGGCGTGAACCATCATAAAAAAGTCCCGCATTAAAGAAATAAGGCGATAGCCGCCCCGCCTTCGTTTTAAACTCTCCAAATGACAAAACCTTTGCTTCCAGTGCAAAACGGATAAAGTCAAACTGCTCTTGCTCAGGATTTAAATTCATAGGCCTTTATGTTACGCATCATTTCCGCCAATCTCAATGGAATTCGCTCCGCCGCTAAAAAAGGGTTTATGGAGTGGCTAAACCATCAATCTGCTGATTTTATCTGCGTGCAAGAACTCAAAGCGCAAGAAGCCGATCTTGCCCCTGAAATCCTTTCTCCGCCGGGCCTGCATGCTTACTTTCATCATGCCGAGAAAAAAGGGTACAGCGGTTCGGGCATCTTTACGCCCCATACTGCGAAGCATGTGCAATTGGGATTTGGCAACCCTGAGTTTGATGCGGAGGGTCGCTATGTTGAAGTTCAGATAGGTCAACTCTCTGTAATCTCCGTCTATATGCCCTCAGGCTCAAGCTCCCCAGAGCGCCAAGAGGCAAAGTTTCGTTTCTTGGATGCCTTCTTGCCGCATCTAATCCAGCTCAAAAAGAGTGGGCGCCAAATTCTGCTGTGTGGTGATGTCAATATTGCACACCACGAAATCGATTTAAAGAACTGGAAAGGTAATCTAAAGAACTCGGGGTTCTTACCCGAAGAGCGCGCTTGGCTCACAAAGCTATTCTCAGAAATAGGCTATGTAGATGTGTATCGGCAATTAGAGCCGGATGCTAGTGATGCCTGTTACACCTGGTGGAGCCAGCGTGGTCAAGCCTATGCAAAAAATGTGGGCTGGCGTATTGACTATCAAATTGCCACGCCTGAGCTTGCACAAACTGCCAGAAAAGCAGGGGTTTATAAAGAGCAACGCTTTTCTGATCATGCCCCACTCATCATTGAGTACAACTGGAAACTTTAAGACGAGTTTGTTTTCTCAATACGAATTGCCAACATGATTAAGATCAGGACAGGAATGCCAATCAGTGCAGTGGCAATAAAAAAATGTTCGTAGCCAAAAGTATCTACATACACCCCAGAAAAACCTGCTAACCATTTTGGTAGCAATAACATCATCGAACTAAATAAGGCATATTGTGTTGCAGAGTACTGCACATTTGTGAGGGACGATAGGTAGGCAATAAACGCTGCCGAGGCAATACCTGAGCTTAAGTTATCTGCCGAGATCACCCAAACCAAACCATTAAGATCGTGGCCGCGGGTGCTTAACCACGCAAATAGTAAATTACTCGCTGCGGATAAAATGCCTCCCAGAAGCAAGACCCGCATGACTCCAAAACGCATCGTTAGCAACCCGCCCAAGAATGCCCCCACCAAGGTCATGATCACACCGAACACTTTAGTGACTGCTGCTACCTCGTCCTTGGTATAGCCCATGTCTACATAAAAGGGGTTAGCCATAATACCCATCACCACATCACTAATACGATAAATTGCAATTAGTCCTAGGATCAAAAAAGCTTGCCACCGATACCGGCTAATAAAATCTGCGAAAGGCTCTATTAAGGTCTGTTGCAACCACTGCCCAGCAGAACGAGCTTTTGGCAAGAGTACTGCCTGAGGCTCCGGACTTAATAAAGTAGTGACAACACCAACGCTAATTGACAGCGCCATACACAAATACGCAAATTGCCAAGCCTCGGCAAGATAAATCCCGGTAGTTGTCTCTGCTCGTGCTGCCAACCATAGCGCCCCAGCCCCCGCCCAAATCATGGCCAAGCGATAACCAGTTTGATAACTAGCAGCTAGTGCAGCTTGGTATTGTGCTTTCGCCGACTCAATCCGAAAAGCGTCCAAAGCAATATCTTGGGTCGCGGACCCAAACGCAACTAAGAGCGCAAACCAAACGATCGGCTCTAAGTTTTGTTTGGGATCGGTGGTTGCCATCCCTATTAACCCAAAAATAATTATGGCCTGTGCAACCAATAGCCAGCTTCGGCGCCGACCCAGTCGTTTGGTCAAAAATAGAATGGGTACACGATCGACCAATGGCGCCCATAACCATTTGCCCGCATAGAACAAGGCAACCCACGATAAGTAACCAATTGTGCTGCGGTCTATTCCGGCTTCGCGCAACCAAAATCCCAAGGTACCCAAAACCAGCAATAGCGGGAGGCCCGCGGAGAATCCCAAGAAAAACATGCGAACGCTGGGCCACTCTAAATAGACCCGTAAGTCTTTACCCCACGAATGAACGTTATCAAGCACCACGCACGCGATAGATGGCCAAGCTGCCTAATAGATTAGGTGCCCACTGCACAGTCTTACCTTCGTGTAATACAACCCGACCCAATATCTCAATCCCTAATTTATGTGCAAGGGCCTCAAAGTCAGCAATGGTCAGAACCCGAACGTTCGGCGTATTAAACCACTCATAGGGCAAAGACTTCGATACCGGCATTCTTCCCAGAGCTACCGCATAGCGATGGGACCAGTGACCAAAGTTTGGGAAGGAAACTACACACTGCTTACCGACTCGCACGACCTCGCGCAAGATTCGTTCGGTCTGGTGGATGGTCTGCAAGGTCTGCGATAAAACAACGGTATCAAAGCTCTGATCTTCAAACAATGCTAACCCGCCCTCTAGATCTTGCTGAATGACATTTAGGCCCTTTTTTACACAGGCCAATACGGATGCATCCATGATTTCTACACCGTAGGTCTTCACATGACGCTTTATCCGAATAAACTCTAAAAAGGAACCATCACCGCAACCTAAATCCAATAAGGAGGAGTTCGGGGTAACCCAGTTTGCAATCGCGTCGAAGTCTGCTCTTAATTGCATCGATCCTCCGCCACTTTTTCAAAATAAGCGCGTACTAGCTTGTGATAACGGGCGTCATCTAATAAAAAGGCATCGTGTCCATGTGGAGCATCTATTTCTGCATAACTAACATTTGCTTTGTTATCGAGTAATGCTTTCACAATTTCTCGGCTTCGATCCGGGGAAAAACGCCAATCCGTGGAAAAACTCACCACCAAGAAGTGCGCTTGTGCTGGAGAGAGGGCTTGACTTAAATCACCGCCAAAGCGTTTTGCTGGGTCAAAATAATCTAGCGCCCGTGTAATCAGTAGATAAGTATTGGCATCAAAGTAGCCCGAGAACTTATCGCCCTGGTGACGCAAGTAACTCTCAACGGCAAACTCCACATCAAAACTAAAACGGTATTCATCAGGCGCTCCTGCGGCACGCTGTAAATCGCGCCCAAATTTCTCGGCCATATCGTCATCCGATAAATAAGTGATATGACCCACCATGCGTGCGAGGCGTAAGCCACTTTTTGGCACAACCCCATGCTTGTAGTAATCCCCCCCATGAAAGTCGGGATCCGACAATATGGCATTACGTGCGACCTCATTAAAGGCAATATTCTGCGCACTTAGTTTTGGAGTAGAAGCAATCACCACGCAATGCGCAATGCGCTCTGGGTATTGCGTTGCCCATGACATCGCTTGCATGCCACCCAAACTACCCCCCATTACTGCTGCAAACTGCTTGATTCCTAATCGATCGGCTAAGCGAGCTTGCGCATTAACCCAATCTTCTACGGTCAAGACAGGAAAGCTCGCGCCATACGGTAAATTTGTTTTTGGATTAATGCTCATGGGGCCTGTTGAACCAAAGCAAGAGCCCAAATTATTAACGCCAATCACAAAAAATCGATTGGTGTCAATCGGCTTGTTGGGCCCAACCATATTGTCCCACCAGCCTATATCACTTGGATCATCTGGATTTACTCCGGCGACATGATGGGAGGCATTCAATGCATGGCAAATCAGAATGGCATTACTAGCCTTGGCATTTAATTGGCCATAGGTCTCGACCACCAAATCATAGTTCTCAATACTGGTACCGCTTTGTAGCGGCAAGGGCTCAACAAAGTGAATAGTTTGTTTTAAGAGATGCAGCTCGGTCATGCTGCAAGCAGAATACGAAGGCTAACATCAATTCCCTCGCTCGGTAATTTTCTAAAGCCGCTGCGGGCAAAGCGATGCCAACGACCAATCACAAAGCTCATTAATAGGGCTGCCTGCATGCTGACTATATCGGTCTGACCATCTTTACCTTGGCTTTGAGCAATACGCAGAGACTGTTTGAGTGATGCCTCCACCCGATCGAGCACCTGATTAATTCGTTCTTGCAAACGGTCATCTTCTTGCAATAGAGCATCACCCAATAAAACTCGCACCATGCCGGGATTCTTTTCTGCAAAGACTAAGAGCATTTGCACAATGCCCTTCACTTGTGCCATGCCCATTTCTTCTTTTTGATTAATCTGATTAATCAAACCAAATACAGTTTGCTCGATAAAAGCGATCAAGCCCTCAAACATTTGGGCCTTACTTGCAAAATGACGGTACAAAGCGGCTTCGGATACACCGATCTTGGCAGCCAATGCAGCAGTCGTAACGCGCTCACCCCGTGGGTTTTGCAACATCTCGGCTAGAATTTGCAAGATCTGTAAACGCCGCTCGCCTGGGCGCGGGCGCTTACGGGCCTTGGTTTCCCCCTCGGTCAATTCAGAACCAAATTCCTGATCATGAGGGTTACCACTTGTGTTCATAAGAGTTTTTGCTTACCTAGACCGTATCATGGTACCAAAAGCTTGTTCCGTCAGGATTTCAAGCAAAAGAGAGTGCTCAATTCTGCCATCAATAATATGCACGGAGTTCACACCGCTCTTGGCTGCATCGAGTGCCGATGAAATCTTTGGCAACATGCCGCCCGAGATAGTCCCGTCTGCAAATAAAGCATCAATCTCACGGGCCGTGAGATCGGTTAATAAATTACCGGCCTTGTCCATGACCCCAGGGATGTTAGTCATCATGACTAATTTCTCAGCCTTGAGGATTTCTGCCATCTTACCTGCGACTAAATCCGCGTTGATGTTGTAAGCCTGACCCTCTGCACTAAAGCCGATTGGCGAAATTACTGGAATAAATGCGTCATCTTGCAAAGCTTTTACAACTGCCGGATTGATCGCCTCAATTTCGCCTACAAAACCCAAATCAATCAAAGCTCCGCCGGGGGTCTGCTCATTGGGTACGAATAACTTTCGCGCATGAATCAAACCACCATCTTTGCCAGTTAAACCAACTGCTTGCCCGCCAAAGTGATTAATCAACATCACGATATCTTGTTGCACCTCACCACCTAAGACCCACTCCACCACCTCCATGGTTTCTTCATCGGTGACGCGCATCCCTTGAATAAAGGTGCCGGTCTTGCCAATCTTCTTTAGGGCTTCATCAATTTGTGGACCGCCACCATGAACCACGACAGGGTTCATGCCCACCAATTTAAGCAAAATAACATCGCGCGCAAAACTTTCTTTTAGGCGCTCCTCAACCATTGCATTCCCGCCGTACTTAATCACGATGGTTTTGCCATGGTATTGCCGAATGTATGGCAATGCCTCGGCCAAAATCTCTGCTTTTAAGAGTGGCGGAATATCCGCTAAGGTAGGTACAGCTTTAGTCATAGTGAATAGAAACCCTATTCACCAAACAATTTCTGCCGAAGTTCACGACGCTCTTGAGCCTCAAGAGATAAATTAGCAGTCGGGCGTGCAATCAAACGAGATATGCCAATTGGCTCACCCGTTTCTTCACACCAACCATAATCGCCTGACTCAATACGAGCCAAAGCTTGCTCAACTTTCTTGAGCAATTTACGCTCCCGATCGCGCGTACGCAATTCAAGTGCATGCTCTTCTTCAATGGTCGCCCGATCAGCTGGATCAGGCACCAAAATGTTTTCACGTAAGTGCTCCGTTGTCTCGCTTGCGTGCTTCAGGATATCTTCTTTGAGGGTCTGTAACTTAGTACGAAAGAACTCTAATTGTGCTGCGCTCATATAGTCTTTGTCAGACATTTTGAGGAGCTCAGCCTCTGTTAATGGCGCACCCTTCGCGGACGACGCGGCCTTCTTGCTGGTCTCAGCAGATTTTGCCTTTATGCCGGCTTCTTTAGTGGTCATTTTGTTCCCCAATCCCAAATATGAATACTGCATTTAATACTTCTCCAAAATGCTGCTCTTTAAGGGTAATTACTAAACTCTTATTTACAACATTAAGCGAGCATTATTACTCTTTCTATAAAAGTTTCAATGCCTATTTGTTTTTAAGCTGTGGCGGCGGATTGTACAGCACCTGACCCCCAGGAGGGCTAATGAACCAGGCAGCCCTCCAAGCCCCCTAGTAAGGTGTCTTTAGGCAGATCAATCCCGATAAAGACCAGTCGGCTTTGTTTTGGCTCTCCAGGGCCCCATGGTCCCGCCATATCACTCCCCATCATTTCATGAACGCCTTGCAAAACCACTTTGCGGGCTGAGCCCTTCACGTATAAAACACCTTTATAACGAAGCATCTTCTCCGCAAATACCGAGATGACTCCCCCTAAAAAATCTTCTAACTTACGGTGGTCAAAGGGCTTGTCACTTTTAAACACAAAGGACTGTATGCGGTCGGTATGCCCATGGTGGTCATGGTGGTTGTGGTGGTCATGGTCATGATGGTCGTGTCCACACTCACTGTGATCGTGATCCTGCTCTCCTAAAAAATGGGGATCAATATCCAATTTCGCATTGAGATTAAATCCCTTCAAATCAAAAACTGAGTCTAAAGGAGCAACGCCGCGCGTAATCATCTCAATTGGTGCTCGAGGGTTCATGTGCATTAAGCGATTTTTAAGGGCCGTAACTTCTACCTCACTGGCAAGATCGGACTTCGTAATAAAAATACGATCGGCAAAGCCAACTTGACGCTGTACCTCCTCATGTTCGGTCAGTTGCTTCTGACCATATTTAGCATCCACTAAGGTCACCACGGCATCCAAGACATAACGATTTGCAATATCGTCATCGATAAAGAACGTTTGCGCCACCGGGCCTGGATTGGCGATCCCGGTAGTTTCAATCACAACTCGGTCAAAGCTAATTTTTTTGTTCTTACGCTCCACCCACAACTGATTAAGTGCTTCAACCAAATCGCCGCGAATAGAACAACACAAACAGCCGTTACTCATTTGCACAATTTGCTCTTGGGTGCCTTGCACCAAAATATCATTATCAATATTCTCTTCACCAAATTCATTTTCGATAACAGCAATTTTTTTGCCATGCTGCTCTGTCAAAATATGTTTAAGTAATGTGGTCTTACCGCTTCCTAAAAAGCCGGTCAAGATCGTTACGGGGATTAAGGCCATTTAATTTCTTCTTTAAAGTAACAATTACACAAAAAACAATTCAAAGATGAGTCTATCTTACTTTGCCGATCCTTTTGCCTTAGCGCGCGGATGAGCGCTGTCATAGGCTTTTGCAAGATGCTGAAAATCAAGGGATGTATAAATTTGTGTGCTCGCAATACTTGCATGCCCGAGCATCTCTTGGACGGCGCGCAAATCATGCGAGGATTGCAATACATGACTAGCAAAGCTGTGCCGCATCATATGCGGGTGTACGTGGGTTGGAAGGCCTGCCCGGATTGCAAGGGTTCGTAAGCGCGCTTGAACAGTTCGAGCTGATAGACGTGTGCCTTGAATCGATATGAACAAGGCTGCTTCCTTGGTGTTTACTAAATAATGCGCTCGTATCTCCCGCCAATCCCGCAAGGCTGTCATTGCTGGTTTTCCCACCGGGATCGCTCTGCGCTTATTACCCTTTCCCAATACCGATACTTCTGCCGCATCCCAATCTAACCAGCCTGCCGCGTTTCGGCTTGGCTCAACATCAATTCCTAAAAGTTCGGAGAGGCGCAATCCGGAGGAATATAACAACTCAATCGTAGCGTAATCACGATACGACTCCCAATCTTTTTTTTCCTTGACCTCTTTGGCTGCAAACTCGACCAAAGAAATGGCCTGCTCTACCGATAACGCTTTTGGTAGCAACTTATTGCGCCTAGGGGCCTTTACATCCGCTACTGGATTGACGCTCAGACCGGCATTGGATTGATGTTCCTTACCTTCTAACGCGAGCCATGCATAAAAGCCACGCCACCCAGATAGAGTACGTGCAATTGTTCGAGGCGATTTACCCGTGGCATGCAAGGCTGCAGCCCAGCGCCGTATTAACGCATTACTTACCTTATCTAAACTAAGTCCCTCTTCTCTAGCATTTTCTTGCAGTAGCGATAAATCCGTGCGATATGCTTTGAGGGTATACGTCGACAGTTGTCGAACCACGTGTAACTCACGTAAATAGGCTTCGACTTCTGGAAAAGGGTTACTCACGTCAGTACGATTGCCAAGCAACTCGCCTCAGAGCCGCGGCCGCTAAGCCGGCGATTTGTTTTAAATAGAAAGTGCCCATATCTTTGGTAAAACGCTGAGGGTCGGAGCTAGCCAATACTAAACCGGCATATCGTTCCTCGCCCAAAGGTATTGCCAATATGGCAATGCTCTGCCACATTAAATCACCCTGCTTAGACTGTGCAATTTTTTCTTTAAACTCAGCGGGGCAGTCTCCATAAGCTTGGCAAACCGGCTGGGCCACCAAGGCCTGGTAGCATGCATCAATCGGCAAAAGGCAACAAACCTCAACTTCAAAAATACTTGCTAGGCCCGACTCGATTGCAACGCCCACCGCAGCAGCCTCTTGCGCCTCGATCAATTGTTGTAACCAAGATACCATTGCCTGCTGAGTTTTATCATTACGACTACCAAAACGTAGCATCTCATTCAAACGCTGATTAAGCGCCTGATTTTGTGAGCGCAAGACGTGCATTTGCCGCTCTTGTAAAGAGATGGCCCGATTGCTGTGCGGATCTTTTAGGCGAACCTCCTGCAAGGTCTCTGCGTGTCTCTCAAAAAATCCTGAGCACGCTAATAACCATTGGGCTACCAAAGATTCTTGTT
>ENA-UOYL01000382-UOYL01000382.1-marine-metagenome-genome-assembly--contig:-NODE-382-length-16098-cov-3.515448_pt1 | contig 16098 bp, 14 predicted proteins | sample MGYA00238173_ERZ767189 | MGnify/ENA primary metagenome ERZ767189 (study PRJEB28943, sample SAMN06267163) | marine metagenome | isolation source: Columbia River Estuary | place: USA:Columbia River Estuary... | reverse complement strand
GGCAAGACTTCGTTTTACACCATTAATGACCTAGACGTTGATCGATACGCAATTGACGGTCGATTACAGCAAGTAGTCCTTGGCGCAAGAGAACTGAATAGCGCCGGAATTCCTAACCGCACGTGGGTTTCACGCCACTTGATTTATACACACGGTTGCGGAGTTGTTGCTGCACCAGCCAGCAGAGTGACAACAGATGGTCGGCCAACATATGTTGATCTTGGAATAACTCGGCCGCAGTTGTACGTGGGTGAAGGCCTCAATGATTATGCGATTGTTGGAACGAAGCAAGTAGAACAGGCTTGTCCAGATCTCAAACCAGAGGCATATTCGTCGACCGGTGGAGTTGCACTGTCGTCAACATTGCGCCGTGCCGCATTTGCTGTTCATTTTGGTGAGTACAACCTGTTCGGTTCTGGCCTCGTTACCCCAGAATCTCGTTTGATGTGGGTGCGCAATATCAAAGACCGCGTGGAGAAGATTGCTCCATTCTTGCGCTACGACGCAGATCCATATCCAGCAGTTGTTGATGGCAAGGTTGTTTGGATTTTGGACGCATTCACCACAACCAGTCGTTACCCAAATGGTCAGTCTGCAAATATTTCGCAACTCACACCAGGGTCCGGGCTCAATGCATCATTCAACTATGTGCGCAACAGTGTGAAAGCCGTAGTTGATGCGTATTCGGGTGAGATCACGATGTATCTCGTCGACTCCAATGATCCCATTGCCGCAACATGGGGCAAAGCATTTCCTAAATTGTTTACCCCGGTTTCAAAAGCATCCGCCGACCTTGTTTCGCACTTTCGTTATCCAGAAGACCTATTTAGAGTTCAAACAAATGTCTATGGTCGATATCAGTTTGACGACGCAACATTGTTTTTCAATCGCGATGCTGCATGGAGCGTTGCGCAAGCATCATCTACATCAGCAGACGCAGCAACGGGTGTCATCGGCGCTTCTGGAGCGGTACTTTCGCCAGACCAGATCGATGTTCAAGACGCGAACGTTGCGCGATTTGAGCCGTATTACACAATGTTCCACGCTCCTGGCTCTTCCGATACCAACGGAACGTTCTCATTACTGCGTCCATTCGTGCCGTTCTCTTCTGATGACACACGTAAAGAGTTGCGTGCGTTTATGGTCGTATCAAGTGACCCAAAGTCGTACGGAAAAATTACTGTTTATGAAGTAAATGACCCATTGCCAGAGGGCCCTGCCACAGTCGCGGCAGAATTTGGCAGCGATCCAACTGTCTCACAGCAGGTAACACTGCTCGATCAGCGTGGATCTCGCGTGGTGTTTGGTGATTTGCAGATTGTCCCCGTCGGCAAGGGCCTCGTATATTTGCGTCCGCTGTATGTGCGTCCAGATGATGCGAATGCACGTCAGGTATTCGTCAGGAAATTCTTGGCGTTTTACAACAACAAAGTTGTAATCGCTGACGACTTGACTGCTGCGGTTGCAAAGTTGTTCCCTGGGTATACCGGCAATTTGGGTGACCGAGTGAGCGATGGTTCGGTGTCAACACCAACAGATTCCTCTACTACTGCGACTACTGTCCCATCTGGTTCCCCAACAACTGTGCCGTCAAGTGCGGTTGATGCTGGAACACTGACGGCAGCACAACAACTTGCTCAAGCAGAAATTTTGTTTGATGAAGCAGATGCAGCATTGGCTCAGACTCCGCCAGACTTCAGCACCTATCAAAGCAAACTTGCTCAGGCTCGCGAACTTGTTCGTCTTGCACTCGCACAAGTTGGTGGCTGATAAAAATTATTGTGGTTACTTTATTCGGCTGAAGTGTTCGGCTAAAGCAGCCAAGTCCTGACGGAAAGCAATTTCGTATCGAGCCTGCTCATTGGCAATGCGTATTTGACTGACTCGTAGTTGCTCGAGTGCACTTGCGGACATGGGGTCAGACTGCTGTTCGGCAAGGGATTGCATCTCATTTCCCAATTCGTGCAATTGATTGGAGAGCTCAGACGTCATATTGGTGAGTCGAGCATCAATCACAACAAGTCGCTGATCGAGACCGTTTGTTGCAGCAGTGATCATCGAAAGTTCGTTGGTGCGTTTAGTGAGTTCGCTGCGCAGTTGCTCGAGTTCTGCACGCAATGCCTCCAAGTCACTTGCGCTTGCCTTTGGAGTTCGAGAAAAGAGTGCCATATAGAGATGTTTATCCGTATCGGTATTGGTAGCGAGGTTGCCAAGCTGGCATCCCGCTCGCTACCGTACAACCTCTACGACGCGGGGTGGAGCAGTCCGGTAGCTCGTCGGGCTCATAACCCGAAGGTCACAGGTTCAAATCCTGTCCCCGCCACCAGTAAGTAAAAGGCTCACCGAGAAATCGGTGGGCCTTTTGCATTTTGGTTTGAAGGTTCGATTGGTAGCCTGCTCCGATGTCAACTTCCAAGCCATCAGTCACCATTCCCCAACAACCAGCGCCAACCGATCTCGTCATCGAAGACATCACGGTCGGTACGGGTGACACTGCCGTTAGCGGCAAAAATGTCTCAGTGCATTATGTAGGTGTTGCCTATAGCAATGGCAAACAATTTGATGCTTCGTGGGATCGAAATGAACCATTCGAATTTCGCTTAGGTGGCGGACAAGTGATTGCTGGATGGGATCAAGGCGTAGCCGGTATGCAAGTTGGTGGTCGTCGAAGTCTCACCATTCCTGCACATCTTGGATATGGAGATCACGGCGCAGGTGGTGTCATTAAAGGTGGCGAAACACTTGTGTTTGTTGTTGATTTGCTCAACGTTTTCTAAGGGTTGAACATAAAAGTTCAGCGGTAGACTTACATGAACAGAGATGCGCGCAACAACAACGTTGTGTGCTCAACGAATTGGTGTGTAATGAATATCTTGGTAATCGGAGCAGGTGGCGTAGGTGCCTCAATGGCATCTATTGCTGAGACCCGATCGTTCTTTACAACGTTTATCCTCGCCGATATTTCTTTGTCTCGGGCCGAAGAGGCAATTGCATTGCTCGATGACCGCTCAAAGTTTGTTGCTGAGCAGATTGACGCTCGTGATCGCACGGCTATCTCAGCATTGATCCACAAAGTCAAAGCCGACGTTGTCGTTAACGCATGTGATCCACGTATGAATGAGCCAATTTTTGGTGCTGCATACGATTCGCACTGCAACTACATCGACATGGCGATGAACTTGAGTGCACCGCACCCAACAAACCCATATGAAGAAGTGGGCGAGCCGTTGGGCAAGAGCCAACTGGACGATGATGCCAAGTGGCGCGAGCGCAATATTTTGGCACTCGTGGGCATGGGTGTCGAACCCGGACTTAGTGACGTCTTTGCTCGCTATGCCGCAGACAACCTGTTTGACACCATTGACGAAATAGGTGTGCGCGATGGATCAAACCTGTCAATTGATGGCCTTGACTTTGCGCCGACGTTTTCTATCTGGACAACAATCGAAGAATGTCTCAATCCTCCAATCGTGTGGGAAGCAGAGCGCGGTTTGTACACCACCGACTGCTTTAGCGAACCCGAAGTGTTTCACTTTCCCGCAGGCATCGGGCCATATGAGTGCGTCAACGTAGAGCACGAAGAAGTGTTGTTGATTCCTCGCGAGATTGATTGCAAACGCGTCACATTTAAATACAGCCTTGGCGCCGAGTTCATTGACTGGCTAAAGACGTTTGCGTATTTGGGCCTCGACAGTAAAGAACATGTACGAGTAGGCGACGTTTCAGTATCGCCTCGTGACGTGTTGGCAGCGGTGTTGCCAAACCCTGCAAAACTTGGTCACTTAATGCACGGAAAAACCTGCGCCGGCACATGGGTACGCGGCACCTACGACGGCAAACCACGCGAGCTTTATCTGTATCACGTTGCCGACAACGAGACCACAATGCGCGACTGGGGTTCACAAGCAGTGTTGTGGCAAACCGCAATCTGTCCAGTAGTCGCACTTGAACTGTTGAGCAACGGCAGTTGGAAAAACACCGGTGTTCGTGGAGCCGAAGCGTTTCCAGCAGATCCATTCCTTAACTTGCTCGGCGAATATGGCGCGCATCACGGCATGGTCGAGATGGGCCCTGGCTTATGGCCAAGCCCAAAACCAACAGGGCAACCTGGTTGGGATCGCCCAGTAAAGCGCGCTGTCCGTTTGGGGTAGTAGTGCAGCGATTGCAAAAAATTGTTTCTTTTATCGCCATCGTCTGCGCAACGGCGTTGATGTGGTCGGACAGAGCAATCAAGTGGTGGATAGATATTGTTAACTTTTTTCTGCGCGTAAATTACGATGCAACTACATCTGTGATGAACAATCGGCCAACAGGTGACGCCGACTTGCATGCTGTCATTTGGGGCGTATGTGCAGTGCTGGTAGTTATTGCGTGGACAACGCACCGGAAACGATTTGTTGCACTTGCATTGCTTGCAATATGGACAATTTTTGTGGAGATTACTCAACCGTGGTTTACTGATTTGCGAGCACGTCAATCTAGTGACTTGATTGGCAACGTTGTTGGAATTGGGATCGTCGTGGCGGTCATACAACTTGCACACATGCGAAAATCGGTTGCTAAATAGCTGGTCCCATATCGCCAGCAATGTAGTGCTTGCGGCACAACAACTCGTAGCGCACGTCGTCACCGAAGAGTGGCTCACTTGTGGTTTTGTCGGTGTCACCAACCACGACTGTTTCTCCTTCGTACACGATCTTTCCATTAACTAAGCGAGCATTGTTGTTGGCACGCTCACCACACCAACATCTCGCCTCCACTTGCATCTCCACGCGCTGGTCGGCGATTTCGAGCATGCGCTTTGTTCCCTCAAAAAGCATTCCGCGAAAATCGGTGATCAAGCCAAATGCGAAGACGTCAACATTCAATTCGTCAACAATCTGAGCAAGTTGATCGCATTGTTCGAGCGTGTAGAACTGTGCTTCATCGCAGACGATAAACGAAATTGGCATATGCGACTGAGCAAGTTTGACAAGGTTGAGCCCTGGACTCATTTCAATTGCAGGTGCAGAAACACCGAGTCGGCTTGTGACTTGTGAACCATCGCGATCGAGTTTGGTGAGCAACAAACCAGGCACGCCACGCGACGACAGATTGTGATGAATCTGCAGTGCAAGGGTGCTCTTGCCTGAACCCATCGTGCCAAAACTGAATCGCAACGTAGCCATGTCGCCAAGAACCGTAGTCTGCAATGCACCCACTATGCACATGGCAATAGGGTGTAGGTAATGGACGCGCGAAAACTTGCTCAGATGATTGATCACACGCTCCTTGCCCCAGAGGCAACAATGGCCGATGTGGAGCGTTTGTGCGCCGAAGCAATTGACCTCCAGGTTGGGGCAATCTGCATCTCGCCTTCACACTTGCCGCTCACCAAAGGCCTATTGCCATCGTCGATCAAAACCGCTGCTGTCGTGGGATTTCCATCTGGCGCCCACAACCCTTTGGTCAAGAGTCGTGAAGCACAACAAGCGTGTGAACATGGCGCCAACGAGATTGACATGGTGACCAATTTGGCTTTTGTGAGCACTGCCAATTGGTCGACAATAACTGATGAAGTGTCTGCGGTGCGCTCAGCCATCCCATCTGACGTCATTCTCAAAGTGATTATCGAATCTGCGTTGTGGAGTGACGAGCAGATTATTGCTGTGTGCTCAGCAGCGGTGCAAGGTGGTGCTGACTTCGTCAAGACATCGACGGGATTTCATAAATCGGGTGGTGCGTCAATCGCCAGTGTGCAATTGATGAGAAAAACTGTTGGAGAAACTATTGGCGTGAAGGCAAGTGGTGGTATTCGCACGTACGCCGACGCAATAGCGATGATTGATGCTGGAGCAAGCCGAATCGGAGCGTCTGCTTCGCGTATTATTTTGGCGGAGGCTCAATGAAACGAGTGATTGCAGCGTCAGTGTTGGCACTCTTGATTATGGGAAGTGCGAGTGTTGCATCAGCCAGCGCAGGATCAATCGGTGAAACCACGACGACTACTACGACGACTACGCCTGTACTTGTCGAAGCGGCGCCAGTGCCAATCAAGTCGGGTACTGGTCGGCGCATCGTGTACGCCAATCGTCAACAACGCGTGTGGGTCATCAATGCTGACAACGAAGTAATCCGCACCTTTCCTGTTTCCGGCATGCTCGGCCAACCAGGCAATGGAACTTTTAGCGTCTTTAGCAAGTCACCAACTTCTTATAGTCCTGAGTTTGCGGGTGTCACGTTCCGTTTTATGACACGGTTTGCAATTGGTCGCAATGGTGGGAACATCGGTTTTCATGAGATACCAATTCGCAATAGCAAACCGATGCAGACCGTCGACGAACTTGGAGCGTTTAAAGGGAGTGGTTGCTTGCGCTCGAGTACGCAAGATGCTCTGTTTATTTATCAGTGGGCCACGCTTGGCACAAAGGTTGTTGTTGTTCCATAGAATATGAGCGTGTTGAAGAGCAAATCAGTGCAGCGAATTTATTCGCTAGTTGTTGGTTTGGTGATCTTTGTCTACGTGACCGGCGGACGAATACTTGACCCAACCTCCAGAAATTGGTTGATGGTTGGTGACTCAGCGCAGCACTACTTAGGGTGGGAGTTCTTTCGCCACACTGGGCTACTGCAATGGCCACTTGGATTGAATCCGAAGCTTGGACTGGATATTTCGAGCTCGATTGCCTTCACCGACTCGATACCACTCGCTGCATTTATCTTTAAATCGTTCAATTTTTTGCTTCCAGCGACATTTCAGTATTTAGGACTCTGGATACTCATCTGTTTTATTCTGCAGGTCTATCTCGCAGCGCGCTTGCTGAGCCATTTCCTGACAGACCAAATTCAGATCGCACTCGGGTCAGTTTTTATTGCACTGTCACCCACGCTTATGTATCGCTTGGTCCATGATGGATACGGTCATATTGCACTCGCCAGTCATTTTTTGATTCTTGGTGCACTCAACCTGTACTTCACAAAACAACTGAAAACGCTCTGGTGGGCATTGCTGTTTACTAGCACTATTTTGATCCAGGCATATTTCATCCCGATGATTGCGGCCATCTGGATCGCAAAGTTGGTTCAGTTTTTGCGACATGAGGGCGGGTCTCGTTCAATGGCGATCAAGCACTTCGCTGCTGTCGCAGTTGCATCAATCTCCACTCTCATCGCTGGTGGCTATGTCGTACTTGGGTCCAATTTATTTACAGGCGGCTCAGATGTAACCGACTCGAGTTTTCCTTATTGGTTTAGGTGGCAGCCGCTCTCGCTCATTGATGTACAAACGTCGTTATCGGGAACGTGGTCGCATTTTCTCTCTGACCAACAGGAATTGCGGGGTGATGTTGAGGGTTTCAGTTTTTTAGGTAGCGGAATACTTTTGGTGGCAAGCATGGTCACTTTGGTTTGGCTGTATCAACTTTTTGTCGCAAGGTATCCCAACTATCAGGTTTCACAATTCGCTGCAGCGATCGGATCAGCGTTGATCATTGCTGGTGGCTGGATTGTCATGTCGACCCAAGTATTTTCGCTAGTTGTATTTGTGATGCTTGCGATGTTTATCATGCAGTTCAGTATTGAAAAGCTCGTCGCTAAGAAAAGTGAGTCACGCAGTCGTCATCGTATTTTGTATCTGTTCGTCGCGGCTCTGGCCGCTTATTCAATGACATTTAGACCAGGCATCGGGCGCCGAACATTCTTTGAGTATCAACTTGTCCCACTGTTTAAGCAATTCACTCAGACGTTTCGCACCCACGGTCGGTACATCTGGCCGGCATATTATTTGCTGGTTTTGGTAGTCATTGTTGTCGCATGCAGAGTGTTTAACAAGAAGGTGGCAACAGTCGTGTTGGCGGGGTGTCTGCTTTTTCAGGTTGTTGATTCTGCTTCAGCTGTCACAACTGTGCGCCACCGGTTTACAGATGCACCACAATGGGTTTCACCAATGCAAGACCCTCGCTGGGAAGAACTTGCCGAAACACATAAGAACATCGTCACGCTTCCATTGCTGCTTAACGATATTGAGGGTCGGTGGATGTTGATTGCAGATTTTGCATCGCGACACAAGATGGGTACTAATGCTGTGTACTTTTCGCGGATAAATATTGAAGAAGCATCTCAGTACGCGGGCAGGCTCCACGATGGATTTCTGAATGGAACCTTGGATACCTCAAATATTTATATTGTTACTGACGATGCATATTGGGAAGGAGTAGTGGGACTCAAGTTCCCCTACGCCTTTACAGGTGACATCGACGGATTTCACGTAGTAGTGCCGTAGCTAGAAGCGAGCCATTTCAGATTTGAGCAAGTCAAGACCAAGATTGCCCAAATCGAGCCCGTGTGCGTGCCACTTACGCAAGTCAAAAGCAGAGCCGTGTTTTTTGCGCGCGTCATCGCGCAAATCGAGCCACACTCGCTCGCCGAGCTTGTACGAAATAGCCTGACCCGGCCAGCCCAGATAGCGATTGATTTCAGAGCGATTAAACGCATCATCGCTTGATGACCGAGCACTCAAAAATTCGAGCATCAGCTCTGGTGTCCATGCCTCACCTGGGTGCCACGGCCACGAAGCAGGAATAGTGAATCCACAATGCATACCGATGTCGATGACAACGCGTGCTGCACGGAATGCCTGTGCATATAAATATCCCAGGCGATATTCGGGATTGGCGAAGAAGCCAAACTCGTCCATCAATCGCTCTGCGTACAGTGCCCAACCTTCGCCATGACCAGACACAAATGTGTTGCGCTGAAAACGTGAGAGTTTTTCGGAATTGATCGTGGCGATTGCAACTTGCAGGTGATGGCCCGGCACACCTTCGTGGTATGCAGTCGTTGGCTCACTCCAACGTGGAAACACAGTGCGACCATTAGTTGGATACCACGTGCGACCGGGACGACTTAAGTCTTCACTTGGCCCTGTGTAATACATTGCTGCGGCGCCACCAGGAGGAGAAATCATCGCCTCGACTCGCTGAATAGATTTTGGAATTGAGAAGTGATCTTCATCGATCAAGAATTTCATTGCGTCGTCCATAATTTCTTGCAACCAATCGCGCAATCCATCTTCACCAACAATCGATCGAGCAGGGTCGGTGTCAAGCAGGTGTCGTACTTCAGCGAGTGATGCACCTGGCTGGATCTCTTGTGCCACGCGTGCCATCTCTGCATCGAGACGCTCTACTTCGCCCCAGCCCCACTCATAAGCATCGCGGGCCTCAACATTCATGCCCATGAATCGGCGTCGAGCTAATGCGTGACGATCTGCACCAACACCATCGTGAGCATCCGCAATCGGTGCGTACTCGTTGCGCAAATAATCGGATGTTTCGCCGAGTGCCTTTGAAGCAGCCTTTGCTGCTGAGCGCAGTTGATCGATTGGCGCACCGGCAACTGAAGCAGCACCTTCAACGAACTGTTCAAAAAATGCTGGTGCAGTGCCGCGGCCTGCCCAAGCGCCCAATTGCTCAGCCGATGCAAGCACTTGTCGGCGTTGCCCAAGTGCGCCTCGTTGCGCACCGAGTGCCCACGACTCGCGCATGCCAGCAAACGCCCGCGGCACTTGCGACATGCGCTCTGCAATTACTGCCCATTGTTCGGCCGTATCGGTTGGCATCAAGTCAAAGATCGAGCGACCAGCGTCGACATCGCCTGCGATCACGCGAATGGATCGAAGATGTTCATTGGCCGCGTATTCAAGCGTGCCCATCTCGAGCGACTCGCGCAGTACACCTGCAGCCAGACGATCCGCATCTGCAGAAGCATCAAGCGCATTAAGTTGCGTCAACACATCGTGATCAAGTGCTGCACGAGCATCGTGACCAGCAGGCGAGAAGTCGGTCATCTCGTGGTCGTGGCCAGGAATACCCATATACGTTGCGGCACCTGGGTCGAGCACGGCAAGGCGATCGATGTAACTATCTGAAAGTTTGTAGATCGGTGAAGTCATGACCCGATGCTACGGGGTTGCCAATGAGATGCCATATTAAAACACTGTCAACTAGTGCGGTCTGGTCCGTGATCGTCGATCTTGCCAATAACGATGGTCTTGTTGGCATTGTCGACATACATATAGATACGAATGAGCGAACGGTTTTTGCCTCGTCGCAAGTGCGCACCAAGCAGCACTGGCTTGCCTTCGTAGGTGACGGTGTAATACGCAGCATGTTTTTGTGCGGTGTCACGCGCAATATTTGGCACGTAGTCAAGGTTGTATTCGTCGCGCATATACGAACCGAGGCCCGCGCTCGAAGAAAACTTGTTTGACCGCCAGGCCTGCACCACCAGGTCGAGCTTCTTCAGATCGGTCAAAAGGCGCACTGGATCTGGGCCCTGCAGCGCGTCGGCAGTTTCGAATGAAGACTTTAAGAAAACGAGGTTGCGACATTCTTTGGATGCTTTGTGCACTGCGTCCAGCACAGTTCGGGGGATTGCACCCGGAGCTTTGCGATCGAGCTCGGCTTCAAGATCGAGTTTTTGCAAAATGATTGCATCAATATTCTCGCGCAAGCGGGCGTTGTCTGCAGCTAAATCGTCAACTTGTGTTTCACGTTCATCGAGGTCGTCAACAAGTGCATCATTTTGTTCATCCGATTCAGCCAACAATTCGTCCAGCTGATCAATATGAAATTGCTTCTCATCAATTTGCTTCGTCAGGAGATCAATAGTTTTCTTGAGTGAGTCGATGCCGGCGCCAATATTTGTATCGGTAGCAACAGGACTCTGTAACTGCCGGCCCAATGCCGCCCGTGGCGGTGCCTGAATTGGCAACTCTGGCTGCATGGTCGCTGCGTCGATAATCATCGCAGCGATTTGCTCGCGTTTTGGTTGAGACGTCGCAATCACAGTTGGCTTGACTGGCTGTGGCCACATGATGGTGATGTATTGCTCGCTCAGTGTCTGTGCGCCGCAATACGCATTAAATGCCTTGAGTGCGTCAGGAGTGGTGACGTGTGCGATATGCGCAATGCCCAATAGATCATGCGCAAGTGGCGCAGTGAGGGAGGCCTCTATATTTTTTCCTGCCGTGTACTCAATAATGATTGGCAGTCGTCGAGAAAGCGCGTCTAAAGAATCGGCACCAAGTGCTTGACCATCGTCGGTTGTTGCAATGATGCGAACAATTGGTGCGATGCGACGCTCGGCGTCGTACACCTCGAGCATCTGAGAAATTTCGCTGCATAATTGCAGCAGTGCTTTTGGTGGCACTTCGGCTGGTCGACGCGGCACGACAGAATCTTTTCCGGCGATATGACGCATGCGCACATCAAAAACCAGTTGACCACGGTGTGGCGCAATGGTGATTGTCGTGGTGCGCCCAGACCCAGTGGCCTTAAACGTCTCCGAGATTTCTGCGCGAAATACTTCGTCATCGGGTGACTGCCTCACGCGGATACGCATGTTTGCGGGCATGCGGTCTGCTGAAAAATAGCGATTGAGCCAATCCTTGATTTTGTCATTGCACGCTTGACGAATCTCTTCGGACCATTTCTTGGTCGGCAGGCTCACGGCATAGGTGGTGATCATGACCCCGTTTACGCTAACGACACGACCTATGGTTGCGAAGTGAGTTTCCGCGATGTTTTTAGCCTCTGGTGTATCAGCCTGTCGTTCACTTTTACGATTCCCCAGGCTTACCGAGTGGTACGGCGCAACACTGTGGAGGGGGTTTCGGTCTTTTCACAGATGCAAAGTTTTAGCGGTTCGATTTTGTGGGTCGTTTATGGGATTGTGTCCCAGACCTATTTGGTGGTTACGGCCAACGTAATGACGATCGTTGGTTTTGGCACGGTGATCATTGCCCAGGTGCGCCATCGGGCAGTGTCATGGCAACGAGCAGTATTTGTAGTGATCGCCGTGATTGTGATTGCAATCACTGCCGGTGTTGTCTCACGCGACATACTCGGCTTGATCGCCGTCGTTGTCGGTGGCACTGGCATTGTGCCGCAGGCTATTCGCGCAGCGCGCACCACTCACCTTGTTGGTGTCTCGGTTGCAACCTTTGCAATGGTTGTCGTCATGTCAGTGTCGTGGGGAATTTATGGCCTGATGATTGACGACCTCTTCGTGGCAACACCCAACGTAGTCATTGTGCCAAGTGCATTATTTATTATGTTGCGAGCCTTGCAGTCACACCATCGTTATGGCAAGACCACCGACGCAACAGCAGTGCCAGCACGTTGATGCGTTGCAGTCAGCGTGATCGTCTGACCTTTTTTGCCCCGCACGAGCCATGTGTGCATCACACGATCTGGAGTGCCATCACTTTGTGCTGATCCACTGACGCGAAAGTACACGCGGCCTTCAAGTTGGCCAAGTTTGACTCGAGGTGCACCGTCGACAAGATCGCCAGCAGCGACTCCGTCAATCTGTGCAGTCAGCGGCAACACGATTCTGTGTTTGTGCGCCCACGCGCTGATCTCGGTGCCGAGCCAGCCCGTGTTGGCAATGCCCATGCGTACTCGCCAAACGCCATCACCAACCGACTGCGCATCGGCAAGCTTGATCTCGATTCGTGGTGATGCAAGTGCTTGAAAGAGCGCGAAATGTACGTGTTCTTTGACTTCATCACGCAATTTTGACGGTGGTGCATTTGTCCAGATGCGAAAGTAGTCGCAGCCGCCAATTTCGACTTGCCCAAGTTGTGGGTGATCAAACTTTTTCCACGCAATATACGAGCCAGGTGCGTGCGTGTCGCTCCACTTGCACACCGCCAAATCCTGTTCGGGTGTTGGCCCGACATACCAAATGTTTAGTGGTGAGTGCTCACCAGTTGCGTGAAAGATCGCATCCCAAAACTCAGTTGTCCAACTAAACACGCCGAGGTGCTCATATGCCCAGTCGTCGGCAGCGCCACTCATGGTGTCACTCTTGTCCCATGTGAGATCTTCGTACACAGAGTGCACCGGATAGCCAATGTGCTGTACTGAATTTTTACCAAACTCGTTAAATACCCAAATGTCAAACGGTGGCATTGTGGAATCGGCACGTGTGCTCGATGGGCGCAACATGAAGCCACCCGACGTGTGGAATGCGTTGTAGCCGCAGACGTTTGTGCGCGAACGAGCAGCGCGCACGAGTGCGTCAATTTCGGGTTCCGACATCGGGTGGTCGCCAGAACCAGTCACGGTTGTACTCCAACCTGCTGGAAAGTTGCGATTGAGGTCGAGGCCTGCGGGATCGCGCGGCATTGGAATTGTGAAGCCATCGAAATTCTCCAACAAACCTTCTTCGAGCAAGCGATAACGGGTTTTGCCCGCGGGCGCACCGAGTGGTCCAACTGCAACCATCACACGAGCATCTTCGTCATGTTCCATCCACGCACCGTCTACATCGGCGATTCGCATGGTGCGAATTGTTCCATCCCCGTCGATGTCTTCAACACTCAGGCCCGGCCAACGATGACCATCCCGCCAAGGCCACGAGCGCACGCTCGAGCGGTGATACAGAGGCCGATCAAGAAGTGCATCTTCAGCACCATCTGGATTGACCCGCGGCACGATATAAAACGTGCGCGTGCGCAACGCTTCAGTGACTTGATCGTGCTTGCCAAAGTTGCTGGCAAGAAAATCCAAGATGAACAATGCGGCAACACTTCCTGTCGCTTCGGTTGCGTGAATGTTGGCATCGATCCAATGCGCCGGCTTGGTGTTGTGCGCGCCGGTCGACGTATCGGTCACCGTAGCGATCCATAAATCACGACCTTTGTGAGACTTGCCGTATGTTTCGAGTGCCACAAGACCAGGAAATTGTTTTTGCAAGTCGTGCAACCACGACACCATCTCGTCATACCGTAAGAAGCGATCAAAGTTGTAGGTCATGTGCCAAGGTTACGCTGTTGTCGAGGAGGTGAATTCGTGCCACATATTCCAGTGTTTCAGCACTCGACTGGCAAGTGGCGCCCCCGTTGGCGTGGGCGAATTCATGCCATTGCAGTTGCGGCCACAATACCCGCCGGCATAATTCTCACCCTCGTCACACCTGCCGGTATTGCTCGCTTCGCAGTTGGCATATATGCGTTGTCACTGCTTGCGTTGTATTCAACATCTGCGTCGTACCACCTGTTTACGCGCTCGCTAAAAGGGCAGCAGATAATGCAACAACTCGATCACGCGATGGTCTACGTGCTTATTGCTGGCTCGTATACGCCAGTGTGCTTGCTGGCATTGCCGCGAAAAGTTGGCGTGCCTTTCTTGCTCTTCATTTGGTTGGCCGCAGCAGTTGGCATGGGCCTCAAGATCACATGGAAAGCCAAACGTGTTGGTCATGCGTTGTATTTGATTATTGGTTGGGCAGCACTTGTGATCTTGCCGTGGGCATATCACCGTGCCGGTTTCACCAGTCTGTTGCTGTACGCACTCGGTGGAGTTGTCTACACCGTTGGCGCTGTGTTGTTTTATATGCAAAAACCAAAACTCTCACCAGAGATATTTGGCTTTCACGAAATCTGGCATGTGTTTACTGTGGTTGCTGGCATCTTGCAGTTTGCTGGCGTCGGTGTGCTTATTTCGCGCGTCGGTTGACACCAAGCGAGACGATGGTTGCGGGAATAAAAAATGCCCGACCATGAAATGAAACGTCATCCCAGTGTTTAGTCGTGACGGGCGCATGCCACGCTCGAATTCGGTATATAAGAAACAACAAGATCAGCGCGTGTAGCGAAACGATTGACCAAGCAAAACCCTGAGTGCCGATGATGTCGAGAAATGGTGCAGCAACAAGCGGACCGATCATTGCGCCAAAGCCATACAGCGTGACAAGCTGCGATGCCGCGGCACCCATTTGTTCTTGTGACACCCAGTCGTTTGTGTAGGCACCACCAACGGCATACAACGGAAAACTAAACCCACCAATTGCAAACAGCAGTGCAGTGGTGAACCAACTGCTGGGCGTTTGAGTAAGCATGACAAGACCCAGAACAATCACGGCAAGCGAACTGAGCACGCCGATGATGCGTCGATCAAGATCGTCGGATGCTGAAGAGATAGGCCAGGTAAGTGCCATGCCACCAAGGTTGATGGCTGCGATCAAGATGCCAACGCGGCCAACGCTGAGTCCCTCGCGTGTTGCAAAGATGACTGCCATGCCGAGCATGCCGCCGTGTGCAAGACCAACAAGCAGAATTGTGCCTGCACCAGTTGGAACAATTTTCGCAAGTTCGCGCATAGTGATGTGCGTGTGGTTGTCGACATTGGGAGTTGCTGCTTGTTCTGACATGACGACGGGGATGACAGCGAGCGACGAAATGACAGCAGCGAATGCGAAACCTGTGAGCGTGCGTGCATCAAAATTAAATACCAGCAACTGGCCAGCACCGTATGCACCGATCGTCACCACGTTGTACACGGCAAGCAGTCGGCCGCGAAAGGTGTTGGTGGCGAGACCATTGAGCCACGACTCAGCAACGACATACAAACCTGCAAAACAAAAGCCTGTGCTTGAGCGCATGAGAATCCACACGATGGGTGAGTCGTAGACGCCGGTGATCAGCACTGATGCGCTCAGTAGTGATGCGAGTGCTGCATAAACGCGAATGTGTCCCACTTGTTTGAGTGCGCGAAGCGTGTACCACGAGCCGAGCAGAAAGCCTGCGTAGTAGGCGGTGGTGATACCGCCACTGACGAGAGTTGGTAGTTGCTTGAGTTCGGCGCGAATACCGACGAGCGTGCTGTAGACGCCGGCAGTGACAAGGAGCAATGCAAGGCCAGTGAAGAGACCCCAGGTCGAGAGCAAAATAGTGCGCCGAGTGGAATTGAGGTTGGGGAGGAAACGCACCGCAACAGTCAAGCACGAGAGTTGAATCTGATTGAGGTTCTTTTGTTCTGAGCAACTAGTCTGTTGGCAAGTCGGGTCGCTAGCTCAGTTGGTAGAGCAACGGACTTTTAATCCGCAGGTCCAGGGTTCGAGCCCCTGGCGACCCACTGCAGAGTTATGGCGTGATACGGGGTATCTAATATAGAGATACTTACTCAATGGTAATCGTTTTGGCAGATATTGCGCCATACTGGAATACATGATTACAGCATCAATAATCCTCCTGGCCCTTGCCCTCGTTGGTCACCTCGCAGTGATGAACGCCGTTGACTCATTCAATGGTTACGGCGAGAGCGACTCAAC
>ENA-UOYL01000379-UOYL01000379.1-marine-metagenome-genome-assembly--contig:-NODE-379-length-16167-cov-5.643132_pt1 | contig 16167 bp, 14 predicted proteins | sample MGYA00238173_ERZ767189 | MGnify/ENA primary metagenome ERZ767189 (study PRJEB28943, sample SAMN06267163) | marine metagenome | isolation source: Columbia River Estuary | place: USA:Columbia River Estuary... | reverse complement strand
CCGAGCGTTATATGAGTAAACAACCTGTCGCTGAATTGGATCTCCCATGACTTGGAATTTAGAAGAACAGCTTTTAGCATCCGGGGCGGTTAAGTTAAGACCCCACGAGCCCTTTCAGTGGTCCAGCGGACTCAAGGCCCCCATTTATTGCGATCATCGCAGTCTCTTGGGTCATCCAGAAGTGCGCACGCATATTGCTGAAGGATTGGTTCGTTTAGCCGCCGTTCACAATCCGTCCATGATTGCAGGAACTTCTACGGCCGGTATCCCTTGGGGTATGTTGGTGGCGCAACAACTTTCTCTTCCTTTTGTTTATGTGCGCCCCGAACCCAAAGCCCATGGCCTGGGTCGTCAAGTGGAAGGCATGTCCTGCCAAGATCAATCCGTCGTTCTCATCGAAGATCTCATATCTACGGGAGGCTCGTCCTTGCGATGCGTTGAAGCCCTTCGACAGGAAGGCGCGCGCGTTCTATCGGTAATCGCTATTTTCAATTATGGCCTGCCCTCCTCGCGCACGGCTTTCGAGAACCACCAAGTGAGTCTTCAGACCTTGGGAAACTTTGAAAATCTCTTACGCCAAGCCACGCATTCCTTCTCTCCGGAAGCCCTGGCTAGCTTGAAAGCATGGCAGGAAAATCCTGAAGCTTGGTCCACGAAGCAGGGCTAAAGCCCCGATGTATCAAGGGCTCTTTTTGGCGAGTATTTTTTCCTAGGTCAATCGCCGTGAGAGATTCTAAAGTGATAGTTCCTCCCTAAGGTTCTCCGTTATGAAAATTTACACGCGACATGGTGATAGCGGCAGCACCGATCTCTTCGGAGGCGTCCGTGTGACCAAAAGTCATCCTCGCTTGATGGCCTATGGAACGCTGGATGAGTTAAACAGTTCCTTAGGAGTTCTTCGACTTTACGCGCACGACACGGTCGTCTCCTCCACGAGCCTTCAACGGGTTCAGGATGACCTCTTTGTTTTAGGGGCCCTGCTCGCCACGCCCGAAGAAAAAAAAGACTTGCTCGAAAATAAAATGAAAAAAACGACCTGGTCTATTGCGGATATCGAAAAAGATATTGATCGACTCACGGATATGGCCGGCCCTATGACAGCTTTTGTTCTTCCGGGGGGTTCACCCGGTGCAGCCTTTGCGCACGTCGCCCGAACGGTATGTCGACGGGCGGAGCGACAGGTGGTCTTACTCAGTCATGGAGAAATTATTGACCCTCATGTTGTGGAATATTTAAATCGTCTTGGAGATTGGCTTTTCGCCGTCGCACGAGCTGAGAATGTCGCGGCTGGGGTTACGGACATTGAATGGCGTCCCCGGTAGGGACCTCCATATTATTTAGCCGAGCCTGTTTTATCATCGCCTCCAAACGCCCCTAACTTAGAGAGTTGGCCTTCGGCCTGACGGGCTAGTCGGTGCATCAAGGTGACGCCTTCGCCTAAATTGAGGCGTTCGAAGTGGTATTTGCAGTGGATCAGGGTTCTGAGAATACTGGGTGCAAACTGGTTTTTCTTACGATGTAAGAACTGATAGCCAAAGGTTCCAAGCGCCTTGAAATTGCGCTGAATACCGCTCAGCGTCAGTTCCTCCCAAAGGTCTTGCTGGCTCCAACCCAATTCGTCCTGTGCTTTTTGAAGAATCGCACCTCGAGCTTCCTTCGACCAATCCCAGTAGCCATCAAAAACAATGCTGGCCAAATCATAAGTAGCCGCCCCTCGCCGAGCATCTTGGAAATCAATACAAACCAAGCGATCGCCTCGGACCATCAGGTTCCGTACGTGAAAATCTCGATGCGTAAAGAAACGGGCTCTTTGACTGAGGCTCTGATGCACATCCTCTAAAATGCGGTCCAGCCATTTAGGGATGTCCGTTTGTAAAAAATCTTGAAAAAAATGTTTTTTACAATAATTCCATTCGAATTCAAACTTGGGGGTATCAAAACTTCGATTCATAAAAAACACACCTTCGGGAGCCCCCTCCGTTAAGATTCCAAGAAAATTCTTGTTCATGGTTGCGATCCGATGGGCCCATTGGATCTCTTCCTCGGGGTGTTCCATGAGGCGCTGTTCCAGCGTCGTATCTCCTAGGTCCTCGAGTAACAAAAGCCCGTGTTCAGAATCCTCTTGAAGAATAGTGGGAACTAAGATCACGGGGTCAAGATATTTTTGTAGGGTTCTAAAATCGTCATAGGCATGGGGAACTTTTCCCGCGGGCCCTAAAGGATAAATCACGACAATCGCTGTTCCAAGCGAACTATGTTCGACGCGAAAGTAGCGACGGGCTCCGGCATCGCCTGCGAGACGCTGAGGAGATCTGAGATCCCATTGGTCAAGGGCTTGTAAGAGTCGGGGATCCATAGACTACAGATTAATCCTGACTTGACGGTCGTGATCTTTAAACCATAAAGCTTGACGATCTTGATGGCCGCTCGGGGGCGCTGCACCGGGTCCAAAAATACAGTCTCGAAAGTCACCTTCGACCGTCGCGGTTGGATGAACATAATTGGAGGGGAATCGGCCTTCGTGCTGAGGAGCCCAACGTCGAGCAGCCTCTACCAGTGCTTGGGGACGACCGATCTCAGACCATTCCAAGGTCGGGACGACCCAGCCACGGTGATGAAGATGATGAAGAATCTGACCGAGTTGCGTCGGTGCATCCGGAATGACTTGGGCGATCCTCGGCGACCAAATCGAAGCGCCTACAAAGTGATAAGGACCCCGACCCGCTTGCCCGGTGGGAAGAATACGATGGTGTTCGTCGATCCAGACTGGAGTCCAAGGTCCACCCGGATGCGGAACAAGGAGCCACGTCAGGTCGGCGCCCGACGCCAAATGGTCCGCTCGGAGTTCCCGAAAAGGGACATCGCGCGCTACTGCATCGGCATTCCAGACCATCAAAGCCTCTTGAACACGGGGAGCCACCGAAGCGAACCATCCCGCCGAACCCATGAGGATCGGTTCATCGATCAGCTCGTTCTGAAGGTGAAGCGCTTTTAAAATGTCAGATTGAAAATGAGTGTTGGCCGCCCAATTCTGACACCCTTGACGCGCTAAAAGATCGAATCCCCATTGAAGAAGCGTTTTATGTTGCAGGGTCCAGGCAGGCTTCGGGAGTGCTTGTGAAAGGGCTCCCATGCGAGTGCCCAAGCCCGCTGCTAAACAAAATCCATCTAAGGGCCCCATCGCATATCCCCGTCAGCACGCACCAAGCACGTGCTTTTTATTATGACGGTCTTTCGGGGATCTTGAATTAACGACGAGGAACGGCGACTGAAAAGCGTTGACCGGTTCGTGGATCAGTCACAAAGACCAAGAGTACCTTCTTGGTTTTTTGAAGTTGAGCTTGAAAATCCTTCAGATTTTTTATCCCATTTCGACCCACGTCCGTGATGACTAATCCCGGACTCAGCAATTCACTGGCTTCTGACCTAGCGACCACCGAAGTCACGATGACCCCTTGGAGATCTTCACCGATACGATATTTTGCCCGAAGAGAGGGGGATAAATTATCTACCTGGAAGCCCCAATTCTTTTCAATGTCTACCGGGCTCTTCTCCTCGCTATCTGGAGTGCCCTCATTCGGCGGGGTACCCGAGGCATTTTGTGCAATGAGGTTGCGATCGCCTAGCGTGACTTTGATCGCCATCTTTTTCCCATCGCGAATCACATCTAATTCAACAGACTCCCCCGCGCTGCGTGAGGAAATCATCGAGATCAGTTCATCTGGACTCTTAACTGCTTGACGGTCAATATGGGTGACGACATCTAAACGCTGAAGACCCGCTTGCGAAGCGGGGCGACCCTTTTCCACCGAGCCTACCACCACGCCTTCGGCTACCCCGAGCGCTTCTTGATAATTACTATCCAAAAGAATCGGGCCAATACCTAAAAATCCACGACTCACCGCTTTTCCGGCCCGGAGGGTTTTGAGAATTTGGTTGACGCTGTTGGAGGGAACGGCAAATCCAATATTTTGTCCTTGGGCGGCGATGGCGGTATTGATCCCAATCACTTCACCCGCAAGATTGATGAGGGGTCCTCCCGAGTTGCCTCGATTAATGGCTGCATCCGTCTGTAAAAAAGAAGAAATGCCCGTGTCGAGCTTTCGCCCTCGCGCGCTGAGAATACCTTGAGTCACGGTATGGTCGAGCCCAAAAGGATTGCCAATGGCGACGACCCACTGACCAATGCGCAGAGCGCCTGAGTCTCCCAGTTTGGCAAAGGGAAGATTGGTCGCTTCAATTTTGACTAAAGCGATATCCAGTTCTTTATCTCGACCCAAAATCTTTCCTTTATATTTCTTTCCGTTTGTAAGGGTTACCTCCACTTCTGATTTTCCAGAGGAACCCTGGTAGCCTTCGATGACGTGATTGTTCGTAATGATTTCTCCATCGGCTGAAATCAGGACGCCCGAACCGCCGGACACTGCTCGTTGTTCATTATCCGGGGTCGCGTTTCGTCGATTGTAATTGGGCCCCATGAAAAATTCAAAAAGATCGCTCCCCGACATATCGGGTTGTCTGGACTGAATATAGGACGTGGTCTGGATCGAAACTACGGTGGGGAGAAGTTGATCGGCTACATCGGAAATAGAAGGCAGGGCTTCCCTAGACGCATTTCCCCCTACTTTATTTGAGGCTTTTGCATCTTGAGCAATAAGCACCGGCGACAAACTGAGTAGGGTGATCAGAGCCCCCAGTGCAAAAGAAGGTAAATATTTTCTAAGATGACGAACCTGTGGCTTCTGCATGATTGATGTCACGATGGACCTCCCTATATATGTATGCTCTAAAGCTTGTTTATTTTTCATAGTTTAAAATACTTTCTTCTTTCTTTCTCGAGACGCCACACTCTTTTGCGATTTAGGGGGGCTGATTGGTTATGACTTAGAGATGAAAGGATAGGTTTTAAGGGTGACCTACGATAAACTTGCTTCTTATGGCGGCTGTCGCCTAGTGGTTAAGGCACCAGATTGTGATTCTGGGTACCGTGGGTTCAAATCCCATCAGCCGCCCCAATATCCACTTCTTCCCAAGATGCTTATCGGGATTGACTATAGGCTTGAAAGCTAGACATCCCAGAGCCGTGACCAACTTTATGGGGGCACCAAGGGTCTGTAAAGTATGGAGCGATAGAACGATGATCCGAATCCAAAGTTATGCTCAAAGTCTCATGATTGTAATCCTGTTTATAGGTTGTGGTTCGGGTTCAACAGTCACTAGTACAAACTCAGGCACGGGGGGAAGTGGCAGCGGGTCTTCGATTACAAGCGGTGTCCTCCCCCTAGGACCTGTGACTCAATTTAATACCAATCGAACTTCTTTCGCTTTCAATACGACAACGGGGTCTATGAGTGTCCAATCCACTGGAGTCCCTTTTCATCCCACAGGACCCTTTACGATCAATCCAGTTCAGAGTCAGAATTTCAATCAGTCTTTTCCTCTAAGAGGGGGCTTGAATGAACCCAATCTTAATCCTTCATCAACCCCCCTTGGACCTATCGGTATTGCGATTAATGGGGTTGTATTTTTCAATCCTTCTGCCGGTAATGGTATTCCGGCTGGTGGCTTAGCACCCCCACCTCCCGGCTATAACTACAACGCGGGAAATGAAGCGGCCTACTTTGGTGAAGATTATGCAGGGGGTCATGCGCAACAAACAGGACAGTACCATTATCATGCTCCAACTTTCTATAGCGCTTGGCTTCGACCTTCTTCGGAGTCCCAGCAAATTAGTTATTTAAATGGGTCGCTCACACACACTAATGGCCACTCTAAAATTGTGGGATATGCGTTCGATGGCTACCCTATTTATGGTCCCTATGGTTATGCTCAGCCGATGAATGCAAGTTCGGGAGTGACCCGAATGGTGTCAGGCTACGTCGTAAAATCCACTTCACGTTCCGGGGTAGCAGCTTTACCTCCTTATAATAATGTGGCGTTATATCCCATGGGCATCTTTATCCAAGATTATGAATACACTTCAACGGCCCTAGGTCGTACGCTCGATGCCTACAACGGAAGATATGGTGTGACCCCTGATTATCCCAATGGCACTTATGCTTATTTCCAAACGGTTGACGCCCAAGGCAAGCAAGCGTTTCCCTATACCATTGGGATTCAATACTATGGGCAACCCGCCTCACTTCCTGGTCTTGAATACTGTCCCTTTGGAGAGTGTCGCTGCGCACCCACCCTTCGTGAAAAGAGAAAACTCTCCGATGCATGGGGCCGCCCAAGGAACGAGACTCCTGTTGACATACCCTCCTCGTTATCTATGAGATTCCAGCACTAAACTCTTTCAAGTCGAATCGGTTAAAATCAAGATAGAAAGGTCCCGTAGCTCAGCTGGATAGAGCTCGAGATTTCTAATCTCGCGGTCGCAAGTTCGAATCTTGTCGGGGCCACCACTTCTTCTTGATACACTGATGAATCACCCGGGAGTAGCGCAGCCTGGTAGCGCATCTGCTTTGGGAGCAGAGGGTCGCAGGTTCGAATCCTGTCTCCCGGACCAATACGTTAAATACAATCTTTGGATGATTTATAAGATTGTGCCTAGACACCCCTGTTCCAGGTAAACCCTATAGGACTAGAATGGGTCTAAGGTTTATGGGAGGTTTTATGAAGAAGTATCTTGGGAGTTTATGCGCCTTATTAACCCTCGTCCTTGTCGCTTGTGGTGGATCGGCGAGTCAAATTATGTCACCGATGACCTCCCCCACCTCGATTGCAGGGGTTTATGAAGGCACTACGACGACGGCACAAGAAAACGGAATTGAGACCTCTTTATTAATTGAAGAGGATAACTCCTTCTCGCTCGTCACCGACTCTGGATTGCAATTGCTTGGAAATCTGACCCAAGTCAATAGTCAGCAATATAATGGCACAGCAGTATTGTCCTATGCCGAAGATTTCTCCATGCCCACGCTCTCAGTCAGTCTGTCTTTCACGGTGAATGCGAATGGCTCTGTCGTAGCCTCTTTTAATGGGGGCGCCGTCGGTAGTTTTAGCGTCCTTCCTTCAGCGGACGCAAGTGCGACCTCTTCGACATTAGCCTTAAGTAGTCTTGCGGGAAATTTTTCGGGGACTACTCGCTCTATGTCGACCCGCCAAGCGACAAATTGGACCTTCACGAGCACGGGTACGATGAGTGGGTCCGATGCCGTATCGACGTACAGCGGAACCTTGACGCAACCCCGTGCCAATAAAAATCCATTTGCCATCAGTTTCACTCGACGCGGATCCGGCGCGGCTGCCCTGACCACCTCATTTACGGGTCGAGTCTGGTTCCATCCTGCCAAAGGCACCCGACCAGCGAGACTTATGATGGCTTCTCGAAATACAACCACAGGTGCTCGGGGCATCGCCGGTGTACTGGCTAAGCAGTAATTCCCGAAGGCATCACGACTAAATAAAAAAGAGGAGCCTTGAGCTCCTTTTTTTTATTTGTGGTGGGGCGTATCGATAAACCAATCGACCCCAGAAAGTTACGGCTCAGGCAGGCGCGAGGTCTATTCCCTAGGTTCTGGATCATAATAAACTTATCGCCTCAAGGGAGCTTTGCGTGAACTATAAACTTGCAATCATGGCATGGGTCATTGGAACTTCATTGCGTGCGGATGGACTGACTGATCTTAAAAATACACTCGAGAAACTGAATAATCGTCAGCCTATTCGAGCCCAAGTCAAAGCCGTGTCCTCTTCCGTTGCGACGGTCGATAAAAAAGCTACTCAGGAATCGGGATCTATGGAGGTGACCGTCGACCATAATTCGAACGGCGTTCGAATTCAATGGACTCAAGACGATATGGATCGAGTTCGTAACGAGTCTGCCCAGGGTCTCCAAAATGCTGATTTACCCAATCCACTTCGAGGGCTTATGAATTCCTTTAATGCGACGACGATGGATTTGCTCTTGGCGCACAGCGATGACCTGCTTCGAACGCTGAGTGTCAGCCAACTCTTGAATGAAACGCCGGAGACACGTAATGGGCAAGCCCTAAGAAAACTCAAATTTAAAGTGAACAAACCCATCACGGAGGCTAATCGTAAAAGCATGAAGTCCTACCTGGATGAATTAACGATCTGGATCGACGACAGTGGGCTGCCGGTGGTGAGCGAGGAAAAGGTCGAACTGAAAGGGAGCCGATTTCTCATCGGCTTTGAATCCAGTTCATTAGTGAAGCGATCTTTTCGTCGGGTGGGCGATCGTCTCATTGTCACAGATAATGAAAGCGTCAGTTCCAATGCTATTAGTATTATGGGAACCACCTCAAATAAATCTCGATTTATCGTGACTGTGAACTAGCCTTCAGGGTTTGGTTCGTCCATTGTTCGGTTGGCCGCCGGGACGGGGCTGGATCTTAAATTTACGAACGACAACAACGCCCTGCTGGGTGAGCTCTAAGGTCAAGGAAGTTTCTCGATCAATCATAAACGTCGACATTTGACCGCTCTCAATAGGGACCCCTAGGGGCCATAGCACGGCTGATCCCTCTTTGAAGTTCGCGGTAATTTGAACCTGGGTGAGGGGCCCTCTACCGATAGGTATCGTCGTGAATTGTATCTCGGGACGGTCTTCAAACCAGTTTTGTGAAAGGTCAAGAATGCGGGTGCTATTTATACTCTGTTGCCGAGACAGCCCTCCTATTTGAAGGACCTGATTGTATTGAGGTAGAAACACGAGGCGATGGCCATGGATCGGTTCTGGCCAGACTCCATAGGTGTCCCAGGTCCCCGACGCAATATCATAGAGTTCCCATGAATAGTTACTTTCATAATTAGCGGCTCCATAGCCCCCAGCCACCAACACTTTATGGTTCGGTAAGAGAAGGGCGTCCATGAAAGAAGTTCGAGGCCAGCGCATCGAATCCGTCAAGGTCCAACGACCCGTTTCGGGATCATAAATTTCACAACTCGAGTAAACATTCAAGGTGGATGATTGACCCTGTTGTTCGATAGCTTTACCGACTGAACCTCCGATGACCAGTACCCGTCCATCAGGCAAAAGGGTGGCGACGTGACGCGTTCGGGGTGACGCCATGGGCTCTATAGAGGTCCATGTACGACTTTGGGGATCATAAATTTCACATGTGTTGAGGGTATCCTCTCCCCAGACTCCTCCCGTCACTAGGACCCGTCCATCTGCTAATCGCGTGGCGGTATGAAGCTCCCGAGGCATCTTCATGGACGAGACAACAGTTTTTTTAAGTCCGAGCGGATCAATTTCTTCACACTCAAGAAGTTGATCGGGTCCGTAAGGATAAAGATAAGCCGTGCTCGGGGCATTTCCGCTGTACCCTCCGGCGACTAAAATATTTCCATTGGACAGCAACGTGGCGGTATGAAGCCGACGAGGTTTTTTTAACGGAGGACCGGATCGGAACTCATTGAGGCTTGGATCAAAAATCTCGGTCGAACTGATCGATTCCTCATCGCTTTGGCCTCCGATGAGGATGACTTCACCGGAAGGGAGTGCCGTTGACGTATGGCGGAACCGTGAAAACAGATTAGAGATTCGGCTCCACTGATTTTTTTCGGGATCATAAATCTCACTACTGGACAAATAGCGACTCGGTTGGGCCACATTGCCGAGACCCACCAGTCCGCCTGAAACGAGAATGCGCCCATCCTTCAAGACCGACGATCGATGGGCTCGGCGCTCATGTATCAGAGGAGCCCCCCGCTTCCAAGGGCCATCACCGATGACTCCTCCGCCGAACATACCGGCGAGGGTATTGTTTGAAGTGAAAGTAGAAGAGAAGTTGTTAGGCCGATCTTGAAAGTTAAGTTGGGTATAGCAAGCTATGCCGAAAACAAGGATCCATAACCCTGGGTCGCGAAGGAGGGGACGAAAATTGAGCATCATATTTATTCTAGTCGGATAAACTTAATTTATGACCCTGCGTGCGCTTGCAACTTTCCTTTTGTTTTTTGCTGGCTCGATGGGGATTTTAGGTAATGATTTTGTCCCTAAAGGGACCACCATGGGTATGGTCTTCCGGGGACCCACCACGAGCCGCTATGATCTCAGCTACGGTTATTCACCCGTGCTGGCCCTGAAAGTGTCCCGCATTGAATGGGACGGAACTCCCTTCGACGCCCCCTTGGTGGCGCAAGGCCTCCAAGCGTCGTATGTGTTTCATCGAAGCTTTACCGAAGACGGCATCCTCAATGTCTATCTCATCGGAGGTCCTTTTCAAGTTCAAGAAAAGACCCGACCCGAAAAAACTACCCTCGGATTTGAAGGGGCTCTATCCGCCGATTACGAAACCACCCAAGTGTATGTTCGAACGACTCTCGAGCGTCTTGAGAGCTCCGTCGCAACCCAACAAATGATAACCGTTCAAGCCCTTTATGCGCCCTGGGAGTCTTCCTATAATCGACCTACCCTGTGGTTTGGAGTTCAGGGTCAAGTGGAAAAAAGACACCACGAAGAACGCTCTGTGGCCCCGATCGTTCGCTGGGTCTCCCGGCGTTGGTGGGTGGATGCTGGGGTTCATGTCACGGGTGAGGCACGCGGTAAAATATTTATCTCAGTCATGCATCTTTTTTAACTTTGTGGAGTCGCTATGTCTTGGATCACTTCCTTGGTGTTAAGCAGTCTGTTGTGGGTCGGTCCGTCCTCATTGACCCCTCCGCCCACGTCCGTCGTCATCGATATTCGAGGGATGGTCTGCGCTTTTTGTGCGTCGAGCATTGAAGAGAAATTCAAAGAAGTGAAGGGTGTTCAGAAAGTCTTAGTGGACTTCAAAACCCGCGTGGTCATTGTCGGTTTTGAAGGGGACGTGACGATGAGCGATCAAGAGATCAATGCCCTGATTCTAGATGCGGGCTATACTCAGCGTCAGATTATTCGAAGCGAAGAATCGCCCGAGGCGCTTCAAAAGAAATACGCTCAAGGATTTAAAACACCCTAAAAAAATCCCCTCACGAAGAGGGGATCCGATTTGAGATTGGTGGAGCTGGCGAGAATTGAACTCGCGTCCAAGATACGTCAGGGTAGGATTCATCCACAGGCTTGGTTCACTCACATCCAACACTGGGGGAAAATGAACGAGCCGTTCCAGTGAGGTTGTTCTCTAAATCTCAAGGTTCGCCGAGAACGGTTCGAACCCCCAGCTAGCACCCGTGTCCGGCAGACCGAAGTCACCCTTTCCAAGGTTTAACGAGACAGCTACCTAGCGATCACTGTGACTCGGTTGATGCCTAATTGCTTAGGCAGCAACAGCCAATTCGGAATTAAAGTTGGCAGTTAAATGGGGTCGGCTTGATGAGGGAGCCTGCTGACCAACTCCCGCCTGCATCGCCACCTTGAGCTTTATCCTGTCGAAACCGGAACAGCCCCAGAAGGGAAGTGATGTCTGATCCCTCAAGATCAGGATCCTTATCTTACAACGCGTGGACTAAAAAAGCGACGATGAAAACCTAAGGTGTCTTCGGAGTCACCGCGACACTACGAAGATTTAATCCGCTTTTCTGCAAATCAAAAATCTGTCCGGCTAGGCCTAAAAGCAACCCTGTTTCGAATTCTTCCTTCCCTCTCTTTTTAGCCGTGATGGGAGGCGTGGCGGTGAGCACATTCGCCGGAGATTCTTGCGCCCATGCGAGGGTTAATTCAAAACTAATCTTTTTACCTTCGCTGGCCAGCTCGCCTGAAAGATAGTTGATCTGCCCCTGATTGTTATAGCCCAAACGGAGAAACCCGGGACCCTGGAACCCCACCGAATTGTTAGAGAAGGAAACGGCCTGAAGGCGCTTGTTGGACCCATAACTAAAATCCACCCGCGTATTGACCCCTTGTTCGGCATTTTGAAATTCCATACGCAGAGGAAGTTTAGAATTCTTATCGATGACTAATTCGAGAACTCCGCGTTTCCAAAACCCTAAGGTATCGGCGAGGAGCTGCTCTCTTTTTCGCCCGTCGTATTTGGACGTGGGAGATTCAAAGCGTACGCGTTGGACGAGGCGAGTCCCTGAACCTTCTTCACCCACGAGGGTTGCCTTGAAACCCTTGCCGTCAATATACGCGGCCTTCAAATCATTCAAACATTGACGGAACCATGACAGATAGGTGAGAGGGATGTCACCGGAAACCTTATCAATGGCCGTGGTGTAGCTCCCTTGGTCTTTGGAATACACAAAGCCCCGATTGCCCCGACGTTGCGCGATCAGATTTCCAAAATCGCCCGTCGCTTCGGTTTGATAATCCCCATTGGCAAAATAGATCGAGTCCACATTGAGATTGACGTTCCCTGACTTTGCCTTGGATTGAACCTGACCCCCAGTGGCGGAATCAATTTTTTGATCAATCACCGCCCCGGAGAGGGTAATGCCCAAACTGCCTTTGAGTCGAGCAGTGGTGATGGATTGATAGGGTTTTCCAAACCAGGCGTCATTGACGGCATCCAGCGTTTGGAGGAAGATTTGCCGCGCTTCATCGGAGGAACTCTTTTTCCCCACCAAGGTGTTCTGAGCCTGTAAGCATGCAAACGTCAGGCTTACCGAGAGAAGAGTGCGAAGACCTACCTTATCAAATCTCATCTTGTTGACCTCTTGGGGCTATAGGGGATCTAGTCTTTCGCCGGAGGCGTGACCAACGAAGGGGCTAACCTCTGTTCAGCATAGCAGGAACGACAGAGCGTTTTTTCATGCTGATTGGGAACAAAAGGAAGATACTCGCGGGTACCGCAGGTACTACAGACGATCGAAGTCAGTATTCGTGTATCAAAGGCCGACGACGCTTTCTTATGCAAAAAAGTTCGGCGGTAGCAATCCGCGCAAAGATAAAACTTCTTACCGGGATCGACGCGAAAAGTCTTGGCACACTTCGTACAAATTTTGGTTCGCGGCGTCACCGCTGGATCTACCGGAGCGACGAGTTTTCTTTTTTCGAGACGACCCTTTTCTTCATGAGTGGGTATTGCACCACCGAGGCCTTGTTTTTTGAGTTTTGATTGAGTCATAAGATTCTTTATGGGCTTGCGAACTACTTATCGCAAGTTCTTAAAGTCTACACCACATGAATAGTTCAAACTTGATCACGGGCACTCTCGGACTCCTGAACCACTTTCGTCTAGGTCCTTTGCGCAGGGGCTTTTGTTTTATCCTGAAGTTGTTTTCGTCTGAACAATACTTGAGCGTCAGGCATCAGCTCCAGGGCTTTTAAAACCGTGGGATCTGACTGCATCAAAAACTTTTGGCCTTGCTGGGCATCGTAAAAAAGGTTGGTGAACTCTAACGTGAGAAATTCTTTGATCTCCTCGACATTCTCATTCCATTGGCTGCCTTCGTAGGGAACACGGGTCTCATCCAGCCAACGACGGAAACGCGTGATGACAACCTCGTTGATAGGCTGACCTGCACGGTACGTTTGTTTTTCTTTCTCAAGAACGGCAAAGCGAAAGAACGCATTCTGACGAAGTCGTAAGTCAACCATCCAAGGCGACATCCGGGCAGGGGCTACAAAGACATCTGGATTAATGCCGCCGCCTCCATACACTTTACGTCCTAGGTCGGTGGTAAAGGGCGTTCCTGTGGGCTGCACTGCACGATCGGTTTCTTGTTCGGGATTCAGGTAGTCATCCAAACTTTCCGAATAGTTGCGCTGAATTAAACGCCCACTGGGTGTGTAATAACGCGCGGTGGTGATAGCCACACCCCGAGAGCGTCCCAAAGGAATCACACTTTGTACCAGCCCCTTACCCCAAGAGGTCGTGCCCACTACAAGGCCGCGGTCATGATCTTGAATCGCACCGGAAAGAATTTCACTGGCGCTTGCGGACCCTCGATTGATCAGACAGACAATAGGGAAAGAGTCGAGCGTATCCGATTCTTCAGTCGTAATCTCTTCGATGTCATCCGTCGCGTCGCGACCCTTAATCGTCACGATGGATTGATTGGGACCCAGCAGTTGACGACAAATACCGACGGCCGCGTTGAGCAATCCGCCGCCATTACCGCGGAGGTCGAGGATTAAACTTTCCATGCCTTGTTTTTTAAGATTCAAGATAGCTTTTCTAAATTCTTCATTCGTTGTTTCCCCAAAATCACGAATGAGAATATAGCCCGTGGTGGGGTTCAGCATAAAGACAGCATAAAGACTGTTATTCGGGATCTCCGCCCGAATCAGGGTGTAGGGAATGAAGTCCGAGACCCCAATGCGTTGAATTTTAATTTTGACGATCGTATTTTTCTCACCGCGAAGTTTTTGTTGGGCTTGAGCGGAAGAAATACCCTCGGTGGTTTCCCCATTAATTTCTCGAATAATATCGCCCGAGCGGATCCCGATCCGATCGGCGGGGCCCCCTTTCACGGGTGAGATAATGACAATCCCATTATCTTGTTCTTGAATCGTAGAACCAATACCGTAATAAGAACCGTGTTGATCCTCCCGCATGCGTCGCCATTCCGCTTCATTAAAATAATTGGAATGGGGATCTAAGGTGGAGAGAATGCCGTCAATGGCATACTCCGAAATTTTCTGGGCAGGTTCCCCCGATTCTTTTTGAAGAATGGATAAGACCTCACTAAATAACTCGAGATGCTTAACTTTAAGATTCTGATTCTCGGAGCGGCCTGAAAGGGGTACATACAGCAGCGTAATGCCGACCACCACGGCCAGCATCCAGTAACGTTTAATCCAAGATGTCATAGGCACTCAACAAAAGAAGAAGGATTCGTTTAGGCTTCCTTTTATATTCTCTCATTACTTCAGACCCTTCATTTACTTAGGCTTTAGGGGTGGTTCCCCATCGCCCAACTATCCAAGTTTAGGTAGGTGAGGCAATCTTAAAGACATGCAAGACGCTCGCTCACTCGCTCAGTCCATTCTTCAAGGAGACCCTCGTGCCTTAGCGCGGGGAATCTCGTGGCTGGAGGACGGTCACATGGAAGCCCCCCTGCTTTCCCGCGAGCTACAGAAAGCCCCTCGACGCGCTCGGGTCATTGGCGTAACAGGCAGTCCGGGGAGCGGTAAATCAACGCTCACCGATCAATGGGCTCGCCATCTTCTAGGGCAAGGTCAGCGTGTGGGCATTCTCGCCATTGATCCCTCTTCACCTTTTACGGGCGGCGCCCTCTTAGGTGACCGTATTCGAATGGGACGCACCGCACCTCATCCGAATGTTTTTATTCGATCGATGGCGACGCGCGGCATGATGGGAGGTCTGTCCCGATCAACCCATGATGCGATCGATCTTATGAATGCAGCGGGGTTCGATACGATTCTCGTGGAAACCGTTGGGGTGGGACAAGATGAAGTGGATGTGGTTCGTGGAGTCGATACCTGTTGTGTGGTGCTGATTCCGGGGATGGGGGATGACATTCAAGCCATCAAAGCGGGCCTCATGGAAATTGCGGATGTCTTTATTCTGAATAAAGCCGATCAACCGGGGATCGATCAAGTGGTGGACGCGCTTCAGGCGATGAAATCGCTAGCGCCCGCGCAAGATCCTAAGTCCTGGGACGCGCCATGGATCAAAACGATCGCCGCCGAAGGCCAGGGGCTAGGTGCTCTCGAAGAAGCGGTTAACCAGCATCAACATTGGCTCGATCAAGAAGGACATCGTCAAAAAAAACAAGCCGCTCGTTTGCGCCTGCGACTCGAAGGCCTTCTTGCTGAATTATTCATGAAGCGCGTGAGTGAACAAACCAATGATCAGCAATGGCAAGCGATGATTCATCAAATTATCCAAGGTGAACTGACCCTTCATGAAGCGGCCGAGCGTCTCGCTAAGCCCTAATCGTCATTTGTGATAGGGCGAGCCTTGGAGAATGGAAAAAGCTCGGTAGAGCTGTTCACAAAAAAGAATGCGAGCCAGGTCGTGAGGAAAAGTCATCGGAGAAAGACTAAGAAAACGCGCGGCTTCTTGCTTGAGCCCCTCATCCCAGCCGTGACTCGATCCCACCGCGAAGACCAGGGAGGTTCCACGGTTGAGATGTGTGGACAAGGTTGCAGCGAAATCTTGACTGGTCATGACAGGCCCCGCTTCGCTCAATAAAATTAAATAGTCCTGAGGCTTCAGATATTTGCGTAATCGCACGGCTTCATCCGCGAGGCCGCTAGTCCCTTCTTGTTTACTTTCGGGAAGTTCATGGAGCGTGAGACGAACATAGCGCTTCAGCAAGGTTTGGTAATGCTCCATGAGCTCGCGATGAGCTGGGAGCTTC
>ENA-UOYL01000378-UOYL01000378.1-marine-metagenome-genome-assembly--contig:-NODE-378-length-16172-cov-3.484250_pt1 | contig 16172 bp, 15 predicted proteins | sample MGYA00238173_ERZ767189 | MGnify/ENA primary metagenome ERZ767189 (study PRJEB28943, sample SAMN06267163) | marine metagenome | isolation source: Columbia River Estuary | place: USA:Columbia River Estuary... | reverse complement strand
AGATCGCGCTCAGCATCACTGAGTTTGGTTGGCACTGCAATCACAATTTGCGCACGCAGGTTTCCTCGACCTCTGTTGCGGCCACCCTGATTGAGATGCGGCACACCTCGACCCTTGAGCAGAAACTCGCGACCTTGCTGCACTCCTGGTGGAACTATCAGATCTTCATCACCATCAAGGGTGCTCAACACCAAGTGGGTTCCAAGTGTTGCCTGCGCTATTGAAATAACAACGTCGGTGACGAGATCGTCTTCTTCGCGTCGATAGGTGTCGTGCTCGGCAACGCGCACATGCACATACAAATCTCCTGCGCCACCACCGCGCACACCCACTGCACCACGCCCACTTACGCGAAGTGTTTGGCCGGTGTTGATGCCGGCGGGTACTTCAACTGTGTGTTCAACATCTTTAACAATGCGACCATCACCTCGACACGGGGAGCATGGTGCATCAATGATTTGGCCCATTCCGCTGCATCGACCACACGGCGCTGCAGTCACCATTTGGCCAAGCATGCTTTGACGCACTCGACGCACTTGCCCAGCGCCACCGCACTCCGCACAAGTCTTTGCCGATGTTCCTTTTTTGGCTCCGCTACCCGCACATTCGTCGCAGCGAATTGCAGAGCGCATCTTTACTTCTGTGCTGCAACCAAACACTGCTTCTTCAAACGAAACATCTGCGACAACTTCTACATCTTGACCACGAGGTGGGCCCGATTGTTGTCGCTGCCCACCGCCGCCGAACGGTGAACCGCCACCAAAGAATGCTTCAAAGATGTCACCAAAACCACCGGCACTACCGCCACCAAATGGATCGCCGGCATTACCGCGACCGCCAACACCAGCCTCGCCAAACTGGTCGTAGCGAGCACGTTTCTCGGCATCTGACAACACCTCATACGCATGCGACACTTCTTTAAATTTTGATTCTGCTTCTGCGTTGCCGGGGTTTGCATCTGGGTGCAACTCGCGCGCACGTTTGCGATAGGCGCGCTTTATTTCGTCGGCATCAGCGCCACGCGAGACGCCAAGCAGTTCATAAAAATCGGTAGACATAAAAAGATCAGCCCTCAGTGAGCCTGCGGCCAAGTCGCTCGCCAACAATTTCTACTGTTGCGAGCGCCTGCGGATAATTCATGCGAGTTGGCCCGAGTACACCAACCGTTCCAAGCGTGGCGCCATCTACTACTACAGGTGAAAGCACCAATGAACATGTAGCAAGGGGCTCAACACCGTGTTCGGTGCCAATTGCAACCGACAATCCGCGATTGAGCATGTCGCGCACAAGCGACACGACGACATACTGCTGTTCGAGTGTGTGCAGCACCGAGCGCACGATCTCGACAGCGTCAAAAGCTTGTGCCATTGCCGATGCCCCGCCGACGAAAACTGACTCATCAACGCGGCGACCGTTCATTGCGCGCACAACCTGTGCCGCAAGTGCATCCACAATGACATCGCCCGACGTCATTAGCGGAAGAGAAGCACCAAGTGCTTTACCAATCATGATTCGGCTCAATGCCAGAGTTGCAGCCGATGTTTGATCGTCGGTGATTGATGCACTGAGTTCGATTGGTTCGCTTTCAACAACTCCGTTTGACAACACGACGACAACCATTGCCATGTGTGCACTTAAGCCAACGAGTTGCACCGAACGAACTACAGCGACTTCGGCCTTTGGGCCCATCACCACTGCTGCATAGTTGGTCATTTCGGCAAGCAACGTGCTGGTGCGCTGCAGCGTTTCTTCCAAACGTCCGTGCGCGGTATCAAAAAACTGACCGATGCGATCTTGTGCTGCGAGCTCAAGCGTGCCCGATGGCGTGAGATGGTCGACGAAAAATCGGTAACCCTTGTCGGTAGGAATACGCCCAGCCGATGTATGGGGTTGAGCCAGATATCCCTCTTGCTCAAGGAAGCTCATGTCATTGCGCACTGTGGCCGACGAAACGTGCACGCCAGCACTATTCGCGATATGCGAAGACCCAACCGGCTGAGCCGTGGAGACGTACTCCTCCACTACAGCGCGGAGAATGGCTGTTTTGCGGTCATCAAGCATTGCCATAAGGCTACCGAGACACGGTGCGCCTAGTGATGCGCCTGTTCACTTGCCCGACACCGCCTTGTAGCGATCCAGTGAAATTTCGCGCTCAACTGCATGGTCCACAATCGGCTCGATATACGGGTTGAGCATGCCCTGGGTCCACGGCGCATGAACGGCATCATTGCTCAGTTCGCGCAACTCGGGAATCCACTGACGCACGTACAAACCTTGCGGATCAAAACGTTCGCCCTGAGAAATCGGATTGAATATCCGAAAGTAGGGAGATGCGTCGGTGCCAGTGCCAGCAGTCCACTGCCAACCGTGATTATTGGAAGCGATGTCGCCGTCGACAAGATGACGCATAAAAAACTTGGCGCCCCATTGCCATGGAAGATGCAAGTCCTTCACCAGGAAACTCGCAACGATCATTCGCACACGGTTGTGCATCCAACCCGTTGCAAGCATTTGCTTCATGCCAGCATCGACGATTGGAAAACCGGTTTCGCCTTTGCACCATGCCTCAAATCGAGTCACTGCATCGGCACCAGTGTCGTGCGTCATTTTGTTCATTTTCAATTGCAAGTTTTCCCACACCGTGCGCGGTTGATGAAAAAGTACATCGGCATAAAATTCACGCCAACACAACTCGCTTCGAAAAACAGAATGAGATTTTGAGTCGCCAAGTTCGGCCAACAACGAGCGTGGATGCACGATGCCAAATCGTAAGTATGGCGACAACTGACTCGTGCCATTGATGTCTGGATTGTTGCGCGTCTCGGCATAACCATTCAATGCCGAATCACGAAATGTTTCCCACACCTGCCAAGCAGCATCTTCTCCCGCTCGTGGCAATTGCGCACTGCATTCTGGTTCTGCTGGCAAATCTTCTGATGCAACAGTCGGTGCGCCATGCCACACAACTTTGGGCTGTGGCAATGGATCTGACCAGCCTTGTGAGAGCCAAATCTTAGAGAACGGTGTGAACACCGCATACGGAGTGTTGTCTGCCTTGCGCACAACGCCAGGATTTACTGCATACGCAGAACCAACACTGCACAACTCTGCCCCAACTGTGCGCAATGCTGCGTCAACCTGCGCATCTCGAGACTGTCCGTACGGAGCAAAATCTTTTGCAGCAAACACTTGGGTCGCGCCCACCTCTTTGGCTACAGCCGAAACCACATCAACTGGATTGCCAGTGCGCACCACCAATGCTCCACCCATCGACTTGTTAAGTTCATGCAAGTTGCGCAATAAAAACGCCAAGCGGGGTGCACCTGAGCGCTCAAAGAACATTGGGTCAATCACAAACAAAGGCGTCACGCTCTTGGCACCCGCAGCGGCAACTAACGCCTCATTGTCGGTTAAACGCAAATCACGCCTGAACCACATCACTGAATTAATTGCGATCGACACCACTTCTCCAAATCCACACACTCATAAACACACCTGCGAACACACCAATAATTCCACCATACCCAAGCGACCACTGCACGCTTACGGCATCCGCTATCCAACCCGTTATTGGTCCACCAATTGGTGTTGAGCCCAAAAATGCAACCGCACTGAGTGCGAGCATTCGCCCCCGCATGTCGGGCGGTGTTTCTTGTTGAATGATCGAGTTCGCAGCCGAAATCATTGCGGCACCACCGCAACCAAGTGGAATCGCCCACACAAACGCGACCCAAACATTTGGCGACCACGCCATGCCGATGTTGGCACCTCCCAACAACAACACATTTATTGCCATCCACCGGTATGTTGCGCGATGCAACCGCGCCGTCAACAATGCGCCAATCAAACTTCCAATGCTGGTAACCGCCAAAACCCATCCAAAGTATTTTGGGTCACCCCACTCGGTGTCGGCAAGCTTTGGCATTGAAACGCCGTAGTTAAATGCAAATGTGCTGACCAATGTAAAAATGCTGAACAAGACGAGCAGTCGCTCGTTGTGACGCACGAAACGCAAACCGTCCCGCACCGGCGTGCCACCCGCCGGTCGTAGTGGTGGCGAAAACATCTCCGACTTGCGCAATCCTGCAACCCCATAGATCATCGCGGCGTATGACACGCCGTTAATAACAAACAACCACCCTGTGCCCAATGGGTCAACCAGGGCTGCCGCAAGGGCCGGACCAAAAATGCGCGAGCCCGTCATCACAGCAGTGTTCAGACTCATTGCGTTCGACATGTCGTGCTCTGGGACGAGTTCGGTCACGAGTCCGCGTCGTGCAGGGTTGTCAATCGCGCCAATAACACCAAGTGCCCCTGTAAGCACAAACACGATTGGCATATTGATGATGCCAGTGATGTCACAGACACCAAGCAAAATGGCCTGCGATGCAAGCAAGGTTTGAGTGATAATCGTGGTGCGTTGGCGGTTGTATCTATCGGAAAGTGCGCCCGCCCATGCCCCGAATATCAGCATCGGCAAAAACTGCAATGCAGCATTGATTCCAAGCGCAACAGCGCTCCCCGTTAACCGATACAGCAAAAACGAAGTGGCCGTAAGTTGCAACCACGAACCGATATTGGAGAGCAGCAGGCCTGCAAAAAACAATCGTGCGTTAAAGCTCTTCAACGAGCGAAACATCGCACCGTTTTTGGCGCGCTGCTCAGCCATCGAGTTTGAGCGCCGAGATGAACACGTCGCCTGGCACTTCTACGCGGCCAATTGACTTCATTTTCTTCTTTCCCTCTTTTTGCTTTTCAAGCAACTTGCGTTTTCGGGAAATATCTCCGCCGTAACACTTTGCCAATACGTCTTTGCGCTTGGCCTTCACAGTTTCGCGCGCAATTATGCGCCCGCCAATCGCGGCCTGAATCGGAACATCAAACATCTGTCGTGGAATGAGCTCACGCAACTTTGCACACATGCGATTGCCATAGTCGTATGCCTTGTCGCGGTGCACGATGGTAGAAAATGCATCAGCAGGTAGAGCATTCAACAAAATATCTACACGCACAAGGTCTGACACTCGGTATCCATCGAGTTCGTAGTCCAAACTTGCGTAACCCTGTGAACGACTTTTCAGCTGATCAAAGAAATCGACAACAACTTCTGCAAGTGGCATTTTGTACTGCATATCGACGCGCTCTGGAGAGAGATATTCGAGCTTGATCAATTCGCCACGTCGGTCCTGACACAATTCCATCAATGAACCGGTGTAATCCTTTGGCGTAATGATGCTGACACGGAAAAACGGTTCTTCGATTGAACCTATATATACAGTCGCCGGCAAGTCAGCAGGGTTGTCAACTTTTACTTTTTCACCATTGGTCTTATTGACCATGTACTCCACGGACGGTGCTGTAGCGATCAGCGCCAAATTGAATTCGCGCTCCAAGCGCTCTTTCACAATCTCCATGTGTAACAAGCCAAGGAATCCGCATCGAAAACCAAACCCAAGCGCACCCGACGACTCTGGTTCATACGCAATTGATGCGTCATTGAGTTTGAGACGCTGCAAGCTTTCACGCAGGTTTTCAAAGTCATCGCCATCAATCGGAAACAGTCCGCAAAATACCATCGGCTTCGGATCGCGATAGCCATCTAGAACTTCGGTTGCCGAGTTGATTGCCGTCGTCACGGTCTCACCGCTTCGTGCCTCGCCCACATCTTTGATACCTGCGATCAGATAACCCACTTCGCCAGGCCCGAGTTCGGCAACTGGTGTTGAAACCGGCATACGTGCACCAATCTCGATCACTTCATGCGTCGCCTTGGTCTGCATAAACAACAACTTGCTGCCACTGTTCATTCGACCGTTCATTACTCGGATACTCGAAACCACTCCGCGATACGTGTCGTATTGCGAATCAAAGATCAGCGCCTGAAGTGGTGCATTTACATCGCCCTTCGGTGCTGGAATGCGAACGATGATTTCATCCAACAACTCGGGCACGCCCACACCTGTCTTTGCCGAGATGCGCAAGATATCTTCAGCAGGAATACCCAAGACCTTTTCGATTTCCATCGCGTATCGATCGGGGTCGGCTGCAGGCAAGTCAATTTTGTTGAGCACCGCAACAATTTCCAGATTGCTTTCGAGAGCCAAGTAACAGTTGGCAAGAGTTTGCGCCTCAATCCCCTGCGCGGCATCGACAACGAGCACTACACCTTCACATGCGGCAAGCGAACGACTGACCTCATAGCCAAAGTCGACGTGACCAGGTGTATCAATCAGGTGAAACGTGTGGCCCTTCCAAGGCACGCGCACATTTTGCGCCTTGATGGTGATGCCACGCTCGCGCTCAAGATCCATTGAGTCGAGATATTGGGCGCGCATGTCGCGTGACTGCACAGCCCCTGTCATCTCCAAAATGCGGTCAGAAAGGGTCGACTTGCCGTGGTCGATATGGGCAATGATCGAGAAATTTCGGATTGTTGCGAGATCCATTGAGGCGATTCAGTTCTGCTGGGCCAGGTTTTGTTGGTGACGATGGCGCTACAGCCCTCAAATTCTACAGTTGGGGCTACGCCCTAGTCGCTGTTAGCCTAAACAGTCCTGAAATCTTCAGGGCATCTAACGAAAGAATGGGTAGTCGAAGTGGCAAATATCAAGAGCCAAAAGAAGCGAATCCTCACCAACGCCAAGGCCACCTCGCGCAACCGCGCGACGAAGAGCGAAGTGCGTACACGCTTGAAGAACGCCACCGAGACAATCGGTACTCCTGAAAACCCAGAGGCATTGCGCCTCGCCGTCAAGCGCCTCGATATGGCCGCTTCAAAGCGTGTCATTCACCCTCGTCAAGCTGCTCGCAAAAAGAGCCGCCTGATGAAAAAAATCAACGCCGCGAAGTAAACCTTCCCCCGGTTTTTGCATGCTGCGGTGCGCCGCCCATGCGACTGAGTCTTGCGACCAGGATTTCCATAATCAGTTCCTCTTCTAAATCCTTGCCTCCGCGCAGATCAATGTCTGCTCTAGCGAGCAATTGCAAGGCGGCCGAAATATTGGCATTACCAAGTCGTCGATAAGACTCTAAATATTTCTTTCCTTGAAATTCGCTTTTCGCCCCGATGATTGTCATTGCTTCGTTCGAAGTGTGTACTTCTGGCCCATCAAGTTTGAGAAGTTTCACATAGTGATTATGCAAAAGCGCCATCAATTGCATCGGGTGGTACTCACCACTACGAATCATTCGTCGCAACATCGCGATTGCCTTCGGCGAGTTTGAGAGATCGATCGCATCGGTCAAATCCCAAGGCTTGACACTGCCCTCTTGTCCAAGGAATGGCTCAATCTCATCTATGGTGAGTTTCTTGTTGGTGCCATAGGTAGAAATCAAAACCTCGATTATCGAAGGCAGTCTGGCTTGGTCTTCACCAAGCCAATCAATCAACATTTTGAGCGCAGCGGAATCAATTCTGAGCCCAGCTTCGGTGAGTTGTTCTTGAAACCACATCGAGAGTTCGTTGAAACGACTTGGTGGAGACGTATTTATAGTTGTCGCACCTGCTTGCTTGAGCGCATCAGTGATTGATTTCGCAAGCTTGCCCGATCCTGTGAGCACAAGTTGCGTGTCTTCGAGTGGCTGAGCAAGATATGCGACCAAGGGTTTGAGTTGATCAACCGTTGCCTCACCAATGCCCCGCAACACCACCACACGCTCGCCGCCAAAGAGCGAACCCGTTTGCGCTCCGATCATGGCGTTAGCAATTTCCTGGTCTCTGTCGTCGGCGCCAAGCGTTTCCAGATCATGACTGAGCAACATGGTGTTGCGGTCGCCATCGCCGATGAGCTGCGTGACGAGGTCGGTGAGTTTGACAGAAACCAATCTGGCATCACTGCCCGTAATTAAATAGATCGCCACGCCGATATTCTCGCAGAAATAACCAACAAAGCCACGATGCCCCAACCCAAGGCATTAACACTGCCTTGTAACGACATGCGCTCGCCAAGTGCTGCCACCCACCAGACCCACCGCACCGCAATCTCGATCGGCCACATCAGAGCCGTCACGCATCCAGTCATGACTGTGCCGCTCGAAACTTGACTCAAAATTCCTGCCAACATTCCAAGCGGAATTCCCACCAACATCACCGCACCCGCAATAGGTACTGCCAACAAGTTGGTAACGAGTGCAATCACTGGCGCACTGTGAAAAATAATTGCCGTGATCGGCATCACCCCCAACTGTGCACCCATAGTCGTGGACAAGGCTGCAGAAAACCACGTCGGTCCAGGGATGATCTTTGCAAGTTGCGGGGTGATTACCAATAAACCGAGCGTTGCCGAACTCGACATCCAGAACCCAACCGACCATGCAAGAAGTGGGTCGCACACGATCAACACAATGATTGCCAGACCGAGCATGCGACGAGCCGGTGTGTCGCGCCCGCGCGCTGAGCCCAGTGCAACAAACCCGGCCATCATCGCGGCTCGCAACACGGAAGGCTCGCCTCGTGTTACGACGGTAAACCACAACAACACAAACAGCGTCAACCCAAGCCGCCACGACGACCGAGCGCGCATTAGCAACGGCGCCATCACTGTCAAGAGGAATGCAACATTTTGCCCCGACACTGCAGTGAGGTGTGACAAGCCGCTGTTTCGAAATGCCGTGACCATTGTGGCTGACTGCTGTCGATCATCACCGATGATCAGGCCCATAAAAAGCGCACCTTCATCGCGAGGCATCACTGCAGCAGATCGCGCCAATGCTTTGCGAATATTGTTTGCACTCAAATACAGCACCGCACCATTGCCAAAAATTTCGCTCACCTCGCGCACGGCAAAGGTTCCCACAATGTGTCGATACGACAACCTGTTTTGTTTGCTTGCTTCAAGACGCAAACGATCTCCCGAAACCCACAGCACCTCACCAGCCTGGCGATTGCTCAATCTTCTTCCGGGCAGACCATAGGCATAGACAATGAACCGCTCGCCATCGAGTTGCAATACGGTCTGCACTCCTCCGTTACGCCACTGCGGGTCTTCCATCACCTTTGCAGTGCCATCAAACGAACCCAATTGCGGTTGTCGAAGTTGGCTCCACGAATGCGCACCCAAACCCACGCCAGAAAATCCGAAGAAAATCATCATTGTTGTCAAGAAGATGTTCCTCCTACGCAATGCGCTACCGATAATCAATACAGCGCTAACCCACAAACTCAATGCAAAATGATTTGTGATGCTGGTCGACATTCGCGTGCATACCAACAACACAATTGCTAATAACAAGACACAGTTATCGCTGAGTTGAGGCAGATGCCCACTTGAACCATGTTGCGTCTCGTAGAATTGAGGTATGTCAGATGTAGAAACGTCGCAACCGCGCGCGCGTTCGCCACGCATCGTTGTAGACGGCATCATTGCCAACCGCAATTTGGTGCGCAAGCGTGGAGGCGTCGTGGCCGTTGCCATGAGCGCTTCACTCGCCCTCGTTGGCCTGATTTTGCTTGCTCTTCCTGGCTCACTGCTTGGCATCCTGGGATATCTGATCTTGGTGATTGCACTGCCCGTGTTGTCCATCGCAGGTGTTCCTGCTGTTTCAACATTTGCCAGTTACACACTTGCCACATTGGCAAGTGCCGCCATCTGGTTTGCTCTTGGCCACGTGTCGGCTATTCGGGCAACTCGTCGTGCGGTTGTTGGCTGGCCAGAATGGGCACGAGAATTTCGACCACTTGCCATTGGCGTTGCAATTGGCGCAGTGTTGGCATTGGCACTGAGCGCCATTGTGCTCGGCGCGTTGTAGCACCCGCCCAGTCACACACGCACTCGTGCGCGCATCGCCGCAAGTTTTGATGGCCCGATACCGCGAACATTGAGTAAGTCATCGACAGATGCGTATGGTCCGTTGGCAGTTCGATAATCAATAATCGCTTGCGCAGTCGATGGCCCAACACCTGGCAGTGCATCTAGATCAGACAATGTTGCGCTATTGATATCGACAATGCCAGTAGTAGACGTCGCGCCACCACCCGCACCAGTACCTCCGCTACCGCCAGCAATCGGCAAGTTGATGCCTGCGTGTGGTCGGGGCAATTTCACACGAGGTGTTGAGCCCATTCGCGGAATAAACACTTGTGCAGCGTCCACAAGTGGTGCAGCAAGATTGACCACAACGAGATCAGCGTGATTTGTTGCGCCGCCTGCCGCCTGCAGCGCATCAATCACTCGCGCTGTTGCCAACAACACATACACACCTGGTTTGACCACCTCACCCGACACATACACCATGATGTTTACTGAAGATGGAAGAGCCGATGTCTCACCCGTGTTTGATGCAACTGATGTCGTTGCGAACGGAATACTTGCCTCGGGTGGCGGAGGCGGTACTCGCACTACCCACCAAACCCCCACGACCATGACAACAACACCGAATGCCGATGCCAAGATGCGGCTAAATCCAATCCAATGAATAAAGTCAGTCAGTCGTTGATGCACGACCCAATGTGTGCCGCAACTAGAAGAGTTGTGCGGTCAATCTTTTTCGGTGACCAGCGCTGCGAGGGTCGAGTGGCCCCATCGCTTCCATGATGTCCAGATACTTTTTGCGTGCGTCTTCATCGGCTTTCACTTGAGGCAGTAGGGCTGTCAGTTGCGCGTCATAGTCATCGGTCGGCGCAAAGGCAGCTCGGGCTGCAGCGATAACAACTCGCACCTTGTCGGTCTCGGGCACCAATGCCAGCACACCTAACGCGCCAGTCACATCACCTTGAGCCAGCAACAACTCGGCCAACAAGATCGCAATTTGTTCGTCACCGGGCTTGAGCACAAATGCTTCCCGCAAACTTGCCTCATCACCAATCGCCAACAACGACTCAACAGTCGGCACTCCACCCTCAGGCATCAGTGACTGCACAAATTCGGCGATCACGTGCTCGGATTGCGCACCGACAAAACCGTCAAACATTGCCCCGTCTTTGAGCGCATACACAGCAGGTATCGATTGCACTTTGAACGCTGCAGAAATCGCCGGATTTTCATCCACATTTACTTTGGCAAGTATCACTCTGCCCCCAGTGGCATCGGTGAGTTTTTCGAGAATTGGTCCAATCGTCTTGCACGGCCCGCACCATGGCGCCCACAGATCAACAATGACGGGCGTGGTCTTCGAGCGCTCTAAAACCTCGGCCTGAAACGTTGCATCGGTTACATCAATCGCCATACCCACGACGATACTGCCGAGTATGACATCAAGCCCTTGCTTGACTAAGTTTGCTTGTCAATGAATGCAACGCACCCAACGCCTGCGGGCATTAATGCCGAATCGGTAACTCGATGGCTGAGCGCAAATGTTGCCGGCTCAGTTGCACCTTTTCATTTTGAACTCATCGCAGGCGGTCACTCCAACCTCACGTTTAGCGTGACCGATAGCGCCAACCATCACTATGTGTTGCGCCGGCCGCCACTGAGCCATGCTCTTGCCAGCGCGCACGACATGGGTCGCGAACACCGTGTGATCTCGGCGCTGCAGAACACCAAGGTGCCAGTAGCCCCAACCCTTGCGATGTGTGATGACGTTTCGATAAATGATGCGCCGTTTTACGTGATGGGTTTCGTCGATGGAATCATTGTGCGCGATCCAGAGATTGCATCGAGCATGCTTACTCCGGCCACTCGCCTGCAGGCCAGCAACTCGCTCGTCGACACCATGGCCGCAATTCATGCTGTCGATCCTGTCGCTGTTGGGTTAGGCGAACTTGGTCGACACGACGGCTATATCGAGCGCCAACTCAAGCGTTGGTACGGGCAATGGAATGCTTCTAAGACACGCGAGTTGAGTGCCGTCGACAGAGCGCATGACGAATTGCTCAAACATTTACCCGTGCAGGGCCCCGCAACGATTGTGCACGGCGACTATCGGCTCGACAACTGCATGATTAATACTGCAGGCGACATTATTGCGGTGCTCGACTGGGAGTTGTGCACACTCGGCGATCCACTCGCCGATCTCGGTCTACTGATGGTCTATTGGAGTGGCCCAACAGACGAACCATCGGGCACCACATTTGGCACCACGACCGCCGAAGGTTTTTTAAATCGCGCACAACTCGCAGAGCGCTACGCACAAGTTTCTGGACGCGACATTTCGCATCTCGATTATTACGTTGCATTTGCCTACTGGAAACTTGCCTGCATTATTGAAGGTGTCTACGCCCGCTACATTTCGGGTGCCATGGGAGAACAAAGCGATACAACCGCATTTGAGCCTTTCAAATTACAGGTTGAAGCATCGGCACAAAAAGCCGAATTGTTGCTCTCGCGCCTACAATGATCACACAATGAGCGACGCATATCGCATTGCCCCACAGTTTGGCAACACACTTCCACGATTGAGCGATCCGCTCCTTGTCGTGATGTTTAGTGGCTGGATTGACACCTCGGTGGCTGCAGGTAATGCAATGGAATCTCTCATCTCAGAGACCGGCGCAACAATGTTGCTCGAATTTGATACCGACTTGTTTGTCGACTACCGCGCACGACGACCAACAATGGAACTTCGCGAGGGTGTCAACACCAAACTCGATTGGTCTGCTCCACACTTGATGATCGGTCACGATGTCAATCACCGCGACGTCCTGTTGCTTACCGGTCCCGAGCCAGACTCTCGTTGGAAGCAATTTGCCAACGAAGTAGCAACCCTCTCAACCACTCTCGGCGTGCGCCGCATGCTCGGCTTGGGCGCATACCCAGTCGCCACCCCGCACACTCGCGCGGTGCAGATCTCGTGCACGTCACCTAACGAGCCATTAATCCAAACGCTTCCATATATCAAGAGTTCACTCGATGTTCCTGCCGGCATGGAGGCAGCACTCGAGCACGCACTTCACGATCAACAGATCGATGCGCTTGGACTATGGGCCCAGGTGCCGCACTATGTTGCGTCGATGGCGTATCCACCAGCATCGGCAGCACTGCTCGGTGCAGTGTGCGACGTGGGTGGTCTCACTCTCGATATCAGTGGCATCCTCGAACAAGCAGTCGTGCAACGCGAGCGTCTCGACCAACTTGTGCGCACCAATCCAGAACACGCAGCGATGCTCACCCAACTCGAAATTGCATTTGATGCCGAGCACAGCGGCAACGGCACACTGACCACGGGCTTTGGTGGTGTTCCACTTCCAAGCGGCGACGAACTTGCTGCCGAACTCGAAAAGTTTTTGCGCGAAAACCGCACAGACTCATGAAACTCGACGGCGGCATTCCAAGTTCGCTGCACAACGCCGCATCAAGCGCACAAGAACTCGAGCGCGCTGGCTACACCGGTGGCTGGACAGCCGAGACATCGCACGACCCGTTCTTGCCTCTACTGCTTGCAGCCGAACACACCAGCACACTCGAGATCGGTACAAGCATCGCGGTTGCATTCGCCCGCAACCCAATGACACTTGCCAACACGGCATGGGACTTGCAGTCGTATTCCAAAGGCCGTTTCATTCTTGGTTTGGGCAGCCAAATCAAACCGCACATCACCAAACGTTTCAGCATGGAGTGGAGCCACCCTGCTCCCCGCATGCGCGAGATGATCTTGGCCATCCGTGCCATCTGGGACACGTGGCTCACTGGCGCACCACTTGAGTTTCGTGGCGAGTTTTATCAGCACACACTGATGACACCTTTTTTCGCGCCTGACAAAAAAGATCTCGGTGACTTTGGAGTTCCAAAGATCTTTCTCGCAGGTGTTGGCGAAATGATGACTGAAGTTGCCGGCGAAGTGTGTGATGGTTTTATCTGTCACGGTTTTACAACCGAAAAATACTTACGCGAAGTCACCCTCCCCGCACTGCACCGCGGTCGTGCCAAAGCCGGCAAGACAATGGACGGCTTTGAAATCGTCGGACCAAGCTTTGTTGTCACCGGCAACAGCGCTGACGAGATGCAACAAGCAGCCGCAGGCACACGCCAACAGATCGCTTTCTACGGCTCAACTCCCGCCTATTCGGGTGTGCTCGAGATTCATGGCTGGAACGATCTACAACCTCAACTCAATGCACTCTCCAAGCAGGGCAAGTGGGTCGAGATGGGTGATCTCATCACCGACGAGATCCTCAACACGTTTGCTGTTGTTGGCGAACCCGAGACAATCGCACCCGAACTCACCAAGCGCTATGGCGATGTCATCCAACGCCTCAGTTTCTATGCTCCATACTCAAGCGACCAAAGCCGCTGGGCACAAGTAATCGCCGACATCAAGTCGGTCTAACAGCAAACATTCCTTCGCTGATACGCAACAAGCGCGCAATCACTACAGTCATTGCCTGGGGAAACAAGCACAGTTGACGGGTCGTGTATGACAACTTCATTCGTATCGCGGATACCGCGCGCATACCAAGTGCTCAGCCTCACGGCGATTGCAACATTTTTGGTCTCTCTTGACGTTTCAATCGTCGTAGTTGCCAAGCGGACTATCGAAGCCGACCTCGGTGGTGGAAGCCTCATCACCTGGGTCTTCTCGGCATATGCGATTGCTTACGCTGCGGGGTTGCTGACGGCGGGTCGGTTTGCCGATGTGTATGGTCGCAAGCGTTCGTTTCTGCGCGGACTCTTCATCTTTAGCGTTGGTTCTCTGCTCTGCGGTATCTCACCAACCACATGGGTGCTGATACTTGCCCGCATCATTCAGGCAATCGGCGGTGCGCAACTTACTCCTGCATCGATCGCATTGGTGTTGCCAGAGTTTCCTGTTGAAAAACGTACTCAGGCAATTGCCATCTGGGGTGCAACAGGAGGTCTCGCTGCAGCACTCGGACCATCCGTTGGCGGCATCCTTGTCGACTCACTTGGTTGGCGCTCACTGTTCTTTATCAATATTCCATTTACCGTTGTCACCATCTTGCTGGGCCGCAAGATCTTGCATGAAAGCAAAGACCCAAACGCGCAGCGCAAAGTGGATTACCCAAGTGTCGTGTTTGGCTTTACTGGCATCGCACTTGTGGTGCTGGGCATTTCGCAAAGCGAAGCATGGGGTTGGACAGATACCAAAACACTCGGCTCAATCGTTATTGGCCTCATCTTGGTCGCACTCTTCGTTCAACGCTGCAGAGTCGTAACGAGTCCGCTACTCGACTTGAAACTCTTTCGATTGCCATTTGTATTGGCGGCAAATCTCTCGGGCCTGCTGTTCAGCGTTGGTTTTATCGGTATGTGGCTACTCAACACATTCTGGTTACAAGCGGTGTGGGGTTATGGTGTTGCGCTCTCGGGACTCGCCACCATGCCAGGACCTGGCATGGCTGCATTGGTTGCACCATTCGCGGGCAAGTATGCAACGAAATTTGGGCATGCACGAGTTTTACTTACTGGCTCAATCATGCTCAGTGTTGGCACGTTTGGTCTCACTACTTTTATCCCAATTGAGCCCAACTATCTGACGCACTACTTGCCGTGGATGCTCCTCACTGGGTTTGGTGTCGGCTTGAGCATTTCAACACTGTCAAGTTCGGCAACTGCCTTTCTCAAACCTGCTCAGTTTGCGATGGGTTCTGCACTCAACAACACGGCTCGTCAAATAGGTACGGCACTCGGCGCTGCATTGTCGCTCGCAATTGCCGCTCCTACCCTTGGGCGCATCGAGTCGGCACGGCGAGCAGGCACTTCGCTGGATCTGATTGATATGACCGAGATGCACGTTGCATGGATCATGAACGGGTTTGTGTACCTCGTTGCAGGAATCGTGATGATCACAATTTTTCGCAAACCTACTGAGGCTCAGATGGACGATGCCCGAGCAACCATCAAATTCGAGGATTAATCAGCACTCACAGTTAGTCACGAAGCAGCGAGGCCGTGCAGCCAGGCTTGCACGTTGTTGCCCAAAGCATCTACGTCGTATCCGCCCTCTTGCAACACCACCGTTGGCAAACCCATCTGACGCACCAAGTCGCCACTGCGTTTGAAACCGTCTTGAGTGACCGACAAGTCACTAATGGGATCGGTAAAGAATGTGTCGAGACCGAGTGAAACGATCACCATGCTCGGGCCAAATTTGGTAATTGCCGAACACGCTTTGTCGAGAGCGGAGATAAAGAAATCATCTTCGGTGCGAGCAGCAAGCGGAACATTGAAATTAGATCCGCGTCCTTTGCCAGAGCCCTGCTCGTCGCTATAGCCGGTGAAGTATGGATAGGCGCGTTGAGGATCGCCGTGCAACGACACATACTGCACATCGTCGCG
>ENA-UOYL01000373-UOYL01000373.1-marine-metagenome-genome-assembly--contig:-NODE-373-length-16252-cov-3.306646_pt1 | contig 16252 bp, 15 predicted proteins | sample MGYA00238173_ERZ767189 | MGnify/ENA primary metagenome ERZ767189 (study PRJEB28943, sample SAMN06267163) | marine metagenome | isolation source: Columbia River Estuary | place: USA:Columbia River Estuary... | reverse complement strand
CCACGAATGCGCCGCTTCCATCAGTTTTGATTCTTCAGCAGTGAGACCAACAGTTGCCTTCTTGATCTCGAGCTCATCAACGCTCGGCAAAAACTCGTGCAATGGTGGGTCGAGTAAGCGAACAGTGACAGGCAATCCGCTCATCGCGCGCAGCAGTGCAGCAAAGTCTTCGGTCTGCACTGTACGCAATTCGTCCAACGCTGCTGCTTCTTCTGCTGGAGTACTTGCCAAAATCATGCGTCGCACTACCGGCAAGCGATCTGGAGCCAAAAACATGTGCTCGGTGCGGCACAGTCCAATGCCCTCTGCCCCATATTCACGCGCCTTAGATGCATCTTCATCGGTGTCGGCATTTGCACGCACCGCAAGCTTGCCTTTGCGTATTTCGTCTGCCCACTTCAAAATAGTATGAAACTCTTTTGTCGGTTCGGCTGCAGCAAGCGCCATCGCGCCAATCATTACTTCACCAGTTGTGCCATCCAGTGAAATAACATCGCCTTCACGTACAACTGTGTCACCAACAGTGAACTGCTTGCCGTCAATGTGCACAGAATCTGCGCCAACGATTGCTGGTGTCCCCCATCCGCGAGCAACTACTGCAGCATGACTCACGAGTCCGCCGCGAGCAGTCAAGATGCCTTTTGCAACCATCATGCCGTGCACGTCTTCTGGGCTCGTCTCGCTGCGCACCAAAATGACAGCCTCGCCACGTCCTGCGGCAGCAGCCGCATCATCAGCGGTGAAATACACAGCACCAACAGCAGCGCCTGGAGATGCAGCAAGACCCTTTGTCAGTGCCTTTGACTTATTTGCAAACTGTGGATGCAATACCTGATCGAGATGCTCGGCCGCCACGCGCATCAACGCATCTTTCTTTGAAATCTTCCACGCTGTTTTACCACTGCCAGTTGGCTTCGTCATGTCAACCGCCATGCGCAATGCGGCAGCACCTGTGCGCTTACCAACGCGCGTCTGCAACATCCACAGCTTGCCTTGATCAATCGTGAACTCGGTGTCACACATGTCTTTGTAATGTCGCTCAAGTCGATCAAAGATTGTCATCAACTCTGCGTGGATCGCCGGAAATTGGCGCTTGAGGTCGTCGAGCGTTTCGGTGTTGCGAATGCCCGCCACCACGTCTTCACCCTGAGCGTTAACCAAAAAGTCGCCATACGGTTTGTTTTCGCCGGTCGCCGCGTTGCGAGTGAAACCCACACCCGTACCCGAGTTGTTGTCACGATTTCCAAACACCATTGCTTGCACGTTTACTGCGGTGCCCAAATCGTGGCTGATTTTTTCGCGCACACGGTATGCAATCGCTCGCGCACCATTCCACGAACGAAACACCGCTTCGATTGCGCCACGCAACTGCTTCATCGGATCTTGTGGAAATTCGCGGCCCGTCTCGGCTTTTACAACTTGTTTGTATGTCTCGCACAAAGCCTTCAACGCCGATGCTGGCAAGTCGGCATCACTCTTTACCCCAGCAGATTTCTTTGCCGCATCAAATGGATGCTCAAACTTTGCGCCATCAATGCCGAGCACAATGCGTCCGTACATCGAAATAAAACGGCGGTAGCTGTCATATGAAAAACGCTCGTCGTTAGTGGTACGAGCCAAACCAACCACGCTCTTGTCATTCAGACCCAGATTGAGAACCGTGTCCATCATGCCCGGCATCGAAAACTTGGCTCCCGAGCGCACCGACACCAACAACGGACTTGACGGATCACCCAAACGCGCTTTCATTTTGCGCTCAAGTGCTGCAACCTGCAGTGTGATCTCTTTGTCGAGACTTTTTGGCCACCCACCATGCATATAGTCGCGACACGCATCGGTGGTCACCGTAAATCCGTGTGGCACTGGCAAACGAAGCACACTCATCATCTCTGCCAAGTTGGCACCCTTGCCGCCCAGCAAGTCCTTGAGACTCATCGGCGATTTGCGGTGCTTGTGATCAAAAGCGTAGATGTAAGTCATACAGCCATCCTAGAGGGGCTAATTTTCTCCAAAAGGGTCGATGAGCTCAACCCCTCGCTTGATCAGCGCGAGCGCAACAGTGCCAGAAATCGTGGTGTATTCGCCGACAGCTTGGCCATCGACCAACACTTCGTCACCAACCTTTACATCTGAGGCACAAATTACCCTGCACAATCTGCGAGGTGCCATTGACCCCCGTGAATCCATTCGTTCCACCAGTTCTTGGCCTGGATAACAACCCTTAGTAAAACTCACCGCCACATCAACCACGCTTGTTTCTGCAGGGATCATCTCGGTCGTGATGTCAACACCCATCTCTGGCCACAATGCTCGCACGCGAGATTCCAGCAATTCTGCTTCGGTTCCCTCTCGCAATGTTGCGGGCAAGACCATGGTGGGTGAAAAAATATCGAATGCTGACCCATCACACCGCCATGCAGGTATGGCGCCACTGACATCGAGCGACTGAGCAATATTTGTCGTTGCGGCCGACTCGGTGCTGCGCACTGCGCGCCAAGTTTGACGTTGCAATTCGATCTCGGCATTGACTCGGATCTTGAAACGACTCAGCCGTGCAACAGTTGACTCACCAAAGCCCGGATCGCAGTCCAATACAAACCGATCGGCTGCTGCACATGTCACTCGCAGTAGCGAATCAACTTTTCCGGTTGGCTGCAAGAGTAATGACACCCGTACATCGCCGGGTTGCAGAGATGCGATGTCTTGGCTGAGTTGTGAGTGCAGGTATGTCTTGGCATCCGAACCGGTCACGGTGATCACATCACGTTGCACCGAGATCCAATACAACGAGTTATTCATTGCGTGCCGGCAGCGGCCTTGCGCGCTGCAGTCATGCGTCGTGCAGCGGGAATCGCTGCCATCAATGCTGCAGTCTTGTTGAAGCACTCCAAATCCTCGTCTTCGGGAATGCTGTCGGCAACAATGCCAGCACCAGCCTGCAACGACGCGCCGTGCTCACCAATAAACATGGTGCGAATTGCAATTGCTGTATCTAAGTTGCCACAGAAGTCCACATAGCCAACAACTCCCGCGTATGGTCCGCGCTTGACAGGTTCGAGTTCGTCAATGATCTCCATCGCTCGCACTTTGGGTGCTCCACTCACGGTGCCAGCCGGCAATGTTGCACGCAACACATCGATCGGTCCAAGTCCATCCAACAACTCTCCCGATACTTGCGACGTCAAGTGCATCACATGGCTGTAGCGCTCAAGCGACATGAACTCGTCTACATTCATCGATCCAAACTTGGCAACACGACCAACATCGTTGCGCGCCAGATCCACCAACATCACATGCTCGGCAATCTCTTTTGGATTTTCTTTCAACTCGGCTGCCAATTTGCGATCGTGCTCTTGGTCGACACCACGCTTGCGAGTGCCCGCAATTGGTCGACTCACCACTTTGCCATCGCGCAACTGCACCAACGGCTCGGGAGAGCTACCAACAATGGTCAGTTCGGGATGCTTGACGTAATACATATACGGACTTGGGTTGACTTGTCGCAACACGCGGTACACATCAAACGGATCAGCATTCAGTCGAACATCAAATCGTTGCGAGAGCACGACCTGAAAAATATCGCCAGCCTGGATGTACTCTTTTGCGGCTAACACCGCACGTTGATACGAGTTGCCGTTTTTTGTTGGATCAAAATTCGATTTGTAATCTTCCGCCCGTGGAGGTTCAACTGCCACATACGACAACGGCTTTGTTAAGTCTGCTACTGCTTCTTGAATTCGCTCAATTGCAGCGTCATAGGCAGCATCGATCTCGATGTTGTTGAGTTCGATCAATGGAACACTCTCCAGCATGTAGACGCGCTGTCTCCAATGATCAAATGCCGCAAGCGAACCGATCACACTGATAGTTGCATCGGGCAATTTGCGATCATCGCGCGGTGTGTTTGGCAAATGTTCAACCTCACGCACAATGTCATAACCCAAAAAGCCCATGAGTCCGCCCTGTAGCGGCGGCAGTTCTTCCATAACGGGTGCCTTATATATCGAGAGCAGCGATTCCATCGCAGCCAACATGCCCTTGTCGAGCACCACGCCGTCCGGGATCTCGCCAGTTGTGGTGATCACGCCGTCGCGCAATACGAGTGTGGCGAGTGGATTACGTCCAACAAACGAATACCTGCTCCAGCGCTCGCCATTCTCGACCGATTCGAGCAAAAACCCTGGCTCGTCACCAACAAGTTTCATATATGCAGCAACAGGTGTCTCCATGTCGGCCAACACTTCCGTCCACACGGGCACAACGGTGTGCGCAATAGAAAGCAGGTGAAAATCTTCGCGGCTCGGAAAAAACTTCATCAGATGTACAGCCCAGTGCTTGCTTCAATACGAGTGGCAGCAACTGCGTGAATATCACGCTCTCGCAACATGATGTAGTCCTGTCCACCGACTTCAACTTCGTAGCGATCGTCTGGGCTAAACAACACACGATCGCCTGTTTCTGCAGCGCGCACGTTTTGCCCCATGGCCACTACTTCGGCCCACACCAACCGTTTGGCCACCTGAGCGGTTGCTGGAATCACGATGCCGCCGTGAGAACGTCGCTCATTTTCGCCTTGGGGTATGCGCACCAACAAACGATCATTGAGCATCTTGATTGGAAGTTTTTCGGGCGCTCCAGTCACGCACGACAGGGTACTAGCGCCCTTGGCGTGCCGCACGTTGCACAAGCCGCAGAGCGGTATTGAGCCCCCGCTCTGCTTCATAAATTGCAGTCAACAGGTCGTCTCCAGCGTCAGCATTCTTTGGGTCTCGTATTGCCATCAGTCGCGATGCGCCGAGCGACCCCAAACGCTCTCTGCAGCGGTCGAGTGTGTCGGCGATTGCCGCGAGTTCGGCCTTTGTGCTCTCGGTGTTTGCTGCGCCATCGTTAGAGGTTTTTTTTGGCATCGTTATTTGGCTTTCTTTGTTTTCTTCAATTTTCCATATGGCATCTCTGATGATGGGCAGATATCTGCGAGCTCACACACATCACACTTTGGCTTCTTTGCGTCACACACTCGGCGCCCATGCAAGATGAGCCGCAAACTAAATCCGCCCCAATCTTTCGGGTCAAACATTGCATTCAACTCGTATTCAACCTTGACGGGATCTTCTTCTTTCGTCAGACCAAGTCGACGCGACAGTCTTCCCACATGCGTGTCAACTGGTAGTCCGGGCAAGTCAAACACCACACTGCGCAACACGTTTGCAGTCTTTCGACCAACACCTGGAAGAGTCACCAAGTCTTCGATGGCACTCGGCACTTCACCATCAAATCGCTCCATTACATTGCGAGCCATTCCCACCAAGTTTTTTGCTTTCGTTGCATAAAAACCTGTGCTGCGTACAAGTTCTTCTACTCGCGACACATCGGCAGCTGCCATCTTTTGTGCCGTTGGAAATTCTGCAAACAATGCAGGCGTCACCATGTTGACTCGCGCATCAGTGCATTGCGCCGACAAAATAGTTGCACTCAATAATTGAAACGCAGTTTCGTGAGTAAGTTCACAAATTGGAGCGCCGTAAATGACTTTCAGTCTGCTCAATATTTCTGCTGAACGATCAAGAATTTTCGGATTGACTTTTTTAGATGCCTTAGTTTTTTTTGTTGCACTGACTTTTGCCGCTGTCTTTGCGCGCGTTGGTGTAGTAGCCACAGTGCCGAACACTAGCGATTGGCGCAGATATCCTGAGAGTTATGGCATATCTCGACATCAAGAAGCGATCTGCCACCGATGATCTCTCCGAAGTTGATGGCCTACTTCGAAGAGTTGAGCGCGCCGATGGGGTGCGGCCACTTTCTGACCACCTCTGGATTGACCTGCGTCAAGGTGGTCGTCCTGGATTTGCCGGCCTCATCGCGTACATCCCTGGCCATGATCACCTCGTTGCCTACTGTCAAGTTTCTCGTGGCAACGATTCGTGGTCACTTGACTTGATCGTCGACCCACACCACCGCTACGACATGGCATCAATTGGTCCGGAGATGCTTGCAGCCGCAATAGAAATAATCTCCGAAGAAGGTGGCGGGCAAGTGTATTGGTGGGTGTACGAACCAACCCAAGTGCATCAACAACTTGCAAGCAGTGTCAACTTTGCCATCGGTCGCACGGTCACCCAGATGCGAGTCAATCTCCCACTCAGCCAAGATGTGCTGGCCAACACAAAAGAGATTGAGACGTGCGCTTTTCGTGTTGGCACAGACGATCAATCTTGGCTCGATGTAAACAACCGTGCATTTAGCGACCACCCCGAACAAGGTGGATGGACAAAAGAGATTCTTCAATCGAGACAACAAGAACCTTGGTTTAGCCCAAATGGTTTTTTGCTTCATCACGTCGACAACAAGTTGGCCGGATTTTGCTGGACGAAACTCCATCTCGAAACACAACCCGTGTTGGGAGAAATTTATGTCATTGCCGTTGATCCTGAATTTGTGGGCAAAGGCCTCGGTCGATCCCTCACTGTGGCAGGCCTGCAACACCTAGCCAAACTCGGCACCACTGTGGGCATGTTGTACGTAGACATCCAAAACAGCGCCGCGCTCAACATGTACTCGGCTCTTGGTTTTACAAGCCATCACCAGCAGTGTGCATTTGTTGGCGATGTGCACTAGTTTTTAGCGCATGCCAACTATCAAAAACCCAGAATCTGCATCACTTCCCCGCTGGTCGGTTGCTGATGTACATGAATCTTTTTCGTCGCGTTCATTTACCGATGCGATGGAACGAGCCGGAGCAACAGTGTCGCGCATGGAACAACTCTTCGACCAACACAATGTGCGAGCTATCGAGCCACGCGCACCACGTGAAGCCGATGGTCAAGCAGCAGATGCCGTAATCAAGTCATTCAACACGACAGTTGAAGAGTCCGAGATCTTGGGTGCATACATTTATGCAACCGTCAGTACCGACTCGCGTCACGAACAGGCTCAAGGCTTGCTCAGCGAACTCGAAACCTTGGATGCACGAGTATCACCCCTGCTTGCACGCCTAGCGGACTGGGTCGCATCGTTGGGCGCAGAAGCGCTTGCAACAGTCAGCGTTGAGGCTCGCGAACACCTTGGTCCATTACAACGCCTTCAGGCCCGCAGCGAGCACCAGATGTCGGAAGCCGAAGAAGGTTTGTATTCCGAATTGGGTACGACAGGTTCGTCAGCGTGGGGTCGCCTACAAGGAGATCTCACTTCGCAACTCAGTGTTGACGTGCAACTTCCAAGCGGCACAACAAATATGCCGATGGCCGCAGTGCGTGGACTCGCAACAGATACCGACCTTGCCACACGCAAGGCCGCATACGACGCAGAGATGCAAGCATGGCCAACCATTGCAGTCGCATGCGCAGCCGCAATGAACTCGATCAAGGGCGAAGCCAACACCGTCAATCGTCGACGCAACTGGAACTCCCCACTTGATGCATCGCTCTATGGAAATAGCGTGAGTCGCGCAACATTTGACGCAATGCAGTCAGCGGTGCACGCATCACTCCCCGACTTTCGTAAATGGATGCGCGTCAAGGCCCAACTCGCGGGTGACACCAACGGCTTGTCGTGGTGGAACCTCTTTGCACCTCTCTCGGTCTCGCCAGGTGCAATCTCATGGGACGAGGGAATCAGTTTGGTCAAAGGTGCATTTGCGAGTTACAGCGATCAACTCTCGCACCTAGTTGACCGCTCGCTATCCGAGCAATGGATCGATGCAGAACCACGAAGTGGCAAAGTTGGTGGAGCGTTTTGCATGTCGTTTGTAAAAGACCGATCGCTTGTATTGCTTAATTGGAGTGGCAGTGTTGATTCTGCTCAAACAACAGCGCACGAACTTGGCCACGCATATCACAACACACAGTTGGCCGAGCGAACACCATTGCAAAAGCGAGTACCGATGGCGCTTGCCGAAACAGCAAGCATTTTTTGCGAGACTCTCGTTGTCGAAGAAGGCTTACGAAAACTGCAGGGTGATGACCGTCTTGCGCTGCTCAACGTAGACCTCATCGGTGCATCCCAAGTGGTCGTCGACATTCACAGCCGTTTCCTTTTTGAAACCGAAGTATTTGCCCGGCGCCAGCACCGCACACTTGGCGTGAGCGAACTGAATGAGATCATGCTCTCGGCTCAGCGCGACGCCTACGGCGATGGCATTGATCAATCGACTGCTCACCCTCACATGTGGGTACTCAAGCCGCATTATTACGGCAGTCACTTTTACAACTGGCCATATACATATGGCCTACTCTTCGGACTCGGCCTGTATGCGCGTTTCCAACATGATCCAGAGCATTTCCGTAGCGGTTACGACGACGTGCTTTCACGAGCAGGTATGGATACCGCAGAGCAACTTGGTGCTGCGTTTGGACTCGATGTGACCGACGAAGCATTTTGGACAGCGAGCCTCGATGTACTTCGTGCACGCATGACCGACTTCAACACACTTGCGCAAAAGCACTTGTAAACTGACTCAATGGTCAGTCTTTACGATGCATCTCGCGAAGACATCACCACTCTCTTAGAAGGTCAGCCAGCGTTTCGCATTAAGCAAGTCTGGGAAGGCCTGTATCAGCAATTTATTGAGCCGGCACAAATGCTCACGCTCCCAGTTGCCCTGCGCAACAAGTTGAACGAGCAGTTTCCGCCAGCGCTCCATCTCACTACGTTGAGCGTGAGCGATAAGGGAGACACCACCAAGTTCTTGTGGTCTCTTGCCGATGGGGGTCACCCGATTGAAACCGTGTTGATGCACTACAAAGAGCGCGCAACGGTTTGTGTGAGCACCCAAGCAGGCTGTGCAATGGCCTGCGGTTTTTGCGCAACCGGCCAAGCAGGCTTTACCCGCCACCTCACGAGCGGAGAAATTGTGGAGCAAGTTGTGCGCGCAGCCCGCGAGAGTGCCAAGAAAGAACAACGCGTAGCAAACGTGGTGTTCATGGGCATGGGAGAACCGCTCGCCAACGAAGAAGCAGTGTGGGGTGCTGTCGAACGCATGCACCACGACATCGGCATCTCTGCTCGTCACCTCACCATTTCGACCGTCGGCATTATTCCCGGCATTCGTGCGCTCGCACAACGGCCACTGCCCGTCAACTTGGCGGTTTCGCTGCACGCAGCGCGCGACCCATTGCGTGATCGCCTAGTGCCCATCAATAAGCGTTACCCCATCGCCGACTTGGTGCAGGAGTGCGCAGATTATTTGCGTGTCAAAAATCGTCGCGTCAGTTTTGAGTGGGCCATGATCGAAGGCGTAAACGATCAACCACAAGACGCCAAAGAACTCGCAAGGTTGTGCAAGCGCTTGCGCCCATCTGCGCACGTCAATTTAATTCCGCTCAATCCAACACCTGGTTGGCCAACCAAGGGCACTTCTGCGCAAGGCGTGCGCGATTTTGCAGAGCAACTCGAAGACTTGGGCATCAATGTGACTATCCGTCGCAATCGTGGCACCGACATCGACGCTGCATGCGGACAACTTGCCGCTGGTCAACCAATCAAGCTGTCGTCTAAGCGCGAAATCCCCGCAACGTAGTTACGCTTTTTACGCTTGCAAAACGGTAAGGAGCCGCTCGCGTCCTTGCTCAATTTGATCTGCAAGTAGTCGCTCCAATACTCCGCCAGTAAACAACGTGCCTCCGTAATGCAGGTTGACTGTGAGGTTTGAGCCAACACTGGTGAGCCCAACTTGCGCAGTCAACACCCACGGCGAATGCTTGCGTTCATCGGTCTCGCGGCGTTCAAACACCACAATGCTGGGGCTCTCGCACACAGATTGCACCATGCGCAGGCGCTTTGATCGAGCAAATGGCCCCACTTTGCCTCGCAACTCAACCAGCCAGGCACTCTTCCCATCTGACCCAACTGGCTCGACTGTTACTTGATGCACGATGTTGAGCCACTGCGGATAAGTCGTGAGATCGGCTACTGCCGCAAAGAGTTTTTCTACGCCGACAGGTGCTTCAACAGTTGCAGTTACATCCATAAATATCGTTTATAAGAGATCGTTTATCAAGGTATATCGAACTCATTGAACGCTTCACGTTCAAGTTCGACTGCAGGTGCATCATCAACTACATCCAAGACAACTGGTCGTGGATATTCAATTGTTTCATCAAGACCAAATGCGCGACTTAACAATTTCCCTTTTGGTCGCAACACTCCGCCCAAGTCATCGGTGCGATCAAATTGTGGAGTCCACGGCATAGCTTTTGTTTCCTCAAGGTCTGCGTCGCGCACAACTGGCTTGGCGGCTGGTGCTCGAACTTCTTCAACTTTTTCCACATCTTGCTTGTCGGTCTGAAACAACATCGGTCGCACTACTGGCTTCTTTTTTTGCTTCGATTCAGTCACCGACTTTTTTGCACTTGCCTTCGCCGGCGCTACACCTGATTTGGGTGTCTTAAATAACCGCGGTGGGTCTTCTCGGCGATCATCAATTGACCAACCTTTTGGCACACTCATTCGGTCTCCGTGAGTGACACACAACGCACTTCGACGCTCATCTCCGACCACTTCGTAGTTCTGGAGCGTCAGCAGCAAACTGTGCGGATCAATAATGTATTCAACCGCTGCTGGTTGCGCACATCCTGGTCTTTCGCACTGCTGGGCCACAACTAAACACTAGTTCTCGTGGGCGATATGGGCCTCGATCCCACGACTTCCACGATGTGAACGTGGCGCTCTTCCGACTGAGCTAACCGCCCGAGGCTGTTGAGGTTACAGCCCGCTATTGGCTCGGTACAACGCACGCCTGACCCATTCCTTGCCGGTCCCGTATCGATTCAGTATCGGATGGACATGTCATATCAAAACCGATTAATTGCCGCACGACTCCATAATGAACCACTTCGCACCCCACCTCAACAGCAAGTTTGTTGGCATCAATAACTACACATGAACCCGACCGCAATAATCCGTCTGGTTTTGCCGGCGCAATTGGATCACTCAGCACATTGAGCACCAGCACACCTGCGATACCGATCGCAAGAATCCATCCGATCAGACCTTTGGGAAAATTCCCACGCACGATAGGAGTCGGTGGAAATGATTCATCAATCTCGCTTTGTGCATCAAACAACTCTTCGTCATACGCACGCCTCAGAAGAGGGTCCGACAACGTCGACCATGCCCGAACTACTTCGGCCATCTGCAGTGATGCGGTAGGTGATGCAACGACGGCACTGTCTGGATGAATAATGCGGACTTTGTCTCGATATGCAGCGCGCATCTGTTCTATTGATGCAGTTGGTGCTACTCCCAGCACTTCATAATAATTTTCGTATTGTTGTGGCATTAATACCCAACTGTTCTGTCAACGATGCCGATCAACTGCTCACCAGCAGCAAAGCGCCGCACATTCTCGGCAATTCTCAGGGCTAACAATGGCGGCACCATCTCGGCGGTATTACCAACATGAGGAGTGATGATGCAGTTTGGCAGTGACCACAATGGGTGCCCAGTGGGCAGTGGTTCCGGATCGGTGACGTCCAACGCTGCCCCACCAATCTGGCCTGTTTCAAGTGCCCACACCAGGTCGTCGGTAACAATCTGCTTTCCACGCCCAACATTTACGACCCACGCGTGCGACTGCATTGATTGAAACTCTGCTTTGCCCATGATGCCCTGAGTGTGTGGTGTCAGCGCAATTGCCATGAGTACTGCGTCAGCATCTTTTAGTGCTTCATGTAAACGAGATGTGGTGAGCACAACATCTGCGCCAGGCACATCACCTTCGCGATTGCGCACCACAGTGATGTGACAATTGAATGGCTTGAGCATCGAGATCAATGACTGTGCAATACCTCCAGCGCCAAGAATTGTTACGCGCGCTCCAAACAATGTGCGACCATGATCTTCGGTCCATTGTTGCTCGCGCGCATAGCCAGCAATATGTCGCATGCCTCCAAGCAACAAGCCAAGAGCCAGTTCGGCAACTGCTCCACCAAACACTCCCTTGGCACTTGTCCATGTGCGTGTTTCATCTATATAGGGCAAATATGTTTCGACACCCGAAAACGGAACCTGCACCCACGTGATACCCGGATTATTTGTAAGAGTTTCAATAAGTTGTGCCGTTGAATCAAAGTCTGTCCACACAAGCCCTTGCGCTTCGGACGCATTTACGACCTCTCCGCCACCCGCTCGCACAGCATCGCATGCCCAACCAGCATCACCTTGTGGCCCAACTGCAATCTTGGGGACAGCCTTGCCTTGCGCCACGAGCTACGAGCCGCCGGTAAATGTGGCGGCAATCTTGCTCGCCGAATCGCCTCCGCGACGCAGGATGACCGCCAAAAACCACAGCGCGCTCAGGGTCACAATAAACAACAGAGACGCACCTACACCCCAGAACGGTTTGATCGTGCTGCGAGTTGCGCCCAACAGTGCTACTGGGAACGTTGTCGATCCGGCCTCACTGATCAAGGTTGAGATCACGGCATTGTCGAGACATAGTGCAAACGAAAGCAACCCGCCAGCCACCATCGCTGACGCAATGAGTGGCAACGTGATCTGCCTAAATGCGCGACTTGGAGGCGCACCCAAGTCGCCTGCAGCTTCTTCGAGCGACTCGTCAATGCCGGCAAGCCGTGCACGAACAATCAGTGTTACCACCGCACTCGCATACAACGACTGCCCCACCCACAGTTTGTTGATTCCACCATTAAACGGACCCCAACCACTGGTGAAAATAATGCCAACGAGTGGAACTTCTCTAATCCGCGGAAACCAAGTAGCCAAGGCAACAGCATCCATAATTTCTGGTGTCACCAAAATCAAAAAAACCGTTGCCATAAAAAACGTTGTCCATCTGCCAGGCCGGCGAGCAAGCGCAACACCCGACATGCCGCCGATGATCACGGCGATCACCGTTGCACCAAACGCCGCAATAAACGAGTTGCGTATTGCGTCACCAATGCCGGTGAAATCAAAGATTGTCCGATACCACTCGGTCATCAAACCATTTAATACAAACGCAACGACGAAGGAAGCAACCACAATCCACGACGAAACAAACTTTGGAAGACTGTCGCGATTTTTGATCAAACGCTTGCCAACAACACCAATTACGGCAAATGCGACAAAGCGAACGAGCACGCCAATCATCTCGCCGCCATTAAACAATTCGCCCCACCACTTTGTGCTGGTTTTACCAGACCAAATAGTGAACGAGCTGCCGTTGTTGAACGAATGCAAAAACACGAGCATGATTGGAATAAATAAAAACACCAGCACCAGTGCGGTCCACACACCAAGTGCTTTTGGCAAAATTTCGATCTTTGCCCTAGTACGTGGCTTGACATGCTTTGCCTGCTCAAGAGTTCGTTCGTGCATCTTGCGCCGCACGCTTTGTACAGCAGGTGATGCGAGTGAAACGACATGCGGCACAATCTTCATCACTACAAACCCAACACCGAGCGACAGCAAAACTGCACCAATCATTAAGATCGCCATTGCCGAACCAAGCGGCCAGTTTTGTGCGCCGCTAAATTGCGACGCAATCATTGCGCCGATCATGTTGCCTTTGGCTCCACCAAGCACTGTCGCGGTCACATAGTCACCGCACATTGGAATAAACGTGAGCAACACACCAGCCACGATGCCCGGCCCAGCGAGTGGCAGTGTCACCCCAAAGAATGTTGCGACACGCCCTGCGCCCAAGTCTTTACTGGCCTCACGCATACGCACATCGATTCGGTCAAGCGCCACGAAGAGCGGCAAGATCATGAACCCGAGGTAGTTGTAGACAATCGCGATTTGCACAGCAAGAGAGGTTTCAAGGATCTGAATTCCGTTCTCCCCAATCCAACCCATCTCAACAAGCCATTTTGAAAATGTGCCATTAGGGGCAAGCGGGATTCTCCATGCAACGGTGCGAATCAGGAAGCTCGTAAAACTCGGCACTACAACAGCAGCGAGGATAATTGCTTTCCATTTTTCTGGCACCTTAAACGCAGCAAAATACGCGACCGGCAATCCGATTAACACGCACATCGCTGTGGCGATTACCGAAATACGCAGCGTCCCTCGAAACGTCTTAAAAAACGTTTCGTCAAAAACTGCCGAATAGCTGTTTGTCGACAACTGGCTGAAGTCGACTGGCAATAACTTGCTCGAGTCTTTGGTGCCGAACGAATAGAACACGATGAAAGCAATTGGTAACGCAAAGAACAGCAGATACCAAATGATTGCAGGCAACGCGAGCAGGTATTTAGGCCCGTGAAACCTCTTTTTAAATCGTGTAGCGACCGTTGCGGTCACCCCAGATCAGCCTCCGGCCTTTGCCTTCGACTTGTTCAAGATGTCGATGAGTCGATCAAGAGCAGGAGTAATGACTTGGGTGTGCATGGTTTTCACCTGATCATCACCAAAGAAAATCATGTCGCCCTTTTCAAGATCTGGTGCGATCTCACTAATCAGTGTTGACATGTCTTTCATACCGGTGTGATAGCCGTGGTACGAAAGATCTTGAATGGAGACTTCTGGAATCAAGTCCCAGTTGATCCATGCGTGCGCGGCTTCTGGGTTTGGAGCACCTACTGGAATGCAGTAATTGTCCATCCACAATTCGGTGTCAGGAGCACCAAGTACCCACTTCCAATCTTCTGGGTTACCACCAGCCTCCGAAATGCGCGTGTATGCCTGACGGGCATCGCCGTTCCATGCCATGGCGATCGAATACGCGCCTTCAGCGAGTTTGGTCGATGGGTAGCTGTCATACGCCTTGATGTGCTGAGCAAATTCATCCACCAAGAATTTCTCGCATGCATCCAGGCTGGCTGCATCTTCGGTATTCCAGTCGATGCCATTAGCCCAGAACCACATGCCGCAATAGTTAGGCGCTGCATCGATAACTGCACACTGGCCAGAAGCTTCGCCCATGCAAGTGTCAATGAAGTCTTGCCAGGTGGTCAGTTCTTTCGAGATCTTGGTTGTGTCGTAGAAATAACCAGTTGTACCCCAGTTTTTGCACACTGAGTAATCATTTGTGGTGTCCCACGCCTGACCGAGGTACAGCGGATCAACGTTGACCATGTTTGGAATCAACGACTTGTCCAACTTCTGCAGCAATCCTTTTTCGACCATCTGTGTGATGTACGGACCAGTTGGTACCACAATGTCAAAACCGCTCGCGCCTGCACTTGTTGCCAACTTGGTAATCAAGTCTTCGTTACTTCCGTAGTAGTCAACTTTCATCGTCACGCTCAAGGTCGATGCAGCAAGCGCACCAACAAGTTCTGGGTCGTTGTAGTCGCCCCATGTGTACATGGCCAGCGTGCCACTTGCAGTGTTAATCACGCGACTCCAGTCGCCACTTGCCAAGCCGTCTGTCGATCCAGCTGCAGCAGTATCTGTTGTTGCTGCTTCATCAGATGACGAATCTCCACAAGCCGCTGCAATCAATGCAAAACCAGCAAGCGCAGTTCCACCTTGTAGGAATGCGCGACGTGAGAGCTTCTCGCGAAAGGCGTCTGGTGCAAGCATTCTGAGTTCTTTTGGTGATTCCTTTTTCATGTCATGCTCCTATTGTCGTTGTTGATGATGTTGGTTTGATATTAGTCATGAGCCGGCGCCGCCATGACAACACTGGCTTGCCTGGCCGAAAAAAGATATACATCCTCGGCCGACCACGAGCACCACACCGCTTCGCCAAGGGCAAAACGAGATGGATTGGTGCGCGCAACCATGACCAAGATGTCACGACCTTTGGCGCGCACTACATATTGCAGCACGTCGCCAAAATGCGACACGCCAGCGACCTTTGCCTCAACTGCGTTGGCCGTCTGGGCTGGTTGTGCTGCAGACAAGTTGATGCACTCTGGACGCACAGCAGAAAGAGCGGCTTCGCCATTTGGCACATTCTCTTCAGGCCGAGTTGCCACAAATACTGTGCCATCGTCGGCTCGGGCACCGTCCTCGGTTGCAATACCCTGCCAAAAGTTGTTGCGACCAATAAATCCGGCAACGAATGCAGACGTTGGGTGCTCGTACACAGTCTCAGGGTCGCCCAGCTGCTCGATATGTCCGTCGAGCATGATGGCGATGCGGTTCGACATCGACATTGCTTCTTCTTGGTCGTGAGTTACGAACACGAAAGTGATTCCTAGTCGGCTCTGCAACAACTTCAATTCGATCTGCATCTCTTCGCGCAGTTTGCGATCGAGTGCCCCAAGTGGTTCATCAAGAAGCAAAATACTTGGACGATTGACGAGTGCGCGCGCAACTGCAATACGTTGCTGCTGGCCGCCCGACATTTGTCGTGGCTTACGCT
>ENA-UOYL01000372-UOYL01000372.1-marine-metagenome-genome-assembly--contig:-NODE-372-length-16297-cov-2.906473_pt1 | contig 16297 bp, 16 predicted proteins | sample MGYA00238173_ERZ767189 | MGnify/ENA primary metagenome ERZ767189 (study PRJEB28943, sample SAMN06267163) | marine metagenome | isolation source: Columbia River Estuary | place: USA:Columbia River Estuary... | reverse complement strand
TTCATTTGCATTGTAATCGTAAAAATCAATTTTAGATTTTAACACATCATTACTAAATGTTTTTTTAAGGTGAAAATTAACATTACCATTATTTCCCCCGGAGTTAACAAATATAACTCCTAAGTCAGTATAGGCAGTTATAGCTTGACTTAACAATGATGTTCCATCTAGCGTTCCAAAGTGATAAATACCCCAACTCATATTAATTACCAATCTTTTACCATCCGCAAGCGCTTTTTGATACATCCATTCCCAAGCATCTAAAACTGAGGCAACATTAAAGGTAAAAGTCACAAAAAGTAATTTTGATTCAAAAGCTACACCACGATAAGCTAAACCTGCACCGCTGCCCGCAGCAATTCCTGCAACATGAGTTCCGTGTGAGCTATAATTGTAAATATTTGATGTGTCAGATTCAGCGGAAATTAAAGATTGCGGACTTGTATATTCTGTCCCATAATTAAATCCATTTGGACTTGGTCCACTTGTTTTAAATTGATCCCAAGCAGCAATAATTCTCGATTCAGAAAGACTTGTATCATAAAACATGGGAGAAGTGTAATCAAATCCCCAATCAGTAACACCAATATATACATCTTTCCCAGTATATCCTTGAGGTAAGCCAATTCCTGCATGCGTACTATCAGCACGAATATCTATTATTGCTTTGTCTAGCAGATTCTCGACTTTTGCAGCAATTTGCATAGATTCTAATCCTGGAAGTGAAGTTATAGTTGCAAGTTGATTTAGTGGGACTTTAAGACTTACAACTGAACCGATTGGCTTTCCAACAATTACTCCAAGATCACTTAAATTTTGTGGGTTAAACTGTTGATTTATTTTTCCAAGGAATGAAAAATAGAATTTCTGCTTGATTTTCGTAATTGGATATGCAGCTAATTGCGCTTCGTTTGCTTCCCAATTTTGCTTTGAAAGTTTACTTTGAATTAATTTTAAATCATCACGATCTAGGGCATCAAGTTTCACTTGAGAATAAGTAAATCTTAGAGCGCTAATAATTAAGAAGAAGAGCAGATATTTTTTCATGTATATTTTTATTAAACCTCACTATTTTCTAAATTATATTTGGATTTTTAATCTAGCGAAATAGTGGTCTACCTTTATTAAAAGATAGAATAATTTTAGGTAAATTTAATCATATATTTATTAATCTCAAGGGCATGAAAAATAGAACAGATAAAAAATATAAATACTATTTTTGAATTTAAAAAAAACGATTTTTTTTATAATTTTTTTTCAGTAGGATTAGTTATATTTCAATCTAAAATCCTTTGGCCTCAGTTATAAAAATCTCAATAAGTGAGGCACCAACTTTTCCTTCAGAAATATTTTCATCATGTATCCTAAAGCCCTTTTTACTATTTAATAAGAACCGAATTTCAGATTTAAGCTTTCCTTCTCCTGCTCCATGAATGACTAAAAATTTAACCTGTCTTTTTTGAAGCATTTGATTTGTAAATTTTTTAAAGCTTTCAATTTGAAATAAAAATTTATCATGAGAACTAAGATGAGAACTTTTTTCTAAAAGTACCTCAATGTGTAAGTCTATTTCTGGGATTGATTTATAAAGTTTTTCATTTTTTTTTATTAGAATTTCATCTTCTTGTTTTATATAAGTTTGCGAAACAGGAATTGGATTAAACTTGACTAAAAATCTACTATCAATTTCTCTTTCAAAACCATGTTCATCTACTATTAATCCTCTATTATTTTGTTCTCTAATAAATAAGAAAACTCCACTTTCGTTTAAAATAGAAACTTTATCACCATTCTTAAAATTCATTTTTTTTAATTAAAATTGATTGCTTTAGTAGGACTTATACTAGTTACGACATAACTTGGGATAATTAAAGATGCAATACAGACAAAGAAAGTAATTAAATTAATTGCCATCCAATTAAAAATTGTCAGTTCCATTGGGACTTTATCAATGTAATATATTGTAGGATTTAAAGCAATGATCCCAAAAGAACTTTGCAACCAACATAAACTTATTCCTATTAAATTTCCATAAAACAGCCCTTTACAAATCAGATAAGCGGCTTGATATAAAAATATTTTACGGATGCTCCAATTTGTTGCCCCCATTGCTTTTAAAATACCAATAAGGTTTGTTCTTAAAACAATAATTACAAGCATCGCAGAACCAACATTAATTACTCCAATAACAAGCATAAGAATAATAATTATATACACATTGAAATCCAAGAAACTTAACCAAGCAAACAAGTCACTTTCATTGTCCAAAATACTCTTTACTTGAATCAATTGTCCTTCAGAATCCGGGCGCATTTCAAGCATATTCTTTAAGTTTTTTTCTATTTGATCTAGGTTTCTCCAATCAGATATAAAAACTTCATATCCAGCGATATAATTTTCAGAATTTCCTTTTCCCGGAATTGTTTTAATCGAAACATTCCCTTTTGTTGATTCTAGGTTATATGTATCGGAATCTATTTCTTGTATTTGAAGTAAGCCATTTTCATCATGAGAAAGCTCTTTACATAACAAAGGACTTGTAACATTTATTGATAGATAGCAGGTATCTTGAGCATCTAATTTATTATTTTTATAATTTACAGTATACGTTATTAGACGAATCAAAGTGTCTTTCAGCTCACTTAAATAAAATCCAGAATAAATATCGGCACCTTTACCCCAGTCGTACATTAAATTACTTCCACCTCCATTTATTTGAGCTTTTATTAAAATAGAATTTGATTTTTGGAGTGTGTCATCAATTTCTATAGACGAAGTAATTCCGTAATCATTCAATCTTTGAACCTCTCTTAAATCACAAAAAACAATCTTCTTATCATATTCTTCAAGCCCAGTATTAAAAACACCAACAATTTTATAGCGTCTTGAAATGGGTTGATTTTTTACATAAAAACAGCTTACTTCATCGGAAACGCTATAATTTAGACTGTTACAGATTTTTTCGGACACAATTATTTCTTTTGAAATGCTATTTTTATTATATCTTGGAATTCGACCTTTCACTAAATGTTTTTGAATGAATTCCCAATCATATGACTTAGGCACTCCTTTCATCATTACTCCAGAAATTTCTTGCCTTTGAATAAGTGAATCTTTTCCATTTACTAATTTAATTGTATCCAAGAATTTTGAAGACTGAAATAAAGCTGGTTTATAAGAAATAGTTGTTACTCCTTTTACTCCTTCAATATTTTTAATTTTTGCAATACTATTTTTGTTTATCTTAAACGGATCACATTCATAAATACTTGAACTTCCTGATTTAGAAATAAATAATGGAGCATTAAAACCAGTTACTTTTTTCCTAATTTCATTTTGGAATCCAGTAACAATAGCAACAGTAATTAAGTTAACAACAATTGCTAGTGTAATACTTAAGACAGATATTAGTATAATAGGTTTAGAAACTTTTTTATCTTGCGTCTTAATTTGGACGAAACGTTTTGATATGAAGAATTCAAAAGACACTAATAATAGATTTAATTTCCAAAAATACGGAAAGCTTCTCTGTCTTGAAACTATTTTATTCATTTTACTACTTTCTTGTTCTAGAAATGCAAATGGCGAGCTTGAGATTCTATCAAATGGCATTTTTACTGCTGATTCTCTTAGTAATAAAAATAATTTCTTGCACGAGCCTAAAAGTTCTAAGCCCTTAATTTTGGGAATTGATCGTTTAGATATTTATTTGGATTCATTAGTTGGAAAAAGAATAGCGCTTGTATGTAATCAAACTTCAATTTTAAAAGATGTACATTTAGTAGACACTTTATTTGCCTTAAAATTAAATATCGTGAAAGTTTTTTCTCCTGAACATGGTTTCAGAGGTCAAGGAGATGCCGGAGAAAAAATTGGCAATTCAGTGGATGAACGAACGGGCATCCCAATAATCTCACTCTATGGAAATAATAAAAAACCAACAGAAAGTCAGCTTGCAGATGTTGACATTGTAATTTTTGACATTCAGGATGTTGGCGTACGTTTTTACACTTATATTTCAACTTTACATTATGTCATGGAATCTTGTGCTGAACAAACTAAAAAACTACTTGTCTTAGATCGCCCCAATCCAAACGCTAATTACATTGACGGTCCAATTTTAGAACTCCCTTTTAAATCATTCGTTGGCATGCATCCTGTACCAATTGTTTATGGAATGACCATTGGAGAATATGCTATGATGATAAATGGAGAAGCTTGGTTAGAAAAACAATTAAATTGCAATCTTTGGGTAATACCTTGTATAAATTACACACATGAAACAAGCTATAAATTACCTGTTGCACCTTCTCCAAATCTAAAATCTGAACAAGCAATTGCATTATATCCAAGTTTATGTTTATTTGAAGCTACTACTGTAAGTGTTGGAAGAGGAACAAATACGCCATTTGAAGTTTATGGTCATCCAAATTTCCCAAAAAACTATTTTTCTTTTACTCCAATTTCTACAGTTGGCGCTAAAAATCCTCCACAAATCAATCGTCTTTGTTATGGTTTTGATTTATCAAAAAATCAACTTGAAAGACCTAATCAAATTAACTTAGATTACTTAATTCAAGCTCGTGATTTCTTGGGGGATTCTATTCTATTTATTGATAACCCTAATTTTTTCAATCTTTTATCTGGAAATTCTTCTTTACAAGATCAATTACTTAAAGGTTTGTCGGTTAAAGATATACGGGAAACTTGGAAGCCGGGCTTGGATAAATTTTTAGATATCCGAAAGAAATATTTGTTGTATAACTAGTTTGTAGAATAAAACTATAAATTTTCACCGCTTTTAATTACGGTTTCTTTCATTGTTAGTGCGTAGGCATCTAATTTTTCTTGAATTGATTTATCGAAACTTCCAATTATTCTAGCTGCAAGAATTCCAGCATTTTTAGCTGCATTTAAAGCAACCGTTGCAACAGGAATTCCATTTGGCATTTGAAGAATACTTAAAATTGAATCCCAGCCATCTATTGAGTTGGAAGATTTGATTGGGACACCAATTACAGGAAGAGAGGTCATAGATGCTGTCATACCCGGAAGATGCGCAGCGCCACCAGCTCCTGCAATAATCACTTTTAAACCTCTTACTGAAGCATTTTGAGCGTATTCAATCATCAACTCCGGTGTTCGATGTGCAGAAACAATTTTTAATTCGCAAGAAATACCAATTTCATCTAAAAATTCCTTTGCAGCTTTCATAACAGGTAAATCTGACTTACTGCCCATAATTATTCCTACTTGAATCATTTTTCTACTTTTTTAGTTGTCGGTTTAAGCTCTTCTTTTATTACTTCTTTCTTTTCTGGTATTATTTTTTCAGTACTTACATTTTCAGAAGAATAATGAATTGTATTTTCTATTTCTGAATAAACTTGATCCATTGGACGTGTTATTTCTTCTTGCTGCTCTTTAATTAAGTTACTTATTTTTAAATCTTCTTTTATATCAAAACCTGATTTTTTAATTTCATTTTGTAATTCAGCAGAGGCATTTTTAATTTGATAAAGTGTTTTTCCGAGTGTTTTGGCTATTCCTGGAATGCTTTTAGATCCAAAAAAAATAAGAACAACTAAAATAATGACGATTATTTCAGAACCAGCTACATCATTTAAAAAGAGTGGCAATAACATTTTAGCAGTAAAATTACACTTTATTCTTGAAAGAAATAAATTCGAAAGCCTTGTATTTAATTATCTCCTCCCTCAGTTCCTGGCATTTTATTTTTATTTGATATTTCTAATTTACCAAATTTGTAACTCAAGGTCAAATAGATTCTTCTTGTAAGCCATTTAAATTCAGAGCTTTGATAAACCCCTGCTCTTGTAAGTTCCATATTAAAACCTTGTTGGTTGAATATATCAGAAACTCGAGTGCCAACTGACCATTTTCCCTCCATCAATTTCTTTTCAAATGCTATATCAAATGGACCTGTGCGTTGAGCAGTTCCTTGAATTGTTATTCTTGGTCCATTGTAGGCATAACTTAATTGAATACTGGCAGTTTTTTTCCAAAAATCAATGGTGCTATTAACTTTAAAGTTATGATTGTATCCTTCTCTATTTGGTAAATCTTCTTGATTTGAAATATACCAAATATAGTTTCCGTTGTATGAAAATGTAGTGCGCCACCATAAAAATGGTTTATAGTTTATGGTAAATTCAGTTCCTAAACTGTTTGTTTCATTAATGTTTTTGTAAGTTACGGCACTCGTGTTATCTGGGTAAAATTCCTTCACACGAGAAATTACTGCAGTATTATTTCTATAGAATGTACTTGCTGAAAAACTTATTTTTTTTTGTTCCAATGTATATGATAAGTCAAATGAATTGATGAATTCTGGTTGTAAGTAAGGGTTTCCTTTCCTCAAATTAAAAGGATCAGAGTAACTTGTAAAAGGATTTAGTTCACCAGATCCAGCTCTCGTAATACGTTTACTGTAACTCAATCCAAGTTCTGATTTTTTTGAAAAGGAATAACGTAAATGTGCTGAAGGAAAAAAGTTAAAATAATCATTTACGATGCGAATTGTATCTGAAATTAGATTTGGAATCTGATAGGATTTTTCTATTCGAATGCCACCTTGGTATTTAAATTTTCCGAGTTGCTGCCCAAAAATACCATAGAGACTATAAATTTGTTCATCGTAGGAATAAAGAAAGTTCGCTAAATTATTTTCTATGTATTGTTGGCTTAAGGCATCGTATTCCTCCGAATAGGTATCAACTTTTTGATTTCTGAGAATCATCTTTGCCCCAGTTTCAATTCGAGCACTTATTTTTGGTAAAAGGTAGCTAAAGTCTACTTGAGCTGTTGTAATATTGTTTTTTTCTTTGTTGAATAATTGCTGTAACAATGAAGGAGTAGAGGAAATACTAGAGTCTAAATTAAAATAATTTTCTTCATAAAATCCTTGGGTTGCATCATTTCCAAAGGATTTATTTAAGTCTACGATAAGATTCCCTCTTTGTTTTTTTAAATCATATTTGTAGTTGACATTTACATCAATATTTTTTTGTTGAGATGGATCGTAGGAAGTTCTTTGCCAGAATTGAGTAAGATTTCCTATTCCATCAAATGATGAATTCCATAAATCTCCTGTCCTATCGCGTTGCCCAATATTTCCTGTCGTTGAAAAGCCAATCGTGTTTCGCTCTTTTAAATTAAAATCGGCGCCAAGTCTAAAAGTTCTTCCGGCATTCAAATCTTCGCCAGTTCTTTTTTGATCTAAAATGCTCGTAATTCCGTTTTCTGGACTTTGCTTAATGTAAGAAATGTTATCTCTATAACCATCCGTGTAGCGTTCGTTGTAACTTCCGTAGACATTAAAACCGGCATTTCGGTAACTCAAAGACAGCGATCCCTCAAGTACATTTCCATTTTTTAGATTTCCTGAACCGATATTACTAGAAACTAAACCATTGAATCCTTTCAGTTTATTTTTCTTAAGAACAATATTTATAATTCCTGAGGTTCCGTCTGGGTCATACTTTGCAGATGGATTAGTAACAATTTCAATTCTTTCAACAGAGCTAGCAGGCAATGCATCTAAAAGTGTTTTTCCATTTCCGCCAGAAAGAGAGCTTGGACGACCGTCGATCAAAATAATTACTGTTCCTTCTCCACGAAGCATAACTCGACCTTCTTGGTCAACTTCAACGGAGGGCAAACGATTTAAAATATCATTGGTAGTTCCACCTCTCACTGAAATATCTTCACCTACATTATAAACTTTCTTATCTATTCCAGTTTGGAGTAAATTTAGTTTTCCTTCAATTTTTACTTCATTTAAATTTGAAATTTTTTCTTTGATTAGGCGAAGATTACCAAGATTAATAATTTTTAAGCTTGGGCTTAGTATAATATCCGGAACAAGAAAATCTTCATATTCAATAAGCGATAGCCGAATAAAATAGTTTCCGTTTGCAATTCGCTCAAAATTAAATTTTCCGTTTTGATTTGTAAATGCACCGGTAACTAGACTCGAATCTACTTGATTAAACAAGCGAACAGAGACATATTCTAAAGGATCAGAAGTTTTACTATCACTGATTTTTCCAAAAATAATTCCTTCTCCACTAGGATTTTGAGAAAACAGCAAGTTAGAAAGCAATAAAAAAGCAATAAGAAATTTCATAGGAGCACAAAAATAATCAATACAACTTGTTAATTATAATCTAAAAACGATTTAGCTTCGTAATTATATAATTTAAAACTTTACGCTAATAATTCACTTATTGTAAATATCGTTTTACTTTTGTCTAAAATCAGTGTCTAATGCGATTCAATCTATCTGAGATTAATGAATTAATACGTTCACGAAGAACTATATATCCTGAACAATTTTCAGATAGAAAAGTTCATAAGGAACAATTGGAAAATATTCTTACGAATGCCCAATGGGCGCCTACTCACGGAAATACGCAACCTTGGCGTTTTCATGTCTTTATGGAAGATGGCTTATCTACATTAAGTAGTTTTTTGGGTACAAGCTATTTAAAAATCACACCAAAAGAACTTCAAAATGACATGAAATTAGCAAAATTAATTCGTCGACCTCTCCTAGCATCTGCAGTTGTTGCCGTTTCTATGAAGCGTCAAAAAGAGAGTAAAATTTTAGAAATAGAGGAAATAGAGGCAGTAGCTTGTGCGATACAAAACATGCATCTTTCTTGCACGGCATATGGACTTGGTGGATTTTGGTCAACACCAAAATTAATTTATTCTTCAGAAATGAATGACTTTTTAGAATTGGATGAAATTGATAAATGCTTGGGTTTATTTTACATTGGTTATCCATCTATTGATTGGCCTACAGCACACCGCAAACCTCTTGAATTTAATACGAAATGGATAAAAAAATAGAGCATTTAGATTTAGGCTTTGTAAATTACACGAATCATCCAACCAACAATGATTATGTTGTTTTTCGTTTCGCTGATGAACACCGCGCCAATTCTTTTCGTGAGCTATTGAAAGAACAAAAAATTTGGTTTGAAGAAAGTCAAGATCAAAAAAGACAGCTTCTAGTTTACTTATTTGGCTTGCATCATACAGATTACAACAAAGCTCAAAAAATAAATATTACAGTAGAAGCGAAACACAAAAAATTCTTAATTCCAGGAAAGTTCTTTCGTTGGTTTATAGTTTTATTTGGATTAACAATGATTATTCTTGCGGCGATTGGATATTCTATTAATGGATCAAAACAAGGAACACCAGTAAAAACAACGCGATGAAGAATCTTATTGTACTCTTCTTTTTGTTACAAATAGCCACTGCGTATTCTCAGTTAGGAAAAAATGGTCGATTTCCAAATTATTTTGGATTTCAAGTTCGATCGATAATTCCATCTGTATTGAGCGGAGGAACGAGTACTATTTCTGATAGCAACAATTATCTTACACAATCAATTCGTCAATTACCCGGAATTTCTTACGGCGCAAATGTTCGTGTTGGTTTAACAGAATTAATAGCAATTGAAACGGGCATAAATTACTTGGAACGGAAATTTGAAATTAGTGCGGCTGTTTTGGACTCTAATTTTTCTGCTAGCACAGTTGTTTCCTATATTCAATATGATATTCCATTAAACGGGTTAATTTATATTAAGTTGGCAAACGAAATTTATGCTACTGCTGCACTTGGGGTTTCTGTCAGTTTTAAACCTACAAATATCAGAAAAGATGTTTCTGAGAACAAGAATTTATTTGTCCACCAGGGATATACTTCAATTGCAAACATGTTTGGAGCTTCTTTAAATGCCAATATAGGTTTTGAATACCGAACAAAGAAAAGTGGATTTTTTAATATTGGTGCTTCTGCACAAATTCCATTTTCAAAGCTTTTCGATATTCGTACAACTTATGTTTATGTAAATACAGGAATTCGTAGTGTTTATCAGGTTGTTAATGGCTCGTATCTTTCTATTGATTTAAGGTATTTTTTTCACAATTCAAATCGCAGTGGTTCAATTTTTCAAAATGGTCCAATTGAATAATAAAATTGAATTTCTTATTCAAGAATTAAATTTAATTCCTCATCCTGAGGGTGGATTTTACCGCGAAACTTATCGTTCAAAAGAAGTACTAAAAGATGTCAATCGTAATTTAGTGACTACTATTTATTTCCTATTGCGATCGGAAGATATTTCTCATTTTCATCGTATAAAGAGCGATGAACACTGGTTTTTTCATGCTGGAAGTCCACTAGTAGTTCATACCCTTGATAAAAACGGACATCATAAACATCTTGTAGGATTGGAATTAAACAAAGGGGAAACTCCACATTTTATAGTTCCAAAAAATACCATTTTTGGAAGTCAAGTTTTAGAAAAAAATAGTTATAGTCTTGTTTCTTGTCTCGTTTCTCCAGGTTTTGATTTTGCAGACTTTGAACTAATAAAAAGAGCAGAATTACTAATAGAATTCCCTCAGTACAAAGAAATTATTGAAATAATGGGAATGAAATAGGCTCTAAATTCCGAACTCTACTCAATACTAATTGGGTAAAAAAATAATGATAACTTAGTAAAAATTTAAAAAACTTATTTATGAAAAAAAATATTTTAAGCATCTCAGCTTTATTAATTGTGCTTACTTCTTGTGGACGTTCTGCGGTATGTAGCTGTTCTGATTTAATGTTAGAGATGTCTAAAGAAATGAGACAAGTAAAAGGAGATTATACAAAACTTGAAGCTATTCAAAAGAAATATGAAGCTGATTTCAAAAAATGTGAAAAATTAGAAGAAGGCAAGTCAGAAGAAGAACGAAAGAAATTGCTGGAAGAGTTAAAAACTTGTGATTCTTTTAAAGAAATGGAAAAATTAATGAAAGTTAAATAATTCAAAAAACATTCTAGCTTATTTTTTCTCAATCACTTTATTCTTTCGCATACGAATATTTAATAATTCAACAAGTAAAGAATAAACGAGCGCAAAATAAACGTAGCCTTTTGGAATTTCTTGATCAAATGCTTCTGCTACAAGTAAAGCTCCAATTGTAATTAAAAAACTTAAGGCTATCATTTTAATAGTTGGATTATCAGTAATGAATTTACTTATTTTACCTGCAAATAGCATCATTACAATCATTGATATTATGATTGCTATGTAAATAATTACTATAGGATTTTGCTGCGTTTCTTGTCCAATACCATTGGTCATTCCGATGGCAGAAATTACCGAATCAAAACTAAAAATAATGTCAATTAATACAATTTGAAAAATAATGCCAAACATTGTTTTTTTTGATTTTTCAGAGCTTGTTTCTTCAAATCCTTTTACACTTTTGTGCATTTCAATAGTACTTTTATAAATCAAGAATAAACCACCAAGCAGTAAAACTATTTTTTGCCCTGTAAAATCATGTCCAAAGATTTCGAATAAGGGGGTTTTCATCTGCATTATCAGTGAAACCATTGTTAGTAAAAGCAAGCGTATAACTAGCGCAAGACTTAGTCCGATATTTCGTGCTAAGCGTTTTTTTTCTTTTGGTAATTTATCTGTTACAATTGAAATAAAAATAATATTGTCGATTCCCAATACAATTTCTAAAACCGAAAGAATAAATAGGTACATCCAGCCTTGAGAAGTTCCTAATATGTCGAAGAAATGCATCATTGTTTTAGCGCGTTAAAGAAGTAATTTAAATCGATTGGGTTTTGTTCTGAGTTTGTATGAATTTCGAGAACTTGAGTTTCGTCTTTTAAAAATTCAGGTAGTACCATCATTAATTCGTCTTTATTGCTAATAGTTTTTGTTGTTAATCCAAAAGCTTTTGCAATAGTACTCACTTTTTGTGAATGTTGCGCCTCAAAATATCGAGGTCCTTGTTTTGAATCAGCTGGGCCAGGTATTATTTTGAAAATACCGCCTCCAGAATTATTCACGACTATTATTTTTAAATTTTTAGGAAAGGGACGAATCCATAAAGCATTACTGTCGTAAATGAATGAAGTTTCTCCAGATATAAAAAAATGCATTTTACTAGGATTTGCTATTGCAGCTCCAATTGCAGTGCTTGTAGATCCGTCAATGCCACTTGTGCCACGATTTGATTCATAACGAACTGTTTTAATAGGATCAAATAATTGGCAATACCGAACAACAGAACTATTTGCCATGTGAAGAACACAGTTATCAGGTAAATAGTCAAATAAATTATAAAAAACCAGTAAATCGCTCAAGGATTTTAGCTCTTTTATCACTGCTGGAATTTTATCCTTAGCAAGAATATCCTGCTTTTTCCAAAGTCCCGAATAATTTAGTTTATTTACTTCAATTTTTAGCTTATTGAGTTCTAGAAAAAACCTTTCAGGAGTCATTTCCAATGAGCAACTCAAGCAAGAGTAGGTATTCATTTCTGGAAAATCTGCACCAATTCTCCAATGGTGTTTTGGTTTTGAATTGCGAAGAAAGGTTTTAATCTTTTTTGATACAACAGCTCCTCCAATAGTTATAAGAACATCAGGATGATACTCTTCCTTGTTGTGGTCAAATTGATTTAAACTCCGATCAATGCAATGAATAAATTGTTGGTCTTGCAGATTAGCAGTATTTTCAACGAGTACAAGAACATTTGTATTGTCGCTAAAAAGCACTAATTCTCGCAATAAACGCTCATTATTTTCCATCTGACCGCACAAAACAAGCACTTTACTTCGTGGTAAAATTTCACGCGCTTCATCGCAAAAGTCTGGACTGAGTTGTTTATCGTTTTCTATTTCGCTAATAGTTCGAGCATAATTCTTGGTTTTTTCTACTGTATTGTAAAGTGGTTCATCAAGTCCAATATTTATGTGAACTGGTCCTTTCCATGCGCTACTTAGTTTGTTTAATGCTTTTGATGTTTGTGTTTGTATTTCCCAAATTTCTGAATCAGAAACCAATTGATCGTTGAGGTTCAAACTTTCGTGAACATGATTTTTAAAAACATCTTTTTGGACAATTGTTTGTCCGTCTCCTTGATTAATTAAGTGAGGAGGTCTATCGGCACTCAAAATTAAAAGTGGAATAGAGCGGTAATATGCTTCGGCAATAGCTGGATAATAATTTAAAACTGCAGAGCCAGAAGTACAGCAAATTGCAACAACTTCTTTTAGTTCTTGAGCAAGACCGAGTGCAAAAAAGGCAGCGCTGCGTTCATCGTGGATGACGTGTGTAATAAATGAGTCGTTTTCATCAAAAGCAATTGCTAGTGGCGCATTTCTTGAGCCGGGAGAAAAAACAATGTGTTTAATACCGTGTTTTTCGCATTGATCGACGATTAATTGAACAATTACCTTGTCGCTTGTAAGCATGCTGCAAAATTACAATTTTTGAATGATGTCAAGAATAGTTCTACTTTTATTTTCTGTCTCTTCCCACTCCAAAAGCGGATTTGATTCACGTGTATATCCACCACCAAGAAAAAGATGAATTTTATTCTCAGTTATTTGACAGCAGCGCAGATTTACATAAATGGCAGTTTGCTCATCGTTGATTTCTCCGATATATCCAGCGTAAAATTCTCGCTTGTGCTGCTCGAGTTCATCAATTAGTTTGAGCGCACTTTTTTGGGGTAAACCACAAACTGCTGGAGTAGGATGGAGGCAATTTAAGATAGCTTCAATACTTTTAGAGGAAGAAAAATGAAAGTCTGAGCGCAAGTGCTTCACCGGACCAGCGTAGGATTCATACACTTCAGTTTGCTTGATTGTATCGATTCCAAAGGACTGAAGATTACAATCTATAAATTCTCGAACATAGTCTTGTTCTTTTTTTTCTTTTTCATTCCATGCCGACTGATCATCAGCATTTTTTGTAGATGCCAAAGCTGTAGTTTGAAAAATATCTTTTTCTTTCGTTAGTAATATTTCAGGACTTGCACCAAGCCACGTTCCTAAAATAGGATCCGAAAAGCAGTAAACAAAAGCACTTGGATATTCTTTTTCGATGAGGTAAAAAAGTTCAAGTGATTTTGAAGTATCAAAAGTTTGTGAATGAATTCTTGATAAGACCGTTTTTTTAACTTCAGAATTTTGAAGAGCGATTACAAGTTTTTCGCCTGCCTGCAAATAGTCATTTTTTGTGCAAAGAGGTTGTTGACTTTTTAAAAAAGTAAAAGAATCTTGTGTTTCATCTTCTTCAAAAACATAAGCATCAGAGCCCTTAAATTTCTGTATTACAAAGCCATTTTTGGGAAAGGTCTTAATTTTTGCAAATCCCCCATTTTTTTTGGTGATTTCTTGATTCGGAAATCGATAAATTAGCATAGTTAAGCTTCTTTTTCAATAATCATGACTGTTAATCTGCCGGTACAAATCAGTCGCTTAGTTCCTTCTTCGTGAATATTTACTTGCCAAACATGCGTTCTTCTTCCGCAATGAACAAGTGTTCCAGTAGCCAGTACAAAACCCGATTTAACAGATCCAATATGATTGCAATTTAGCTCTAATCCAACGGGAGTTTGTGTATTTAAATCGATAAGTAAGGTAGAACCCATAGAACCAACTGTTTCAATTAATGCTGCACTTGCTCCGCCGTGAAGTATTCCCATCGGTTGAATTGTGCGTTCATCTACCGGCATTTTAAGTACGAGGAAATCTGTTCCTATTTCGGCACATTCTATTCCTAAAGATTGCATCAAGGTAGATGAGTTACGTCTATTTATTTCACTTAAGGAAACGTCTTTAAATTTCATAGTAGCTTAAAAAAAGATGTATTATACAGCAACATTGTGTTCACGAAGTGCATTATTTAAGGATGTTTTTAAATCTGTTGAGGCCTTTCGTTGTCCAATAATGAGTGCGCAGGGAACTTGAAATTCTCCTGCAGGAAATTGCTTTGTATAAGATCCTGGAATAACTACACTGCGTTCTGGTACATAAGCTCTTAATTCTTTTGGTTCAGTCCCTGTAACATCAATAATCTTCGTTGATTGTGTCAGTACAACATTCGCTCCTAAAACTGCTTCTTTACCAATGCGGACACCTTCAACCACAATACACCGTGAACCTATAAATGCGTTATCTTCAATAATTACAGGAGCAGCTTGCAGTGGTTCTAAAACTCCTCCAATTCCAACGCCGCCGCTTAAGTGCACATTTTTTCCGATTTGTGCGCAGCTTCCAACAGTTGCCCATGTATCGACCATTGTACCTTCATCAACATAAGCGCCAATGTTAATGTAAGAAGGCATCATGATTACGCCTCTCGCTACAAAAGCACCATAGCGCGCTATTGCATGTGGCACTACACGAACACCTAATTCCTTATAATTGCGCTTCAGAGCCATTTTATCATGAAATTCAAATGGACCAACTTCAATAGTTTCCATTGTTCGAATTGGAAAATAAAGGATAACTGCTTTTTTCACCCATTCATTAACGATCCATGATCCATCGCTTGTAGGTTCTGCAACTCGCAACAATCCTTTATCGAGTTGTTCGATTACAGTTTCTATGGCTTTAATTGTGGCGGACTCTTTTAATAAATCCCGATTTTCCCAAGCAGATTCTATTATAGATTGCATCTTGTTTTTTTTATTTACGAAAGTACTTTAAAATTAAAAAAGAAAAACAAAGTCCTAAAGATTAATTAGAATTCGCTTGTTTTAAGTCGCAGCAAATTAAAAGTATTATTTATGTTTGTAAGAAATTAAAGTTATGAGTGAAAATGATTTTAGTGGAAACGGAATGAAAGAAGAAACTTTAGAAAAAGATTATGCCATCCCCGGAGCGAGAAAAATATTGATCGTTCTTACTATCATCAATTTATTCAATTACATTGATAGATATGTGCTTTCTGCAGTTCTAGAACCGATAAAAAAAGACCTTGGCATTACAAATGATGCAGATATGGGGCGTTTGGCCACGGCATTCATGCTTGGATATTTTATTACTTCTCCTATTTTTGGATATTTAGGAGATCGGATATCGCGTAAGAAATTAATGGCAATTGGAGTTATAGGGTGGAGCTTGGGTACATGTTTAACAGGCGTGGCACAAATTTACGCTTTTATGATTTTTTGTCGGGTGATGGTTGGTTTGGGTGAGGCAAGTTTTGGTGCGATTGGTCCTGCTGTTATTTCGGATGCCTTTTCAGGTAAAAAACGGAACCAAGCAATTACAATTTTTTCAATCGCTGTTCCAATTGGTGCTGCTCTAGGTTTTGGATTGGGTGGATTAATTGGAGCTAGCTTAGGTTGGCGCGCTGCCTTTTTTATTACTGGTCTTCCTGGCTTTCTTTTAGCCTTTCTTTTGTTTGCGATTCCGGAGCCTAATCGTGGTCAGAGTGATCGCGGAG
>ENA-UOYL01000371-UOYL01000371.1-marine-metagenome-genome-assembly--contig:-NODE-371-length-16322-cov-4.569160_pt1 | contig 16322 bp, 11 predicted proteins | sample MGYA00238173_ERZ767189 | MGnify/ENA primary metagenome ERZ767189 (study PRJEB28943, sample SAMN06267163) | marine metagenome | isolation source: Columbia River Estuary | place: USA:Columbia River Estuary... | reverse complement strand
TATAATTAGTGCCAGCATATGGGTCCATTTCTACCTTTAAGAACTTAATACCATCCTTCCAAGCAATATTCTTAAAATTACCAGTTACAACAGCATTCGTTGCATCACCTACAACAATTGAAAATATACCTTGTGCATTGGTAACAACTGTCTTGATTTCAATATACTCTGGTGTAGCATCTACATTTTTACTAATAATAGACAACCTCAAACTAATATTTGAGCTCGCTATAATTGTACCGTTAGCACTTCTTGCTACACCTTGAAAATTAATTCCTTGGGAAATTGCACTAGTAGTTAAAATGCTAAATATTAGCAACAAAATGCACTTACTTATTCTTTTCATAATTATAACTTTATAATTTTATAAATACCAGTTTTCGAATTGCCAATATTTGGCTTAAAAAACACTAATATATAATACACACCTGCTGGATAATTATTTAATGCAACCTCTGTTCGTTTTACAGTTATTGCACTTTGTGCCTGACTCCTATGTAAAATATTTGATTTCAAATCTAATATCTGAAATTGCATTTGACCAGGAACAGTAAAATTGGTGATTAAGTTAGTAGTGGTACTAGTAGGATTTGGGCTAATTGAAACTTCATTATCTCCAATTCTTGATAACAAATCTTCTATGCTAGTGACGAGTGGTGGATTATTTTGTAAAAAACCACTGCTTAAACCTACGCCATTGGGTGATTTAAAATCAGTAATAGAAATTGCTTCTCCAGTACTTATAGTTAATGAATATCCATTTTGAGTAGCCGTAAACCCAGCTATATTAATTGTAAATGGAGTAATTGATTGGGCAGATAAAATTGAAGTACTCAGTAATAACAAAAAAAGCAAGATTCCCCTATGCATAAGATGATTTTAAAAATTCATTTAAGACAGCTAGAACTAGCTGAATGGGGGTACATTAAAGGTAGCTTAAAATATTAGTAAAATTATTATGAATAACATTACCAAACTGTTGCTTCCCACCCTTTTTCTTGGGAAATTCCCGTAGAATTCGCTCTATTAGTCAAAATAAGACATAGGATAAATATGGCTTATCCTTGGCTTAACAACATTGATTATCAATCAAATACAATGAAACTTACAGCCTTATTTCTCTAACCAACTATCTTTTCCTGAAATTTCCCAGGCACTTAATGAAGCTGGAATACAGCCTATTTCATTTATTTGATCTAAAAAAGCTTTTATTGAAAAAGGTTTATTTTGTAATTCTACATTTTTAGCTACTTCTGCCATAGCATTTTCTAATAAATACTTACCAACAATATAACTAGATCCATAGCCTGGTTGTCTCATAAATAAATGCTGCTCAAATATTAATAATTTCTTTTCAGTTTTCATCCAACCTCTTGGCGTATAATCTGAGTGAATCTTTCCTGCCTCTTCCATGCTTAACATATTGGCGTGAGCATACAATGAACCAAGTCCTCTTGCAGCTCTTTGCGCTAACATAATATGAACAATTTCATTCACTCTAGGATTTTTATCATAAGCACCAGCTTGCATAAAAATTTCTTCTACACTCGTAGCTAAACCTTCATTTCTTGTATCAAAAATATTATATAATAATGGGCTACGTCTTATTTCATTTTCAAGAGGCTCTTTATCCATTCTAGCTAATTCAAACCAATGATAAAAATGGGAATACAGTGGTCTAGGATCAAAGGCAGTAGTTATCTGGAAGAAATTTCTATTTTTTTCAGCTACAAAATCAACTTTGTGTGCACGCATAGCTGAATCAAAGTATGGTCTAATAGTAAGTATATCTTGCGTGTTTAAAAATTCAATTAAACTTTGAAATGATTTTTCCTGTAACGCGTTAAAGACTTCGGGCGTATTGGCTAATGGTAAAGGAGCTAATGCCCTATTTCTATGCTCCTCCAGTTTTAAGGAAGTCCAAGCACGTGTTAATTCTCGTTTTAATAACATCACTTGATCATCCCAGGTTAAGGGAACTAAGTGGACATTTTTTTGATACCAATTGTAGTTTTCCTTTCCAATGCCAGAGGGTCCTGTTTTTTTAGCGCTTTCCTTTTCTAGCCAACTCACTAAACTATTGGTGGATACAATTGCACTATTGACAACTTCTGCAAGCGCTGCATCATTTGCAGATCCTGGTTTATTTAAAATATCGGCAAGCTCTTCACTTTGAGTTTGAATATCTCTAATACCTGCAATCCATAATTCTTTAGCGTTCCCTATTAGATTCAATTTAGCTTGACTATTAAAAGCGGGAATTGTTTTAAGGCTGCTCATTAAAGACTGCTTATCACTACTACTTAATGGAAAACTATATTTCCATAAATCAATGGCCATATGATTAGTAGGTCCTTCGTGAGCAGGCACATCTGATCTTTCAGTATATAATAATTTATAAAAAGCCGGATCACGCTGCCATGGCTTAAGTATTTGTCTATTAAAATCGTATCCATTCATTTCAGCCCAAACAATACGCCAATCTACTTTATTTTTAATAGGCCAACCAATAGTATCTATTTGCGATAATCTTGTTCTTAATTTTAAAAATTCAGGTTGACGCATATTAAAACCAGCAATGGTATAATTAGAAACACCATTTAGCAATGGGGGCTTTTCAAATTTTCGCCATTCTTTAAATAATTCAACTAATGCAGCATGCCCATCGGATTTTTTTTGAGCGAATACGTCATTTTGTATAGTCAACAATGAAAGCGTGATAATAAAGTATGCTACAACACTTTTAAATATTTTCATAGATTTTATATTAATTGATTAAAATATTATTTATATAATTAGATAGAATAGTCATAAAAATTTTAGTAAGCCATTGAAATTTATTTTTTTGAACTAAACATTTTGTCTTTAGGATTAGCTCCCGATTTTAAATAAGCAAGTAAATCCATTAACTCTTCTTCATTTAAACTATTAATTAAGCCAGGCAACATAGGTGATATCTCGGAAACTCTTGTGCGAGTCACGTCCTTCTTTAGCACGTCCTTAGTGTTTTGCATAGCAAATGGATTTTGCGCTATAACATACTTAGTGCCATCCTCGCTAATTAATTTTCCAACAATAGAACCTCCTTTTTTAAGATAAAACACGGTTGACCCAAATTGATCTGAAATGCTTTTATTGGGTTCGATGATGGCAGTAAGCATATCCTTATAAGAGAATCTTGTTCCAATTTGCGTAAGACTTGGACCAGATACACCGCCTTCCCCTCCCATCGCATGACATGAAGAACAAAGTGTTGTAGAGAACATGGCCTTTCCATTTTCAAAATCTCTATTCGTTAACCCGTCTTTTACATATACTAAAGCGCTATCAACTTCCCAATCTCTTCCTGGCCCTTTTGGTTGTTTTATATTTTCCTTCAAGCCCATCATGGCTCTATTTACAATTGAATCCCCTGATAAAGTATTGTAATAGGCAAATGTATTTTTTGAAACATTTTTTAAAGCATCCTTTCTTATTAAATTAAGAAAGCCTATAAAACTCACGCCTCCTTTATAACCAAAGGCTGTATAAAACCATTTAAAATAAGTTTCTTGTAATGCGGGTGTCCAACCAATTTTTGCATGACTAAGTACAGTGGCATAATAGGTTTGTTGCTGAGGAGGAACATTGGCTAACATTTTAGCAATGTCCAATCCGTACTGAGGGTTTCTAAGAATAAGATCGGTAGATTCTGTAAATGTTTTTTGATCATTGGGATCGTCTTTAGCCACCTTCATAAGTTCCATTGTTTTGGCAACCACCGTGGGCGCATCAATGAATACCATAATTTTACTAAGCGACCTGTTTAAATTATTAGTAGCTGCAGGGTATTGTTTATCCAATACAGCAATTAATTCATTTTTCAAATCACCCGTTGGTTTTCCAAGACGTACTAATATTAATTCAATAGCCCTCAAAGCATCTAATTGTTTTGACTCCGACAATTTCGAAAAATCAATGGCGCATAAAGCCTTCAATAAATTATCTTTTTCAGTTTTTTCTCCCATCCTAGCTAAAGCAATGGCTGCTTGCGATATTATTACTGGATCTTTTTCGGTTAGTAGTTTTTGTTTCCAACTTATAGCAGGTTGATGCTCCATTGCTATTCTTGCAGCATAGCGTATGAATCTGTCCTCATTGTTTAAAGCAGGCCAAGCAATATTAACAGCTTCTGCATTAGGTGCATAATGAAAAGTTTCCAATTTTTTACGAAGCTGTTGTGCATCTGTTAATGTTGGAGCAGCAAGCGGTTCCGTATTTTGTTTATTGTCTTCAAAGTACACTCTATATAAATCCGATTCAATGCGTCTGCCTCCCGTTAAAAAATACATGGCTCCATCTGGTCCAATGATACCATCTGTTAAAGGCAAGGGTGATCCAGAAATAAATTCCTCTGCAGTGGCTGTATAATGAGCTCCTTCTGGAATAGGTTGAATTGCATACATGATTCCAAAGCTCCAATCAAATGCAAAAATGGATCGTTTATATTTTTCAGGAAAATGCGATTTGCTACCGCTGAATACAGCCGTTGGTGAACCTTGGCCAATATTTAAAAGCGGGGGAAGATTATCTGCATTCGCTGGAGACCATTTATCGGTCCCTGGACGCCATCCAAATTCACCACCGCTAGGTACTTGACAAATACGAATAGGTCGATACCATGGTGAACCAAAATCCCATTCCATATCTGAATCAAAAGTGAAAATATCTCCGTACTCGTTAAATGCAAGATCATATGGATTTCTAAACCCTGCACTTATTAAATTAAAATTAGTTCCTTCAGGATTTAATTGCGCAATCCATCCTCCATGCGTATTCACTGTATTGTCGTGTCCGTTAGGATCACGCGTTAAAGGCAATAAATTATCCATCTCCACCCCAGGTGTGACAGTATAATTATTCATCTCTGGTATTTTTGTAAAGTTTCCTGCAATCACATACAATGATTTACCATCTGGAGAAAGCACAATACTATGTGGTCCATGCTCTCCATCTCCCTCTAATCTTTTTAATAAAGTAATTTTATCATATTGATCATCGTTGTCGGTATCCTGCATTCGGTAAATACCACTACGACGCGTATTTTTAATATCACCGCCATCATTGATTACAACATAAAGACTATTAAACGCATAGAGCAAGCCTTGCGCGTAACCTATTCTGCGACTTGCAAGCGTTGTATCTCCAGGTATATGTAATTCAATAGTACTTACTTGAATTTTTTCTTTAGAAGTATCTGCACCAATTGCAGGTATAACCAGTCTGTATAAATTACCGTATTGATCCGATGCAATCATTCTTCCTTTATGATCAAAAGTCATGGACACCCATGAGCCTTGATTGTTAATTCCAGGACTATACAAATGATCGGCCTTAAAACCTTTGGGAAGTTTTAAAGCGGCAATTTTTGGATTGGTTGAAATAGGCGCTTCAGTATTACATGAGACATTAAATTGCAATAAAGCTATAAGCGTTATAAAACTTACAAGACGAGTGTATGTAAACATGGTGTTGAAATTGTGTTTACACAAATTATGATTTTTTGACTAAGAATGGATCAGAAATAATTAGATTTACATAGGCCTTCCCTTAAAATATTAATATTAAACGAATTATGAAAATACGTACTAGCCTCTACTATATCAATATTGTAATTATACTAAGCTTGAGCATTACATTAAGCCTGTCTTGTGAAAGTGCTAGCTCCCATAAACCACTACCTAATTCTGCCGTATTCATTACTATATTTGATGGCAAAACCTTTAATGGATGGAAGGCCGATACAAGTGTTTGGCATATTGAAAACGGCTGCTTTGTGGGAGAAGTTACTCCTAGTAAACAAATACAAACAAATTCATTTTTGATTTATACTAAAAGCCAAGCAGGCGATTTTGAATTTAAAGCACAATTTAAAATATCTAATGGAGGTAATAGCGGTGTAAATTACCGAAGCGAGGAACTTGCAGATATTCCTTATGCATTAAAAGGGTATCAGGCAGATATTGATGGAGAGAATGTGTATACAGGTCAAAACTATGAGGAAAGAGGCAGAGGATTTCTTGCGATGCGCGGACAGAATGCAGTAATTAATAATTCAAAAGATGCCTTTATAATAAAATCTATTGGTAATTCGGATTCACTAAAATCAAAAATTAAAGTAGATGATTGGAATGAAATTCATTTGATTGTAAAAGGCAATAACATGAAACATTATATTAATGGGATATTAATGAGTGAAACAACAGACAATGACGCATCAAATAGCAAGTCATCGGGGCTTATTGGTTTACAAGTACACGTTTCTAAGGAAATGAAGGTTGCCTATAAAAACATTCAACTTAAAATTGAAAAACTATAATTGAAAAGCTTTAATTGCTTATAAGTTTACGATTTCACTATCCATCCAAGTTAATCTTTTTTTGATCCATGATTTTAAAAAATCAACCTCTTCTTGATGCGTCTTCCCTACAAAATTATTAAATGGCAGCTTTACGCCTAAAATTTTCCAGCGCTCAAAATGTTTGTCAATACTATTAGTATTCTTTAATAAATTGATATGCTTGTCCATTGTCAATAAAATAGCTGATTCACTTAATGTAGAAGTTCTAAGAGTGGCCCATCTAAGTTTCAGCCTATCAGTAAAATTAGGATCGGATAGTAATTTTTTCCACCAAAAATTAATAAGCCAAGTATCGCTAGAATAATAATTATTAAAATTGAACATCCAGGTAGAACCATTAATGAAAGTGGCACGATCATCGTTACCAAAGCCTAAATTAAAATCCCATATAGGCCCCATTTTTAGTTTGCCAAGTCTGTCTTTATTCATGAAAGTACTTAATCTATAAGCATCTGGATTATAGGCAAACTCATTCAAAATCAAAAAATCAATAAAACTATTTACATCAATATATTTCTGATAACCATTAACAGGATCTTTATAATTACTACTTAATAAATTGTCTTCAAAATTAGAAAAATAAGATTGTGCATATATTTTTTGCGCTTCAGAAATAGCATCAAATTTTGGATACTCATACATGATATAAGTTTCTGCGCCTTTTTTTGGACCGAAAGGATTGCTTGATAACTTATTCCCATTGGGGTCGTAACTAGATCTAAACCCAAGGTCTACGGTATAGATGGCATCAGCCTCCCAGCCTACTATTGTATTATCTCCAGCAGATTTATCAATTTTAAAAATATACCCGCCCGTTACAGCATTGCCCTCATTATCAGTACTAGCCATTTTAGTAATATTCACTCTACTTTTATCTCTTTTGATTTTCTCCATCAAAACATATAAACCAAGATATTCACCATCAATATTCAATTGTACATACTTTGTTCTGGTTGCATACATTCCTATTTGATTAGATAAATCATATATCAAAGTATTTCTGATAAGTGCTTTATCATTAGCCGGGGCATATAAAATGAAATCCGATTGCTTTGGGAAGTCCATAATAACACTGTCAGTATCTTCATCAAAAGCATCTCTTAATTCAAAACCATAAGATTTTTGATCAAATAACCTAAATGAGGTTGAGCCTCGGTATTCGATACCAATATTGGATTTAAAAACAATGGTATCCCCTAATTGAATTTGGATAATTGACTGCACTTTAGGTTCATTAACAATTTTATTACCTTTTGTATTTATATAAACAACTGGAACTTTATCCTTAAAATTAGATACTGGAGACCAAAAAGCATTCTTTGGAAAAGTATCTATAGCTTTATACACTGGTAATGGCACAATTGCTGACACTTCTTTCTTCTTGCAAGAAATAAACGTAAAAAGAAAAATAATTATTAGGCTAAAATATCTCATTAGACACCTAATATATGGAAAATATATTTTAGATTTATTATATTATAATTAAATTAATATGAACCCTATTAAAATAGCCACCGCTCAATTTGAAAACAAAAGTGGCGATAAAGCTTATAACCTCTCGGTGATAGATGAACTTGCTAGAAAAGCTTCTTTAGAAGGTATTGAAGTGCTCTCCTTTCATGAATGCTCTATTACTGGTTATACTTTCGCTTCCAAATTAAATAAAGAAGAGTTTTTAGCTGTGGCAGAATTTATTCCTGATGGAGCATCTGTTCAAGCATTAATTAGCATTGCAAAAAAATATAAAATTATTTTATTAGCAGGCTTATTTGAAAAAGATAAAGAGGATAAAATATACAAAGCCTATGTATGTGTGGATGAAAATGGGCTTATTGCTAAATATAGAAAATTAAGCCCCTTTATTAATAAATATATAAGTGCAGGAAATGAATATTGCATTTTTGATTTAAAAGGATGGAAATGCAGCATACTCATTTGCTATGACAATAATATTTTTGAAAATGTAAGGGCTGTAAAATTATTAGGTGCAGAAATTATATTTATGCCACATGTAACCATGTGCACGCCTTCCACTAGACCAGGTGCTGGATTTGTTGATCCTGCATTATGGCATAATAGACATAATGACCCTATTACCCTTATAAACGAGTTTGATAGTTTAAAAGGAAGGGCATGGCTAATGAAGTGGCTGCCTTCAAGGGCTTATGACAATGCCGTATATGTGATCTTCTCTAATCCTATTGGAATGGATGATGATCAATTAAAAAATGGCTGTTCCATGATTATAGACCCCTTTGGTGATATAATGGCAGAATGCAGAACATTTGATGACGCTTATGTTTCAGCGGAATTAATACATGCTAATATAGAAAAAGCAGGAGGCACCAGGTATTTAAATGCGAGAAGACCAGATATGTATAAAGATATTATTGGCAAAGACCATGACACCATACTTAAAGTAGTTTGGATGAATAAATAGTTTCTTCTAAATAAAAGGCCCCTATTAATAGGGGCCTTTTTATATTCACTAAGTCTTTAAGCACAACGACTACTATGGCATAATTGGTCTTTCCATCCAACTTACACTTGTAATTTTTTTATCGAGACCATACATGTACCAATGAAAAGCACTTACATGCTTTTTAGTTCCGTCTTTTTTCTTTTCCTTATAATTTGATAGAACTATAATTCCAGATACAGGATCTGTATTGGTAATTTTACCAGGGTTAACCATAGTAAGTTTCCACTCTACTGATTCTAAGTCGTTGAACATATTTGCCCAATCACTATTTGCAACTTTTAATTTGCGACCTTCATGAGTAGTAACACTTACTGTATCAGCAAAATATTTTCCTAAAGCTTTGCCATCCATTTTATTACAATCTTTCATTAAATTTTCAATTAATTCAACTTCACCTCTGTTAGAAAATGTTATAGTAGAAGTATCATTTTTTGAGTAATATTTGCCGCCATTTGGTAAACCGTATTCATTTTTTTCATCTAAAATAATAGAACCCCATACCATTGATATTTTTTTAGAAGAATCATTCACAATATATACTCTATGTTCTTGTTGCTTGTGTTTTGACCCGTTCTTGTATTCTCTATCTAAATCATCATAAATTTGAACTTCTGTTTGATTTGGCCAACCATCAGTTCTAACTGGAATAACAATATTCACTTTTCTATTTACGGCTTTGAAAGTTGCGAACTCCTTATATACTCTATCAGAATTATTTTTAACATAATTATCATCAAAACAACTTAAATAAGCTTTTGCATCCATGTTGTTATATGCTTTAATAGCATTTAATACTAGGTTAGATGCATTTTCAGTACCAAAATACCATGGGGTATTTTTTTCAACAAGGGTACCCGCTTTTACCAATTTTTGTGCATGAACACTTGATGTTAATAAGATAATTGCTGATGCAATCATTAAAAGTTTTTTCATATAATTTTTATTTATTTTAAATGAGACATAAAACTATTACTTTCTTTTTGAAATGAATAACTTTATAGATGATTTTATTATTAAATTACCCCCTAGCAGATTCTTAACTAGCTGCCCTCTGCTTAATATAAAACATTGATTACCAATATATTATTTTAATATTAGTTGCTTAGATATTAAGGATGAGGTTTTACTTAGGATGAACTACTTTAAAATATCCTTAATAATCTTCAAATGATGATTAGTGTGCACCGCTAAAAACTTAAAGGTATCAGCTGTATTGAGGTCTCCAAATATGGGATGGGTGAAATATTGATTCTTACCTGCCTTTGAAAGTGCTTCTATACTTTTACGAGAAGCTTGAATACTTTGCAATACGGAAGCAGAACTTAATTCCTCAGAAGGCATAGTAAAAGAAGGGGCCTTGGCCTTTCCTCTGGGAAATGAATTCACTAACAATACTAAAAATGCCTTGAAGCTAAATTTCTTAATAAACCTTGTAGGATCAGATTTAATTACAGCACCGCAAACACTATCAATCACTAAACAACTATGTACTATATGCCAACCCACATTACCCTCGGAAACAGCTTGATTCAATATAGAATAATTAGCTACTTGAGCCTCTAGATTGTCAAGTAAGTTATTTATTTTATGCATAGCTAGCTTTTAATTTGGTATAAATATTTTTTATATTTTATTATTTACATTTTTGCCTGCAATAATATTTTATTTAACTGATTGATTTGTATGGCCAATTCCGCTTTCAATTCATCGAATACTTTATAGGAGCCATCGGTTGGCTTATAGTCACCCGACTCTACTACACGCATTAAAGAAGCTAGTTTATTATTCAATTTAATAGGAAAATTTAAAGGGTCTTGTGAGCTTTGATTACGCACTTGATATAAATTCTCTTCTATTTGTGAAATAGCAGCTATAAAAGAAACCAAAGATTTTGATAACCCTTTTTTATTAGCTTTCGCTTCTTCATTTAATTTTTCTTTAATAGCTCTTATTTTAATAACTGCATCATTAGCCACCGTTACCTGATCTCTAATTTGCATCGATAAATTAAATTTCTCTTGCATATCAGCTATTGTTACATCCTTTACTCTTGGATCCATTCTAATTTCAAAATTTTCAGTAGCCACTTGCCCTGCTGAACTAATTCTTACCTGATAATTGCCTGGCACAGCCGTTGGTCCTGTATAAACGGGTGCACTCCATAAAATCATTCCCTTAAAATTACTGGCAGCTGGATATTTCAAGTCCCATTCAAATACATTTAAGCCAGTTTTAATAGTGGGTGGCTTTGGCTTGCGATCATCTTCATCTTCCTCTTCTTCTCCATTTTCTTTTTTAACTTTAGGTAGCTCCCCTATAAATGTTTTAACTAGTTTACCTTGAGCATCTAGAATTTCAATTTTTAAATCTTTCTTTGTAGCATCTAAATAATAATGAAATACTGCTTTTTGCACTGTTCTCACCGCATAATAAGGTTTAAATAAATGTAGGCCTGCGTTCATTCCTGCATCCTTTGTTCTTACTGGAGAAATATCATCTAATACATAGATAGACCTACCATGGGTTCCAATGACTAAGTCTTTATCGGTTACTTGTACATCAGAAACTTGTACATCTGGTAAGTTTAAACTTAATGACTCCCAACTTGCGCCATCGTTATAAGAAATCCAAACGCCATGCTCTGTGCCTGCATATAATAATCCTGCACGTGTAATGTCTTCTCTTACCGCATGCACATAATCATCGGCACGAATACCTGTAATTATTTTAGTCCAAGTTTTTCCAAAATCATTGGTCTTCCAAATATAGGGTGTGCGGTCATCCATTTGATAACGCTTTGCCGCAATATAAGCTGTGCCTGCATTAAAATGAGATGCTTCAATAATACTTACACGCGTATTTTTAGGCATATCCTTAGGTGTAATATTTTCCCAATTTTTACCACCGTCTTTAGTAATATGAATGAGTCCATCATCGGATCCTGCCCAAATAATATTCACATCCTGATATGAAGGCGCTAATGCAAACACTGTTCCATAAATTTCTGGGCCATTCATATCTCTTGTGATAACTCCCCCACTTACACCTAAGGTAGTAGAATCGTTATAGGTTAAGTCTGGACTAATTTTTTCCCAGCTCTGTCCTTCGTTCGTTGTTTTCCAAACATGTTGAGAACAAGTAAATAATACATTAGGGTCGACTGGTGAAAAAACAATTGGATATGTCCACTGCCATCTTTCTGGCAAGGTCTTCGCTTCTTCTCCAGAAAAAAATCTTGGATATACTTGTATATCTCTAGCCTGCCCTGTCATTCTATTAATGCGCGTTAATAATGCGCCTTGACTACCTGCATAAAATATATCTAAATTTTTTGGATCCTGTGTAATATAACCGCTCTCTCCTCCGCCTACTTCATAAGCAAACCCCATTCCAGGTTTGGTAGAATTGCCTCTTACTGCTCTATGTCTATAATCTTCACTAGGTAATGCGACTGTGCTATTATCTTGTTGTGCACCTGCTACTTGGTATGGAAAATCCTTGGTTACCGTAATATGATATAATTGTGCTGTTGGAAAATCTTCATCGGTCCAAGTTAAACCACCATTCACAGAAACTGCTCCACCACCATCATTGGCAGTAGCTAAACGAGTTGGATCATTAGGGTCAATCCATAAATCATGGTTATCGCCGTGTGGTACTTTTATTTCTGTTTTAAATGTTACTCCACCATCGGTTGACTTATAAAAATTTACATTCAACCCGTACACTGTGTTTTTATCTTTTGGATCGGCCACGATGCGAGAATAATAAAAAGCACGCTGACGTAATTTTCTTTCATTGTTCACTAATTTCCAATTCGCCCCTCCGTCGTCGGAACGATATAGTCCTCCCTCCGGTGATTCTACAATGGCCCAAACACGATTGCCGTCTGCAGGAGAAACTGCTACACCTACTTTTCCAACCACTGCTGGCATACCTGGGTTTTTAGAAATGACTTTCCAATTGGCTCCACCGTCAACCGATTTATATAATGCAGATGTACCAACATCGGCCCACATTTTATAAGGTGTTCTATAAACCTCCCAAATACTTGTATAAATAATTTCTGGATTTTGTGGATCAATTACTAAATCTTCTGCCCCTGCTTTCTCATTCACGTATAAAACTTTATTCCAAGTTTTACCACCATCAATTGTTTTAAAAACACCACGCTCTTCATTCGGCCCGAATGCATGACCCAAGGCCGATACATAAACGATATCAGGATTAGTGGGATGAATTCTTACTCTTGAAATAGATTGCGTATTTTTTAATCCTATGTTTTTCCAAGTCTTACCTGCATCAGTTGATTTATACACTCCGTCGCCTTGCATAATATTTCCTCTAAAAGCAGTTTCACCTGTACCTATATAAATAATATCTGGATTTGTTTCTGAAACAGCCACTGCCCCCACACTAGAGCTAGTTAATTGACCATCGGTTACAGGTTTCCAATTCAAACCTCCGTCTGTAGTTTTCCATAAACCTCCACCCACTGCTCCAAAATAGTATTCTAATTTATTCTTACTACTTCCAGCCACACCTAGTGACCTTCCTCCTCTATTTGGGCCAATATTTCTCCAGTTCATTCCTTTTAAAGTAGAGTCGCCGCTTTGAGCTTGGCTATTATGAATAGCAAAAGAGGCTAATAGAACAAATGCAATACGTGTAAAGTTTTTCATAGGATTATATTATGAGTGTGCTGTAATTTACAATAAATTTTAAATACATAGAGGAGAATGGAACAGAAATAAAAAGGCCCCTACAAGTAGAGGCCTTTTTCGTATTTTCTACACTTAAAAGTTCAAATTATTGACCCAATGTTGCTACATCTTTTGTGTCATAAATAGGCCACTCGTAAGTAATTTTTCCATCTTTATTAATACCAAATGAATTAAATACGACTACCTTACCTGCAACTCCTTTTTTAGATTTCCAAGACATTTCCACCCAGCTATGTCCATATTTATTACCATCAGGCATTGTCACTACTTCATAAATGGTCCCTCCTATTGTAAGATTACCATCAATGAATTCTCTTTGTTTTTTAAATACTTCAATAATTACTGGAATTTTCACACCCACTGTTGTATCAGTATTAGATGGCCAAATATTATGGTACGATTTTGCAGTATCGGCATAATTAGAAGCTACAGTTGCCCAATCTCCATTGGCAAAAGCTGTGGTACCTCTTTTAAGCATATCAACATCTGGACCAGTGCTAGTAACTGTACCAGTTGCAGCAGCACTATCCGTTTTAACTTCGGTTGGAGCACAAGCAAACATTGTAGTTGCTGTTACAAATAATAAAACAATTTTTTTCATTTTAAAAGTTTTTGGTTATTGAAATAATACTGTAATATATTGCTTTCGTTCTAAAACTAAAAATATTTTTATGTTAACTTAATACATTACTGCCTTTAAACTAGGCTCTGTTTTAAAATCATCTAATGGAAACATAGGTCTTTGTATTTTCTTATATGGCAGCCTTTTTAAATCTTGATCTACTCCACCCGGTGTAGTGGCCATAATCCAGTCTGCTCTTAAATCATATAACTCAGGCACCAAGTAGCCAATCTTAACTATTACAATGTCCGATTTTCTGGGACTTAAACCCAGTCTTGTATAATCCGATTCTAAATGATAAGGTTTTCTTTTTTGTGTAACAATTACATGAACCGAACCTACTTTTACTGCCACTTCCACTTCTGCATTAATATCTCCTTTATAAATAGACTCAACAGTTCCAGTTAATAAAACAGGTGGTGCATATCTATTATCAATAGCTGCACCCACCAGTGCGCTTACTTTTCCACCTACGCCTACTTTAAGAGCTTCTTTCACAAGTGCAGGCCCAGGAATAGATGCATAAATGACCGATGGCCCTGCATCTGTTTTAAATTCTTTTCTTTCTAGTATTTTTTTCAATGTCCAAGTAACATCTCCTGCCCCTCCTGCTGTGGGATTATCTCCCATATCACTTATTAAATAAGGATGTACTTTACTTGCAATGGCTAATTGTAAACTTTCTTCCAAACTTGCAGTAGGTGCCACAAAAACAAATTCGTTTCTAACTGCCCAAAAACTTTTGGCAATGGCTTCTGCAGTGGCAGTCACTTTTTGTTGGTCATCTCCTGTTACTACCACCGCGGCATGGTTACGTGGTGCATCGGCCCATGCATAGCCTATCCAAATTGCTGCATCAATAATACCTTCTTGACTAGTGGCTGCTGGAAGTTGTGCATATAAGGTTTTACCCGGTTCAATTCTTGTACTTGTTTTTTCTCCTGGTAATAAAATAGGAACACCCACCCATGCTTTATAAGCAGGCTTGCCTTTGCCATTCATAAGTCTTGTCACTAAATTAGAGACCGCTCTTCTTTTTGATTCTATTGCATCTTCATGAGGTGCCATTCTATAACAAGTAATTAAATCGGTATTCTTTGCTAAATCTAATGATACATTACCATGCAAATCCATAGAAGTAGAAATTAATACTTTCGTCCCCACAACGGCTCTAATTTGTTTTATAAAATCGGCTTCAGGGTCGTCCATTCCTTGTACACTCATCGCACCATGTATATCAAAAAATATACCATCATAGGGCCCGTTTTGTTTTAATAATTCTATTGACTTTGCAACAAGAGAAGCATAGGCTTCTTTAGTCACTATTCCACCTGGTAAGGCATGACCATATAATAATGGAATCCAAGTAGCTTGTTTTCTTAATGTTGAATCGGGTTGTAAAAAAGGATATTCCTTAAAAATAGAATCTCCTTGACTTGCATGAAAATCTTCTTCATGGGTGAGTGCTGGTGAAAAAGTGCTTGATTCTATAGCTAAGCCTAGAATAGCAATACGAGGCAGTTTTGCTTCTGTCTTGGGTTGCGAACAACTGAAAGCAAACATTAGAATAAAAGACCCTAGCATAATTTTGATAAGTTGGTTCATATTTTTTTTCATTTGATTATATTTTTATTTTTATCTTTTAAGTAATTCTAAGTTCTTGAAGGGTTATTATGACTATGAATTTACTTAAAACATGCAATAATATTGAAATAGTTATTCTTATGTTTCAAACATTGTCTATTTTTAGCAAAACAACCAACTATGCAAGAGCAAAATTTCAAAAACCATGCGAAAATGGAACCAGGATATCACTATGTGACACTCACTGCCATACTAATATTCCTTATTGGTTCTATTAACTTTTTAATTCAAGGTACAGCAGAAAATAAGTACTTAGGCGCTATGTTATCTTTGCTTTCTGTAATACTTGTATTGATGGCTTGGTACTTACGCATCTTTGCATTAAAAGCACAGGACAGAGCTATTCGTGCTGAAGAAAATTTCAGATATTATTTAGCCACTGGAAAGGTATTTCCAAAAGAATTACGCATGGGCCAAATTATAGCTTTACGTTTTGCAAGTGATGATGAA
>ENA-UOYL01000370-UOYL01000370.1-marine-metagenome-genome-assembly--contig:-NODE-370-length-16361-cov-2.261299_pt1 | contig 16361 bp, 15 predicted proteins | sample MGYA00238173_ERZ767189 | MGnify/ENA primary metagenome ERZ767189 (study PRJEB28943, sample SAMN06267163) | marine metagenome | isolation source: Columbia River Estuary | place: USA:Columbia River Estuary... | reverse complement strand
TTTGACCCATAAGGCCGGTACAGATTCCGGTACAGATTCCGGTACAGATTTTGGTTCGCTTGTTTGTGCTGCCAACGGCAAGCTAATAGTTGCAAGCGCGAACGCCAGTGCAGAGGTGATAACTGTTTTATAAAACATACTTGTCCTTTTTTATTTCCGATCACTATGAACAGCTACGCAGACTTTGGTTCCGTCGAATCACTGGTAGGGATACAATCGGCGCAGTTTATAACACGACAGCAGGGATTACCTCGATGAACGCACCTGTAATTCGGTATTCCGGTCATCATATTGGCATCAGCGAAAGGGATGGCTGGGAGTACGCCATGCGCACCAATGCTTCGGCCGTGGTGGTGCTGGTACCGGTAACCGCGCAGGACGAACTGGTGCTGGTCGAGCAATACCGGATTCCGGTCCAGGCCCAGGTGATCGAGTTGCCGGCCGGCCTCGTGGGCGACCTGCATGATCCGGATGAACAGATGCTCACCGCTGCGCATCGTGAACTGGAGGAAGAAACCGGCGTCCCAGCGCAAAAAGTGCAAATCCTTGCGGAAACCCCGGGCTGGATTCCCTACGAATTGCCTGCGGATTTGATCCCGCTGCTCTGGGGAGGCAAATACCGCGGTCAGAAACAAAAATGGTTTTTGATGCGATTTTTAGGCGAAGATTCAGATGTCAATATTGACACAGATGACCCTGAATTTTCCGCCTGGAAATGGATCGCCCCCGCCGATCTGCCCGAGGCGATTGTGTCTTTCAAACGCGATGTCTACCGCTCGGTGCTCGCTGCATTCAAAGAGCATCTGCCGTAAAGGCGGCAGATCTATGCAGCCATGGATATTTTGCGCCGGCCCTGCGCGGTCAAAATGCTGCAACTCAGCCCTTCAAACACCGCCGCCGTAAGCGCGTGGCCATAGCCAGCCCCGCTGTCCAGGTTGAGCCTGTTGCCATAGTGACAAGCCTGTTCGACCGGCGAATGGCCATGCACAATGAGCTTTGGATGCGGGCCGGTGTAGGTCAAAAACTCTTCGCGTATCCACAAGAGATCCTCTTCAGATTGATCGCATAGCGCCACACCGGGGCGAATACCTGCGTGGCAAAAGAACCAATCCTCTGTCTCAAAGGTCAAGGGACAGGCCGCCAGAAACTCACGATGCGCCTTAGGAACCACGCGCAACGCCTCGTCATGCACCGCGGAGAGGCGTCGGCGCGTGCTGAAATCCAGCCCGTAAGAGCGCAGCGTGTCTTGCCCGCCCAACCGCTCATGCAGCCAGCTCAAATCCGTAAACAGATGCGGATCCGCCCGGCTTGGGGTTTGTAAAAACCACTCAAACATCCGGTCATGATTGCCTTTTAAAAAGGTCCAATGGCGTCCGGCATCGCGGCCTTGGATCAAAAAATCCAAAACGCCGCGACTGTCGGGACCCCGATCAATATAGTCCCCAAGAAAGACGATGGGCGCCTCCGGCCCACCATCCTTTTCAATCCATTCAATGGCTTGGGTTAACCCGGCCAATTGTCCATGGATGTCACCAATCGCATAGAGCAGATTCATGAGACATCGAACTCTAAACGGCTGACCTGGTTGAATTTTCCAGTCTCCTGCAATTCACCCAAAACCTTATCAGGGATCGGCGCGTCCACATAAAGCAAGGCAATCGCCTGCCCACCTTCCACCGCGCGACCCAATGTAAAATTCGCGATATTCACATTATTTTGTCCCATGATAGAGCCCAAGACGCCGATGATGCCCGGCACGTCATTATTGGTTGTGTAAAGCATATGACGCCCGATTTCCGCATCCACATTGATGCCTTTGATCTGGATGAAGCGCGGTTTGCCATCACTGAACACCGTGCCGGCGACAGAGCGTTCCCGCGTTTGCGTGACCACTGTGACCTTGATGTAAGCATCAAATACACCAGATTTATTTTGGTTGGTCGTGCTGATCTTAATACCCCGTTCTTCGGCAATCACCGGAGCGCTGACCATATTCACATCCGGATTGCCCGCTTTCATAATCCCCGCCACAACGCCGCAGTTGAGCGCAGCAAGATTCATAGATGCCACGGTGCCATCATATAAAATATTGATCGCCTTAATGGGCTCGGAGGTCATTTGCCCGATAAAGGCACCCAAATGCCCAGCCAATGCCAACCATGGCCCCATGGTCTTGGCCTCTTCGGCTGTCACCGATGGCATATTCAACGCATTGGTCACAGCGCCCGTCAGCAGATAGTCAGACATTTGTTCGGCCACTTGCACCGCGACATTCTCCTGCGCTTCCGTTGTGGCAGCGCCCAGATGGGGGGTGCAAACCACATTGGGCAGGTTAAACAAAGGGCTGTCCGTTGCCGGCTCCACTTCGAACACATCGAAGGCTGCTCCGGCCACATGACCCGATTTCAGCGCCTCGGCCAAAGCCGCCTCATCAACCAAACCACCGCGGGCGCAGTTGATGACCCGCACACCGGGTTTCATCTTGGCAATCGCCTCTGCGTTCAAAATATTGCTGGTCTGCTCAGTTTTCGGCACATGCAACGTGATGAAATCAGCCCGCGCCAAAAGGTCGTCCAGTTCCACTTTTTGCACGCCCAGCTTTTCAGCCCGCTCTTGGGAGAGGAAGGGATCATAGGCCACAACCTTCATCTTGAGGCCCAAGGCACGCTCACAGACGATGCCGCCAATATTACCCGCGCCAATCACGCCAAGGGTCTTGCCGGTCAGCTCCACCCCCATGAATTTGGATTTTTCCCATTTCCCTGCATGGGTCGAGGCGCTGGCCTCAGGAATTTGCCGCGCCACAGCGAACATCATCGCGATGGCGTGTTCTGCGGTGGTGATCATATTGCCAAAGGGTGTGTTCATCACGATCACACCTTTTTTGGAGGCTGCAGCACGGTCGATATTATCCACCCCAATACCAGCCCGGCCAATCACCTTGAGATTTTTGGCCGCATTGATAATTTTTTCAGTGGCTTTTGTCGCAGAGCGAATGGCCAAGCCATCATATTGATCAATGACAGCGAGTAATTTGTCTTTGTCCTTGCCAATGCTCGGATCAAAATCCACTTCGATGCCACGATCGCGGAAAATTTGAACTGCGGTTTCAGAGAGTTTGTCAGATACAAGTACTTTCGGGGCCATGTTGGCGCTCCTTATCTCATGAGGGAATTATGTGGGGCGCCTGGCCCCAGCTCAGAATTATTGTGCGTCAATTTCGCAGCGATAGGCCCATTCCAGCCAGGGCAACATCGCCTGGATATCTGCCGTTTCAACCGTCGCACCGCACCAAATGCGCAGACCCGCCGGCGCGTCGCGATAGGCGCCAATGTCGAGCGCAGCACCCTCCGCCTCCAGGCGTTTGGCCACCGCTTTGGCAAAGCCTGCCGGGTCTTGAATGCGCGGATCGGTGAATTTCAAACACACTGAGGTGACCGAGCGCGTCGCCGGGTCCACTGCGAGATTGTCAATCCAATCCCGAGTGTCGCAAAAATCCCAAACCGCTTTGGCATTGGCCTGAGCGCGGGCCATCAACCCTGCGAGACCACCAAGGCTTTCAGCCCAGTCCAACGCAAATAAGTAATCCTCAACGCAGAGCATCGACGGGGTGTTGATGGTCTCACCCCGAAAAATGCCTTCGATCAATTTGCCGCCCTTGGTTAGGCGGAAAATCTTTGGCATGGGCCAGGCCGGCGTGTAACTTTCCAGCCGTTCCACCGCACGCGGTGAGAGAATAAGCACCCCATGCGCCGCTTCCCCGCCGAGCACTTTTTGCCAGCTGAAAGTCGTCACATCCAGCTTGTCCCAAGGCAGGTCCACGGCAAAGGCCGCGGAGGTTGCATCGCAAAGGGTCAACCCCTTGCGATCGGCTGGAATAGCAGAGCCATCACGCATGCTCACGCCAGACGTCGTGCCATTCCAAGTGAAACAAAGGTCATGGTCATAATTCAGAAGAGCCATGTCGAAAATCTCGCCATAGGAGGCGATATGTTCTGAGGCATCGATCTTTAACTGCTTAACCACATCACTGACCCAGCCGGCGCCAAAGCTCTCCCAAGCCACCATCTGCACCGGGCGTTCGCCCAGCAAAGACCACATGGCCATCTCAAAAGCGCCGGTATCAGAGGCCGGTACGATGCCGATTTTATAATCTGCCGGGATTTTTAGAACGCGGCGGGTTTGCTCAATGGCCTCAGCCAATTTTGCCTTGCCGCCTGCGGCGCGATGCGACCGGCCAAGCCAAGCCTCACTCAAAGCGCTCTGGGTCCATGTGGGGGGTTTGGCGCAGGGGCCAGAAGAAAAACGCGGATTTGCCGGCCGCGCGGCCGGGGTCTTGATGCTGGTCATACTATCCTTCCAGATAAATGCCCTTCGTTGGGGAAGGGTGTCCCGAGCACGCAGGTACGGGCGTGCTTGCTCTTCCACAAGTCACATAATGGCGCTAGACCGCCGCATAAGATGCTTTTTGCGACGGTTCGCGCGCCTATCGGAAACTTATGTGCGTGGTGCGGTTGTTTTTGAGTATTTGAAACAAAGCGAGGCGGGGGTTTGCCCTGCGAAGGAGGCCTGCGTGACCTATTATGTGACCCTTTTGACTGATCCTGCGACGCCGTCGTTGGAGAACCTGCTTGTCGAGAATCTGCGCAATGCGTGGGGCGGAGGCGATGCGGTTTGGTTGTCTGTGGGGGAGGCTGCCGAGTTTGCGGTTCCTGCCATGCCTGACAATGTGGATGCGGTTTGGACGGATTTGCAGGCTGTTGGCGTTGATCTGGTTGTGCTGCCTGTGGAAGGGCGTCGGAAGTCGATGCTGTTGGCCGATATGGATAGCACGATGATCCGTCAGGAGTGCGTTGAGGAGCGGTCCGCAGATGCGGGGGTGGGTGCGCATGTTGCAGGGATCACTGCCCGCGCGATGAATGGCGAGTTGGATTTTGAAGCGGCGTTGATTGAGCGGGTTGGTTTGCTCAAGGGACTGGAAGAAAGCGTGATTGATCATGTTCTTGCGACCCGTATCACGATGATGCCCGGTGGTTATGAATTGGTCCAGACCATGAAGGCGCACGGCGGGTATGCGGCTTTGGTGTCGGGCGGGTTTACCGCCTTTACCGCGCGTGTTGCAGCAGCACTTGGGTTTGACGAGAACCGCGCAAATACGTTGATTGCCGAGGCTGGCAATTTGACAGGCGACGTGGGCCGCCCGATTTTGGGGCGCGAGGCAAAGGTGACTGCGTTAGAGGAGATCACCGCCCGTTTGGGGATTTCCGAGCTGGATGTTTTGGCTGTTGGTGACGGCGCCAATGATCTGGGTATGTTGACCCGTGCTGGTGTTGGTGTGGCGCTGCATGCCAAGCCATCCGTGCAGGCGCAGTGTGATGTGCGCATCAATCACGGGGATTTGTCGGCGCTGTTGTTTATTCAAGGCTATGCCCGTTCCGAGTTTGTCACCTAAATGTTTGAAGTCACTTATGATGTGCTTGCGCTGCTGATGGCGGCTGCCTTTGTGGCGGGGATTGTGGATTCGATTGCGGGGGGCGGTGGTTTGATCACGCTACCTGTTCTCGTGCTCGCGGGTGCGCCGCCTGTGACCGCGATTGCGACCAATAAGGTGCAAGGTGTTTTCGGCGCGGGGATGGCGGCGTTTGCCTATGCGCGCGGTGGCCATGTCAATTTGCGCAGGCAGGTGAAGCCCGCGTGCCTTGCGTTTTTCGCTGCGGTTTTTGGGGCGCTTTTGACGTCGCATTTGCCCACAGATGTGATCCGATTGGGGTTACCTGTGTTGCTAATCGGGATCGCGTTGTTTTTCGCGCTGAAGCCCGGATTGAATGATCTGGACCGTGCGGAGCGGATTGCGCCTGCGATTTTCTCGCTGTCGATTGTGCCGCTTGTTGCGTTCTACGATGGGCTGATTGGGCCGGGTGCGGGCGCGTTTTATATGCTTGGGTTTGTCGGGCTTGCGGGGTACGGCGTACTCAGGGCGACGGCGCATACCAAGCTGTTGAACTTTGCCTCAAACGCGGGCGGCATTGCGACTTATGCGGTTGTGGCACAGCCATGGTGGGCGGTTGGTTTGGCGATGGGGGCGGCGCAAATGGCGGGGGCTTGGGTTGGGTCCAAGCTTGCAATGCGCGTTGGATCGAAGCTGATCAAGCCTGTGCTGGTGACAGCCGCAACGGTACTCGCGCTGCGGCTGATCTGGGATTTATGGGTTTAGCTCTCGACCTCTTGGGTCGGGCCGCCTGCGTATTTCCAATCTGCGAGGCCGCCGACGTTCGTCACGTCGGTATAGCCCATGTCCTTGAGCGTTTTGCCAGCAAGGGCCGCTTGGCCGCCAGCGCCACACCCTGCGCATGATTGCCGGCCGAGGCCGCGATCACACCGCGCGCCAGGTCCGCCGGCTTGAGCAGGGCCATCTTGTTATAAGCACCGCGCAACTTGAACGAAAACACCGACTGCATGTCTTCGCGCTTGAGCAGCAAACGAATGCCCAATTGTTTACCCAAGTTGTGACACTCGGTCAAAATGGATGGACGACCTGCATAGTCTCGCAAGAGATCATCTAATTCTTTTCGAAATGAAGGATCGGCCCAAGCGTCACGAAACGCCGCCTCCAACTCTTGGCAAGCAGGTACAAGAGTTTCGGGAACGAAACGTCCACCAAACTCACCAAAGCGACCATCGAGACTTGGATCCTGAAGCATCACCCAAATCTACTAGTCGATGTCTCCTATTTCTCGGGCTGCAGCGCGCGCATTTGCGATGAACTGACGCATTTTCACTGGGTCTTTGAGTCCGTGACTCTTTTCAACTCCACTCGACACATCAACTCCCCAAGGTCGCACTCGATCAATGCCCTCTGCAACATTTTCAGGATTCAGGCCACCGGAAAGTATCAAGCGCAGACCAAGCGGAATCTCGTTCATCAAACCCCAATCAAAAACCTCTCCTGATCCAGGGCTAAGGCCGTCGACCAAAATCGCATCACAAACAAAGTCGTTGGCACGCGACGCATCAGGCGATCCAGCAACTACTGCCTTGATCGAAAATCGCACAGCATTTGAAACTTCGGAAGTAATCAGAAGCGACTCATGACCATGCAACTGAGCGCCTTGCAAATGTGCTTCTTGCATGATGTCAATGATTCGTTTTGGCAACTCGTCGCGAAAAACTCCTACTGTCACTATCTCTGACGGCAAACGACGCACAATCTCGCGCACTTTGCTTGGGGCAACTTGCCTAGGCGATGGTGCGAAAACGAAACCTAGAGCATCTGCTCCAAGTGCAACTGCAAGTAGTGCATCTTGCTCGTTGGTTATTCCGCAGATTTTGATGAACACAGCAACTCACGCTAGTTCTTGGTGGTTGTTACACGTAGTGATGCAATGACAGACGCAGGATCATTGCTGACCACCAGACTTTCACCGACCAATACTGCGTCATAGCCAGCATCACGCAATGACTGGGCATCATTGGCATCTCTGACACCAGACTCAGCAACCCTGACAACACCACGCGGTATTACTGAAGCCATTCGCACGGCTCTTTCGTGATCTACCTGAAATGTCACGAGATCTCGTTGATTCACGCCGATCATCGTTGCTCCCGCCAACAGGGCTCGCTCCACTTCAGTCTCGTCATGAGTCTCAACCAAAACGTCGAGACCGATCTCGATTGCCAACTGATGAAAGGCAACCAACTCTGGTTGAGAAAGAGCAGCAGCAATCAGCAACACGCAATCGGCACCCATAATTCGCGCATCGCACACGTCCAATTCACTTACCGTGAAGTCTTTGCGCAAGACCGGCAGTGCCGTTGCAACACGCGCCTGAAGCAAATCGTCTACCGAACCACCAAACGACACATCGTCTGTAAGCACCGAAAGGCAACTTGCCGATCCGCTTTCATAAGTGCGCGCCAAATCCGATGCATCAACGCCTTCGCGGAGCACACCCTTTGAAGGAGAACGACGCTTGATCTCGGCAATGACTGCAAGTTGATGCAGTGAATCGTCTCTCAACCTTTGAATGAAGCCCCTAGTCGGCGCAACAGTCTTGGCTTCATCTATCAGTTGCGACAATCGTCGTGAATCAGATTGCGCCGCTGCTCTATGTCGGTCAAGAATCTTGGCGAGATACAACTCTTAGAGTCCTTTGCCGCCTACTGGCTTCAGAAATGACATCTCAGGAGCACCATCAACGAATGGTGCAAGCGATTTTGACCACGTAGCAAACGCTGCACTGCTTGAGTGTTCTTTTGCTGCTGCATCATCTTCATACAACTCGTAGAACCAAACTACGTTTTCATCAACTAGATCGTGGTGGAACAAGTAGGTCAGGGTGCCAGCTTCGCCTTGAGCGGTCGCAAGACCAGGCTGAACTGCTGCCGTCATAGCATCGCGCTGACCGGCCTTGACTCGAATCTTTACTGCTATTGCTACTTTGCTCATGATGTGCTCCTTGTCGTTTATTTGTAATTGTATTAAAAACCGATTTTTGCGCGCAATACATTTTCTAGATCGCTGATCGCAACTCTCTCTTGATTGGTGGTGTCGCGTTCGCGAATGGTCACGGCTCCGTCTTCAAGTGAGTCAAAGTCGACTGTTACGCAAAACGGTGTGCCGATCTCGTCTTGACGCCTATATCGACGACCAATGGCTTGGGTTTCATCGAACTCGCACATATAACGCTTCGCGAGTTTTGAGTAGATCTCTTTAGCAAGCGGCATCAACGTGTCTTTCTTCGACAATGGCAACACAGCAACTTGGTAAGGAGCAAGACGTGGGTGCAAGCGCAACACAGTGCGCGGTTCATCGTTGATTACGTCCTCGTCATAGGCCGCAAGCAAGAAGGCTGCCATCGTGCGGTTGGCACCAGCGGCAGGTTCAACAACAAAAGGTACATAGCGCTCGTTCGTCGCTTGATCAAAATAGTCAAGCTTCTGTTTTGAGTATTCGGCATGGCGCTTGAGATCGAAATCGGTTCGTTGGGCAATACCTTCTAGTTCTCCCCAACCCCATGGAAACTTAAACTCAATATCGCTTGTGCCGGCGGAATAATGCGAGAGCTCGTCTGATTCGTGTGCGCGTAGACGAAGCATGTCTGCAGGAATTCCGTATTGGATGTACCAGTTCATGCGCTCTTGGCACCAGTATTCGTACCACTTTGCACTTTCGGCTGGTGGAACGAAATACTCCATTTCCATCTGTTCAAATTCACGTGTGCGAAAAATAAAGTTTCCAGGAGTTATTTCATTGCGGAACGACTTACCAACCTGAGCAATTCCAAATGGTGGCTTACGTCGCGATGTCTGCAAGACGTTTGCAAAGTTGACAAACATTCCCTGAGCGGTCTCTGGACGCATAAACACGTCAGTGCCTTCGCCCTCAACTGGGCCAGCATGCGTCTTGAACATCAGGTTGAAGGCACGAGCTTCAGTGAAAGTACAGCCCTTCATCTTTTGCGGGCAATCTCGGTCGTCTAACTGGTCTTCGCGAAAACGCTTCTTGCATACGGTGCAATCAACGAGTGGATCGCTGAAGTTAGCCAAGTGTCCACTGGCTTCGAACACTGCATGAGGGCCCAAAATTGCCGCATCAATCAGCATCACGTCATCACGCTCTTGAACCATTGCGCGCACCCATGCGTCTTTAACGTTTCGGAGCATTAACGAACCAAGCGGGCCGTAGTCGTACGACGAGCGAAAGCCACCATAAATCTCGGCACTTGGATAGACGAAACCGCGACGCTTGCAGAGATTGACTATTTGCTCAAGATCGGTCGCGGGCATTGGTACAGACTACAACCCACTACATATCCAAACTAGCTACGTTTATTAACGCCGTTTACTAGTGCCGATAATTAGCCGCGCTCAAACATTGCGACCGAACGCAGTCGTCGTTCAATATGGTGCTCCATGGATTGCGTAGCCAAATGAGTTATTTCGGCAGTTGCCGGCGTCGCTGCCTGAGCGAGAGCAAAATTCAGTTGGCCACCCAGGACCTGCTGCAAAAGTAGAACCGCAGCAGGACTAATGGACACCCCTGTACGACATTCTCGACATTGCACGCCGCCCTGGATCATGTCGAACGCAACAAGCGGGGCATCCGAGTTACATGTGACGCACCTATCCATCTGCGGACAAACCCCTTCTGCTGCCAAAAGTTTCCAATAGAAGGCGGCGAGCACCAAGGGTGAGGCTTGTTCAGCAAGCGCATTCAAAGCACCGACCAACATTCGATACAAATGCGGCGAGGGTTGTCGATCTTCGGAAATCATGTCGACCGCTTCCAACATCGAGAGTCCCTGAGTGAGCCGATCTAAATCAGCGTGCAAAGGTGCAGATGATTCGATGAGTTCGACCTGATTAACAGTGTCCAGACCTTTACCTTTGTACAACAACACTTCGACATGACTCAACACTTCAAGTCGAGCGCCAATCTTTGATTTAGTTTTGCGAACACCCTTCGCTACAGCTCTGACCTTGCCGTGATCTTGGGTCATGATCACAATGATGCGATCAGCCTCACCAAGTTTGTACGTGCGCAACACCACACCCTTGTCGCGATATTGGTTCACGAATCAACACCACCAAATCGACGATCCCTGCGTTGAAAGTCATTGATTGCCATCTGCACATGCTCAACATTGCATTTACGCCACGACACATCCAAAAACACGAGTTCGCTGTAGGTCAGTTCCCACATCAAACTTGGAGGGATCTGCGTAGGAGATCCGAACACCAAAATCAGATCGGGGTCGACAAACCCTGGCGGCAACATGGCAGCGCGCAAAATTTCCTCACTGATGTCTTTATCTTGTCGATTAGCAGAACTCTCTCCCTTGATCCGAGTGAGCGCATTCGTAAATCTCTCTCTGCCATCTGCACACAAGTCAACAACTACTACCAGTCCGTCTTTTGCAATGAACGAAATTCTGTTTCCGTTGCGCTGCCCGCCGCAAGCATTCAACACAAGTGCTGCAATCTCATCCTCAACCACGCTTGGTCCGGCATAGGGGCACACCGTCAACCATCGAGCGCCAGATTCATGGACTGAGTCGACAAAGGTGTCAAGTTGCAACTTCCATTCGCTCACGCTTGCCTGCCTCCATTCCTGCAATGTGCCCCCGCATACCAATACGTGCGAGAGACCACCTTCGTTAGCCACTTGGCCATGTGCTGCACTTGTAGTCCTCTTGGCCATCCCTCTATTGTCGCATGAAGCCTTACGATGGTGCTTCCAATGAATGCAATTCCTTCACCCCACGGCCCACATGTGGCATGCATCATGGATGGCAACGGGCGCTGGGCCAAACGCCGCGGGCTACCTCGCACTGCAGGTCACACCGCTGGCGAAGAGAATCTTGCAGAAGTTGTGCGCATTGCTTCCGCTCGGGGTGTTGGCTATCTGACCGTGTTTGGCTTCTCTACCGAAAATTGGGTACGACCGAAAGCCGAAGTTCGACATATCTTGTCATTACATAAGCGACTCTTTGGACGCATTGAGGAACTCAACCAAAACAATGTGCGCATCAATTGGATCGGTCGACCATTCGATGAACCTGGCGCACGCACTCCTGCTTTCGTGCAGCGCGCAATTCGCCAAGCCATTGCCGACACGGCTACCAACACTGGCATGGTGCTGACTGTGGCATTCGATTACGGCAGTCGTGCCGAGTTGTTGCGTGCAGCGCAACACTGCATCAGTGGATCAAACAGTACAGAGCCCATCTCATCTGCTGCAGTGCAGTCTCATTTATATAGTCCCGAATTACCCGATGTGGATTTGTTGATTCGCACATCGGGTGAGAGTCGCATTTCCAATTTTCTGTTGTGGCAAATTTCTAGCGCAAAGGTCTACTTCACGGAACGTTCGTGGCCCGACCTCGACGCAACCGAGATCGATTCAGCATTGGCGTTAATCCGCAAGTGAGCAATAAAGAGATCCAGCGCAAAACACTTTCGCTTCTGCACACTGTTACTGCAGCGTTGCCTCAAGCCGAAGAACGCCAAGGTCAAAATGAAATGGCCGTTGCAATCGCGCTTGCCGTGGACACCAAACGTCATTTGATTGTTCAAGCTGGCACTGGCACTGGCAAAACACTTGGTTATCTTGTTCCCCTCATCGCATCCGGCAAACGTGTTGTGGTTTCTACGTACACAAAGGCTTTACAGGACCAGCTCGCAGCAAACGACCTGCCATTGCTCTCCAAAGTTTTGGGCAAAGAACTGAACCGCCACATCTCGTGGGCAGTGCTAAAGGGTCGTAGCAATTACATCTGCGTTCAACGAGTCGACGAGATCGTTTCTCCAAAACACACGAAACTCGATCTTGAGACCACACCAGCCAAAGTCACGAAAGAGATAGCGAAACTCAGCGAGTGGGCTACACAAACTGATACTGGTGACCAAGGCGATTTGACGTGGAGTCCAAGCGATCAGGCTTGGCGCATGGTCAGTGTTGGCAGCGACGAATGTCCAGGTGCACAGCGATGTCCTGCCGGTGCGCGATGTTTTGCCGAACGTGCTCGCGACAGGGCCGCTTCCGCAGATGTCATTGTTGTCAATACACATATCTACGGCTTGCATATCGCAACAGGTGGAGCGTTGCTGCCAGAGCACGAAGTAGTGGTTTTCGACGAGGCGCATCAACTCGAAGATGTCATCAGCGCATCGGTGAGTACTGAAATTGGTCCTGGTCGCGTCAATGCAGTCTCCGCTTCGATACGCGCGATTATTCGCGATGACGCCATGAGCGGCTCGCTCAACCAGATTGCTAATGATCTCCATGCACAGTTGTCTCCGTTTGTCGACAAACGACTATCTATGCCACTTCCCGACGAAATCCAAAGTGCACTTATCACGTTGCGACTCAAGGTTGACTCTGCTCTTGAGATGCTGCGTGGCATCAGCAGTAAAGACGAATCGGCAAAACAGAGGGCTCTGCGTGCTCAAACCCTGTCCACACGACTCATTGAATCGATTGACATTTCCCTGATGGCACTAAAAGGTCGTGTTGCGTTCGTCAGCGGTTCAAAAGACCGACCAGTACTTGAGATTGCGCCACTTGACGTTGGTCCATCACTGATTGAAAACGTTTGGAATCAACGCACGGCAATTCTTACGAGCGCCACTATTCCACTTTCGCTTCCCAACCGCATCGGGCTCGCTGAGGATTCCGTAGATGTCATAGATGTTGGAAGTCCGTTTGACTACGACCAAAGTTTGCTCTACTGCGCAAAGCAACTACCAGAGCCCAGCAATCCATTACGCGACAATGCCGTACACGATGAAATTGAACGCTTGATCAACGCTGCTGGTGGCAGAACGCTCGCACTCTTCACCACCTATCGCGCAATGCATCTGGCCGCTGACGAAATGGCAAAGCGACTTCCCTTTACAATCTTGCGTCAAGATGATCTGCCAAAGATGGCCCTCATCAATGCGTTTGCCCAAGACGAGTCGACGTGTCTTTTTGCAACCGCTGGCTTCTTTCAGGGTGTAGATGTGCCGGGACGCACATTAAGTCTCGTCATCATTGACAAAATTCCATTTCCTCGACCAGATGATCCACTCTTAAGCGCACGACGAGATGTGATTGGTCGCTACTACTTCAACGAGATCGATATTCCGCTTGCGGCAACGCAACTCGCACAAGCGTCAGGGCGTCTTATTCGATCGCAAACAGATCGTGGAGTTGTTGCCATTCTCGATCCGAGACTTGCTACCAAGGGTTACGGCAAGACGCTTGTCGCCACACTTCCACCGATGCCGCGCACTGTAGATCTGGAAGAGGCTGAAGCTTTCTTACGCAGTCTTTCGTAATCTTTTTATACTTACTTCGCTACCAGTTTGTATCCCATGCCATGAACTGTCTGGATGATTAACGGGTTCATCGGCTGATCTTCAATTTTTACTCGCAAGGGCTTTGGATAAAATGGAGGCACGGGTCCCGTCATAATAATCATCAAATACTCTTCTGAAATTTTTACTCCAAACCAATGCAAAAAATATGCATAAAAAGGCGTGTTACTAAACAGTTCTTTAGGCAATAGGGAAACCAAACGTTTTTGAAGCCACCATTTAAAAAATACAAATCCCCATAGTGGATAATCACCCGCTTCAAATTTTCCGATCAGCAACTTTTTGATCATCCAAATTAAAACACCCGATAAAGGAACAACTGTGCAATAAATAAAAATGGCAATCAATAGCGGTAACCAATGACTTTCCATTTGCTCAATGGCAAAATAATAACCCAGAAATGGTAAAAATATCTGAGCAGCCACGAGCCCGAAAATGAAAAACAAAGAAATACTTTGGGCGGCCCAACAAGCAAAATAGGTAAGCGAATTCGTTTTTTGAAACGCTTCAAATGGATGGACAGATTCCTTTTTTGATTCCCAATGTGAAACCAAATTTAGCAAAGGCCTGTGTTCATACACATCCATGATGGAGATTTGTTCCAAACCTTCCAACTTCCGAACTTCAGACACAAACTGGGCGGCCAGCATAGAATAACCTCCTAAATCAGTGAAAAAATCATCTTTCATTTGGATTGTTGATCCAGGAAAGAGATCATTCAATATCCCCACGATGGACTTATCTCGGGCGAAATCCGAGGCGGCAGAAACATTAGGAATTATCTCAGGATCGGGTAATTTTTTCTTGTCCACTTTACCACTCGCCAGGTGCTGAAATGCTTTCACCTCCATGAATAAGGAAGGAATCATGTAATTCGGTAATTCCTTGTTTAATTCATTTCGAATCACTTTTTCATCCCATGGATAATCCTTTTTAAGAATGACATAAGCCACCAAAGCATCCAATGATTGAATCTTTTTTAACACCACAACGGCTTGTTGGACCCCTTCAATGGCATTCAAATGCGCTTCGATTTCACCTAATTCAATCCGATAACCCCGCCATTTAATTTGATCATCTTTTCGGCCAGTCACAAAGAAATTACCTTCTGAATTCATCCGACCAATATCGCCCGATAAATAAATCCGATCCCCAAACATAGCGTTTAAGCTAGTCGGCTTATTCAAAAATACTTTTTCACTTAAGTCTGGTCGTTGAAAATATCCCTCACTCACACAAGGCCCACTGATCACTAATTCCCCTTCTTCGCCAACATCCATGAGTTCCAAAGATTCATTGACAATCGCCATGCTATAATTAGGCAATGGTTTCCCTATGGAAATTTCGTCCCCTACGTGTAATTGAATTAAAGAAGCGGTCACCGTAGTTTCCGTAGGCCCATAGCTATTTAAAAAAGTTAAATCTCTGGACGCCCATTTGTCTAAAATGTTTTTATTGCAAGCCTCCCCGCCAGAATTCACTAAGCGAAGACTCGGGATATGAACGTCCAATATGGCCAATAAACTAGGAACTGCGTGTAAAATAGTTACTTGATGCTTATTCAGAAACTCATGTAAAATATCAACTGATTTTGAAATTTTATGATCAGCAATAATGAGCGTGGCACCCGCTAAAAAGCCTATCCAAGTTTCCTCAAACCACATATCAAATGAAACTGAGAATCCTTGGTAAATAATGTCAATGGGCTTAACCTGAATTTGGCTATTTTCGGATTTGAGTAAATGCGCAATTTGATGGTGCTTAATTGGAATTCCCTTAGGCTTCCCCGTACTTCCGGAAGTAAAAATAATATAGGCCAATGAATCAGCTTGAGCATGATTATGTGCCACGTTTGTCGACCACTCAGTTTGTGAAAATGATATTGCGATAAGACTTTTATTCAAAATCTCATGAGTCACACAATAAGGGACATTAAAATCTAAGAGGACTGATTCTATTCGCTCCTTTGGCGTATCAATGTCAAACGGAATGTAAGCCGCACCGGCTTTTAAAATACCTAAAATGGCTGCATGTAATTCAATTCCCCTAGGCAAATACACGCCTAGAATATCGCCAGAACCTATATTTAATTCCAATAACCTTTGAGCTACCCCATTGCTTTTCGAATCCAATTCTTGATAAGTACAAGTGATATCTCCAAAAACACAAGCTGTTTTTTGGGGATTTCGCTGAACCGTTTTTAAGAAAATTTCGATCAGGGATTCATTTGCCAACAAAGAAGAATCTCGATTAGGAAAGCTGATACTCTTTAAGAGCATGAGTATATGTTTATAGGTTTAGGATTTTAAAAATATAAAATAAATAGCGTAGTCAAATAGAATGATTTAGTTTTTAACTTGATTTAACGCCACAAAATTATTTCAAAATCCATTTTATTATTTTCCTGTAAATCGCAATAAAACTAAATTATCTAAAATCAAATTACTAGACCAAATAAAGGATGCTCCTGAGAACTGTGGACTAAAATTTGTAAAAGCATT
>ENA-UOYL01000369-UOYL01000369.1-marine-metagenome-genome-assembly--contig:-NODE-369-length-16379-cov-4.663661_pt1 | contig 16379 bp, 16 predicted proteins | sample MGYA00238173_ERZ767189 | MGnify/ENA primary metagenome ERZ767189 (study PRJEB28943, sample SAMN06267163) | marine metagenome | isolation source: Columbia River Estuary | place: USA:Columbia River Estuary... | reverse complement strand
CGCGTTCTATGGTTTTGTTGCAATCATCGTGATCGCAATTATTTACTCGTACCGCGCGCAACTGAAGAGCCGTGTGTATTTGTTGTACGGATTCGGTGGCCTATTTCTGATGGGCCTGTCAATTCGCGCAATGCTCGTCGGCCAAGCCGCCTAACTTTTTCTGCCGCAGTCCGCCTAATCGCCTAATTGGCGTACACATTGAATTAATCGCAGACTGATCGCTGCCTCTATTGCGTGTTCTTCTACGCCAATGCGTTGAATGAATTATAAGTGAGGCTAATATAACTATGTGGAGAATTCTGTACATGCCCGAGTTCGAAGAGTGGCACACTTCGCTCACAAACGACGAACAGGATGCGCTTGATGTGCGATTGGAATTGGTGTCGCAACGAGGTCCAGTACTTGGTCGGCCTTATGTCGATCGAGTGCATCAATCGCGTCATCACAACATGAAGGAAATTCGTTTACCGAATGGCATCAGAGTGTTATTTGCTTTTGATATTCGTCGCTCTGCAGTGTTGCTTATTGGTGGCAACAAAAGCGAACGCGATGGCAACAGCCCGACGTGGAATAGGTGGTACGAACGGATGATTCCAATTGCAGACCAAATTTTTGATCGCCACATCACACAATTACGAATAGGGGAAAGAAATGACTGAAGCACGAGAATATTCAAAAATTAGAAAGACATTGCGCAGTGACCCTGCCCGATCTCTTCGGCTTGATGCTGGATACAAAAAACTTCTCAAAGAATTCAGACACCACAAATTGTGTGACTTACGTAAGAGCCTCGAGATAACTCAGTGCGAACTTGCCAAGAATATGAACGTAACTCAGTCGACAATTTCACAGTTAGAGAATGGTGTCATTGAAATTTCACTAACAATGTTGCATTCATTGATTGACCACATGGGTGGTGAACTCAAATTGTTGGCAGTTTTTGATGATCGAACGGTGCAGCTCGAGGTTTAAGCGAGGGCGGCTTCAAGCGAGTCGAGTGACGCGCCGAGTTGCTGTGGCAAACGATCACCAAATGCTGCATAGTGCTCGCGAATTTGCGGCACTGCTTCACGCCATCCGTCATTGTCAACACTGAGCAACACCTGCATGTCGGCTTCACTCACATTGAGACCGTCGATGTCGAGTGTGCCTGGTGCTGGCAAGAACCCAATTGCGGTTTTGTCTGCTCCAACCTGACCGTCAGTGCGCTCGAAAACCCACTTGAGCACTCGACTGTTTTCACCATAGCCAGGCCACATGAAGCGACCCTCTTCGTCGCGACGGAACCAATTGACAAAAAAGATTTGCGGCAACTTGCTTGCCTCTGTCTTTGTGCCAATTGAGAGCCAATGCTTGAAGTAGTCGGCCATGTTGTATCCACAGAAAGGAAGCATCGCCATTGGGTCAAAGCGCAATTTGCCAACTGCGCCACCGGCTGCTGCTGTTGTTTCAGAGGCCATGATTGAACCCAAGAAGACACCGTGGTTCCAGTCGAATGCCTGAGTAACGAGTGGAACTGTTGTGCGACGGCGACCACCAAACAAAATTGCCGAAATCGGAACGCCCGCAGGGTCTTGCCACTCTGGTGCGATGGATGGACATTGCGAAGCAGGTGCTGTAAATCGAGCATTTGGATGCGCAGCAGGTGTTTCTGACTCTGGTGTCCAGGGTTGGTTGCGCCAGTCTGTTGCACGTGCTGGCTTTTGTTCTGTCATGCCTTCCCACCACACGTCGCCGTCTGGTGTGAGTGCCGTGTTTGTGTAAATGCTGTTGCCCCACAGTGTGTGCATGGCATTGGCATTGGTGTCGTAGCCAGTGCCTGGCGCAACGCCAAAGAATCCGGCTTCCGGATTGATTGCATACAACTGGCCATCGGGACCAAACTTCATCCAGCAAATATCGTCACCAATGGTCTCGGCTTTCCAACCCGGAATGGTTGGAACGAGCATTGCAAGATTGGTTTTGCCACATGCAGAAGGAAATGCTGCAGCAATGTATTTGTGAGCGCCCTCTGGATTCGTGAGCTTAAGAATGAGCATGTGCTCGGCCAACCAACCGTCATCACGTGCCATCACACTTGCAATACGCAGTGCGAAGCACTTCTTGCCTAAGAGTGCGTTGCCACCGTAACCAGAGCCATAGCTCCAGATCTCGCGAGTGTCGGGGAAGTGCGCGATGTATTTGTTGTCTGGATTGCATGGCCATGCAGAATCTTTTTGGCCTGCTTCGAGAGGAGCACCAACAGAATGCAGACAAGGCACCCATTGATTGTTGCCAAGTGCATCAAGCGCACCCTGACCCATGCGCGTCATAATGCGCATGCTCACAGCAACGTATGCGCTGTCGGTGAGTTGCACGCCGATATGTGCAATAGGTGAACCGAGTGGACCCATCGAAAATGGAACGACGTACATCATGCGTCCGCGCATTGCGCCGGCATACAAAGCCTTCAACTCTGTGCGCATCTCTGATGGTTCGCGCCAGTTGTTGTTTGGTCCTGCATCAACTTTGTTGGTAGAGCAAATAAATGTGCGGTCTTCTACACGCGCAACGTCGGCAGGGTCTGAGTGTGCCCAATACGAATTGGGTCGCTTACTTTCATCGAGTTTGGTAAATGTGCCAGCGAGAACAAGATCTTCACACAGGTCGTCGTATTCTTTTTGGCTACCATCGCACCAATAAACGTCGTCGGGTTGCAAGATCTCTGCCCACTCGGCAACCCATTTTTTGAGTGCAACGTTGTTTGATTTACCGCTCAATGTGCTGGCGTCTCCATGTCGCGCTCTGATCCAAGGCGCAACTTCGTAGCACGACCGCCGCCATCAACTTCAAACAACACGCGCTGACCTTGTCGGAGCATTCGGAAAATAGAACCATCAAGTGCGCCTGGAGCAAGTTCGTAATCGGCCAAGTCGCTGTCGCACATAATGACGCCATCGCCACTTGCGGGGTCGTATGCCTTGATTACACCTTGCATCTTGAGCCTCCGGGGTTTGCTACACGAACTGGCTAAATTTACCAGCCGTTTACCCAGTGGATTAAATCCGAAGGGCAAGTATTGCTCGATGTGATGTAGGTCATCAGAGGGCGAGATTGCGCTGTATCTGCATGCATAAATGGCACTGTCTCGGTCTTTTCTGCTGCAAATCTGTACGATTTGTCAATGCCCGTTCTTGAAGTCTTTGGGGCCGAGGCCCTGCGCGACACAGTGATCACCTTCCGTGACACCATGAAGCGTCACGCCGCAGGCATCAACTTGCTCAATGTGTATCCAGTGCCCGACGGCGACACGGGAACCAATATGTCTCGCACTCTTGATGCTGTGGTTACCGAACTTGAGGGTGCTGACCACGCACTCGAACCAACATGCGAAGCCATCAGCCACGGATCGCTCATGGGTGCGCGCGGCAATAGCGGTGTGATCCTCAGCCAAATTTTGCGCGGGCTAGTTACAACGTTGCGCACTGCGACTCCTGGCAGCGCCACAAAGGTTGCTGCAGCACTCAAAGCCGCAAGCGTCGCATCGTATGAAGCAGTGCTCAAGCCAATTGAAGGAACGATTCTTACTGTTGTTCGCGAAACCGCCGATGCTGCTCAACGCGCGGCATCTGATGGCGCAACACTTGCAGCAATGCTGCATGTTGCTCGCGCAGCAGGACGCAAAGCGCTTGCAAATACACCTGAACAACTTCCGGTTTTAAAAGACGCCGGTGTGGTTGATGCGGGTGGCGCAGGTTTTATGTTGTTGATGGACGCCGCACTGCATGTTGTTGATGGCGAGCCATTGCCAGAACCAAGTGAAGCAAGTGGTCCGAGTCAAGAGCAACTTGACGCGGTGTCGCATCGAGCTTCAACAAGTGGTGAAGTGGACGTGAGTGAGTTGCGTTATGAAGTGATGTTCTTGCTCAACATTGATGATGCAAAATCAAAAGAATTTATGCAAGCGTGGGGCAAGATTGGTGACTCAATCGTTGTTGTCGGTGGCGACGGGCTCTACAACTGCCACGTGCACACCAACGACATCGGTGCAGCAATAGAAGCACCACTCGAGTTGGGCGGCAAGCCGTTCAAGATTCGTGTGACCGACTTGTTTGAAGAAATGGAAGAGGAACATGCTCAGCGTGAGGCACAGTTGGGCCTTGCACCCAAGCATGTGAGCGCAGTGTCGACACTGCCTGCAGTTGAGTGCGCGGTCGTTGCCATCTGTAGCGGCGCGGGTCTAGAAGAATTGTTTGCCCAAATGGGAGTGCAGGGTGTGGTCACGGGTGGCCAGACACTCAATCCTTCGACTGCCGAGTTGCTCGACGCTGTTGAGCACATGAACTCACAGCAAGTGATTATTTTGCCAAACAACAAAAACATTATTCCTGTTGCCAATCAGGTCAATGCGCTAACAAAAAAAGAAGTGCGCGTAGTGCCAACATGCTCGATGCCAGAAGCTCTTGCTGCACTGGTGTCGTACGACCCTGAAGCAGATGTAGATGCAAACTGCGAAGCGATGTCGGATGCGGCCAAGTCGGTAGCGACAGGCGAAGTGACACAAGCAGTGCGCGACACCAACACTGACGCAGGTGCAGTAAAGAATGGCGACTGGATTGGTCTTGTGCGCGGCGATGGTGTCGTTGCGATTGGAAGCACGATGGTTGTTGCTGCGACACAGCTGCTCGATCAACTCTTAAGCGGCAACGGTGAATTGCTCACTGTGATTACCGGCAACTTGGCAACAGCGAGAGCAACCGAAGAGATCATTGCGTACATGGCCGACAAGCACCCAGGTGTTGAAGTTGAAGTACATCTTGGCGGACAACCTCTGTACCCATTTTTGTTTGGTGTCGAGTAACACGAGTCCCGCATGACGGGCGAAATCACACTGCGTGAACTAGCAGGGCTCGATGTAGAAATACTCAAAGGCGTGGGCGAGAAGCGCAAAGCCTCGCTGCACGAATACGGAATCGACAACGTGCTTGAGTTGCTCACCACCTATCCACGGCGTTGGGTAGACCGCACTGCCGAAGCCCGAGTGAGCGATTTGGTGCCAGGCCAAGAAGCACTGGTGTTGGTGGAAGTGCGCAAGGTCGCAAAGATTCCGATGAAGGGCGGTCGATCAATGGTGACCGTGAGTGTCGGTGATGGATCCGGTCGAGTGACGGCTGTGTTTTTTAACCAGCCCTGGCGTGCACGTCAACTCACTGAAGGTTTGCAAATAGCCATGTTCGGAAAAGCAGACATGTACCGCGGTGCGTTGCAGATGACCAACCCAATCATTGACCTGATTGGTGATCGCACAGGTCGCATCGTTCCGATTTATCCGCAAAGCGAAAAGGCCGGACTCTCCACTTGGGAGATCGCAGGCTGGATTGAAAATGCTCTAGAGCGTTGCAAGGTGCGTGGGTTGCTCGATCCGGTGTCAACGGCCGTGTGCGAAAAATATGAACTCGTAGATCGCACAACTGCATTGTGGAATATCCATATGCCCGAAAGCATCGCGCTAAAAAATGATGCACGCCGTCGTTTGGCGTTTGATGAGTTGCTTCGAGTGCAACTTGTGCTCGTTGGTCGCAAGCGTGCGTTTGAACGTGACTCGCGAGGAATCAAACACATTGTTGACAACAAACTTGTTGACAGGTTTATTGCGGCCCTGCCATTTGGGCTCACTGGGGCTCAACGCCGGGTGATTGATGAAATCTCTCAAGACTTGGCTGGTCCTCACCCGATGCATCGGCTATTGCAGGGCGATGTCGGTAGCGGAAAGACAGTTGTTGCAGTCGCGGCCATGCTCACTGCGGTGCAGGGGCAACACCAAGGTGCAATCATGGCGCCGACCGAAGTGCTTGCCGAACAACATTTTGTCGGAATTCAACAACTTGTCAAAGATTTGCAAGTGCCCGATCCTCAAAATCTTTTTGGTGATCGGCCACTGCGTGTGGAGTTGCTGACAGGTCGTGTGACGGGTGAAAAACGTAGGCAAGTGTTGAGTGACTTAGCGAGCGGTGGTGTCGACATCGTCGTTGGCACTCACGCATTGATTCAGGAGGGGGTTGCTTTCAACAGCCTTGGCGTTGTGGTGATCGATGAACAGCATCGGTTTGGTGTTGAGCAGCGTGCTGCACTCTCGCGAAAGGGAAGTTTGACGAGCACGCCAGATGTATTGGTGATGACCGCAACACCGATACCGCGTACAGCCGCCATGACTGTGTACGGCGATTTGGATGTGAGTGTGCTCGATGAACTGCCGCCAGGTCGCACGCCAATTGTTACAAAGTGGGCCGCTGGTCCGTTGTTAGAGACATTGATGTGGTCGAGTATTCGCGATGCTGTCGCTCAAGGACAGCAGGCATTCGTTGTTTGTCCATTAATAGAAGAGAGTGACAAAATCGAAGTCGCATCTGCTGAAACAATTTATGCCGATTTGCAGGTGGGCGAGTTGAAAGGGCTTCGTTTGGGTTTGTTGCACGGACGCATGTCATCTGCTGAAAAAGAAGAAACGATGAACAAGTTTCGTGATCGCAAATTGGATGTGCTCGTTGCGACCACGGTGATCGAAGTTGGTGTTGACGTGCCGAATGCAACGGTGATGGCGGTCCTCGATGCCGATCGCTTTGGTATTGCGCAATTACATCAGTTGCGCGGTCGCGTAGGGCGCGGGAGCATTGCATCTGAGTGCTGGCTGCAAACCAAAGACCCCGAAGTTTCGTCGCCGCGGGTGGATGCACTGGTCGAATCGACCGATGGTTTCTATTTGGCCGAGGTGGATCTGGAGTTGCGAGGCGAGGGCACGCTGATGAACTCGATGCAAAAGGGTCGAAGTGATTTAAAGCTGGCATCTCTGAGGCGCGACCGAGATTTGATAGATATGGCGCGGGAGGCGGCTTTCTCAATTGTGGATGCAGACCCCACGATGGTCAATAACCCAGGCTTGCTAGACGAACTCGATCTGTTGCTGACACCCGAGGATGCCGAGTTTTTGTTTAAGAACTGATCAGAGCAGAGTTGCGGATCTGGTTAGCGAGCATTGCTCGATAGTCGTCAGCGGAGATCTTTTCGTCGACCAAGTCGTAGTACACAAACATTACGTTGAACATAAAGACAGTGAGAAAACGCGCATCAAAGTTGCGATCTTGTTCTGGCAATTTGTGTCGACTTGCCTCAATAGTGCTGATCATCCACTCGTGTGATTCTTGCGTTATGTATTTGATGCGTTTGTGCAACTCTTTGTTTTCAAGTGCTGTTGCCAACACTTGCAATCGAAAATCGCGCGCATGTTTTGTTTCTTCTGCTGGGTTAGGCATGAGACAAACGAACTGCTCAATCGTGATTTCGTCTGTTATCGCAAGCCAGTTGTTTACTTTGGTTTGAAAATTAAGTCGAAACTCGTCGTACATATCGCCAAGTACTCGCGCCAACAATCCATCACGATCGGTGAAGTAGCGATAGATGAGCGTGATCGAAGTGTCTGCGTTCTTTGCAACTTCAGAAACACGGAGCCCCAAGATTCCTTGTGAGTTCAGTTCGGCCCGAGCTGACTCAAGAATGCGGGATTTTGAATCTGGAAGGGAACTTGAGGTGGAAGCTGGCATATAACAATGATAGAGAGGTTGCAACTAAATAGCCATTAACTCTTCGTAAAGGTTTTTGTGGCTATTCGCCGAGAGGCATGAGCACGAGATCCCAGCGATCCAAGCAATCTGAACAGCGGTAGGCAACCACGTCACCGGCAAGCCAGAGTCCATCTTCGGGCGCATGGGTGAGCAGGTGGCATCGGCCACCGCAATCCACACAGGTGATCGACTCGGTTGGCGGCTCGGCGGGACCAGATTCGTACTCGTGTTGGTCATCGCTCACGTGTCTATTCAACCAGTTAATACAACCAGTTCATTAAACACGACAAGTGGGCAATATCGTAAAAGGTATGCGAGTTGTGGCAGGTGAGTTGCGTGGGCGTCGTATAAACGCACCTTTGGGCAAAAAGACTCGGCCCACGACCGACAAAGCTCGCGAAGCAACTTTCAATGCTCTTGGCAGTTTGGGTGTGGTCGTGGGGGCGCGAGTGGTGGATGCATTTGCGGGTAGTGGAGCGCTTGGCATTGAAGCGCTTTCTCGTGGTGCCGAACACTGCACGTTTATCGAGCGTGACCGTGAGGCACTTGAGGTATTGCGCGAAAATCTTGAGACGCTTGGACTTGTGGACCGTTCGACAGTCGTGCGTGGCGATGCAATGACCAACATCGGCTTGGCGCGCAATGTTTCTTTAGTGTTGGCAGACCCTCCATACGAATTTAAGCAATGGCACCAATTTTTGGGCGAAGTGGCGTGTGACTTGGTGGTTGCAGAGAGCGACCGAGATATGAATCTCGAATTGCCTGCAATTATTGGCTGGGAAGTGACCCGCGTGAAGCGATATGGGCGTGCGTACGTGTCGTTCCTGCAGCGGTTAGCGTAAGTAGCAATATGGCTGTTGCGTTTTACCCCGGAAGCTTTGACCCGTTTCATCTTGGTCATCTCGACATCGCCGAGCAGGCCGTGGCGCTGTTTGGCGACCTTGTTATCGGTGTGATGCACAACCCCGACAAGCCAAGCGGCATGTTTAGCCCTGCTGAGCGGGCAGATCTCGTGCGCCAGTCGGTCGCGCATCTTGGCAAGAAAGTCTGTGTCGAAACCTATGGCGGACTCACAGTTGAGGCGGCCAGCAAAATCGAAGCATCCTTCATTATTAAGAGTGCACGCACTGGCGGCGATTTTGAAGTAGAGCAGCAGATGGCGCAAACCAATCAAGGCGCAAGTGGTATCGAGACAATATTGCTGTTTTCGCGCCCAGAGAATTCATTTATCAGCAGTACGTATGTTCGCCAGTTTGTCGGCTTCAGCGGCACGAATGCCAAACCAATGGTTTCAGCGCCTGTGCTGAAAGCACTAATTGCCAAACAAAAACCAGGAGCAAGAAAATGAGGGCAAGATAATGAGTCGCAATAACGGAAACGATGGATACGAAGATTTGAGTGGTGAGATTGACGCAAGTGTGCCAGTTGAGTTAGGCGACACCGAATCGATTCTTGAAGAGGTCATTCACACGATTGCATCCGCACCAAATGTGCCGCTGTCGAGCACACCACGTATTGATCGTGATCACGTTGTTGCGTTGTTGCAAGATGCTCAAGCCTGCTTGCCAGACGAAATTCGTCAGGCCCGTTGGATGCTTAAAGAGCGCCAAGACTTCATGACCAAAACTCAGCGCGAAGCCGACGAAATCGTTGAAGCAGCACGCGTGCAGGCCGAGCGAATGGTGCAGCGCACAGAAGTTGTGCGAGCAGCCGAGACACGTGCCCGCCAAGTACTCGAGGCCGCAGATGCCGACTCGCGCAGACTCAAGAATGAGACAGAAGATTTTCTGGACCGCCGTCTTGCCAGTTTCGAGATTTTGCTCGATCGTTTGACACGCACCGTTTCGCAAGGTCGGGAGCGTTTGTCGATCGTGGGCGCAGCACCTGAGCCAACTCGCAGTGGTGTCGACAGCGAAGACGTTTCGTCAAGTGGTCCAACGTTCTTTGATCAAGACGACGACCAGTACTAGTAGCAATTCGTGGCATCACCGCTACTGATCAACATCATTGAGATGACGCGGCGTGCGGGCACGCTGAAAAACATCGAGATCACCATTCCTGTTTCAACTTTTGATTTTGCCGATAAGCGACTTGATGACGCAACCGAAATCGAGATTGCGCTGCAACTCGAGAGCATCAACGGCGGCATCATCGTGCAGGGCACTGTTGCTGGCAAATCTCAACTGCTCTGTGGAAGATGTCTGCGCAATATCGAATATGCCAATGTCGCGTCGATCGACGAGATGTATCAGCGGGTGCCCGACAATCCAGATGCATATCCCATAGAGGGGGAAAGCCTCGATTTGCAGCCGATGGTGCGTGAAATGGTGCTGCTCAGCCTGCCGGATACGCCTTTGTGTAAGGCAGATTGCCCTGGCCTCTGCCCACAATGTGGCGCCGATTTGCAGAGTGCTCCATGCGGTTGTCAGGCCCAAAGATTTGACGAACGGTGGGCAATTTTGGACCAATTGCGCGAAGAACTGAACTAGGTCTTGACCCGATAACCTAAGACACCGTTCAGTAAGCCAGTCCAGTAACCGAAAGCCGAGCACGCGATGCCAGTTCCAAAGAAAAAGAAATCCAAAATGAAGGGCCACAGCCACATGGCAGGCGCCTGGAAGCTTGGTGCGCCATCGCGCAGCGTGTGCCCACGTTGTTCAACTTCAAAGTTGCCACACACCGTGTGCGGTAACTGCGGTTGGTACAAGGGTCGCATCGCCGTCGACGTCGCTTAATTTATCTCGGGCAAATTTATGCTGCCCGTTGCGGTTGATGCGCTGGGTGGCGACAAAGCCCCCGCCGAAATTATTGATGGAGCAAAGCAGGCTGCTGCACTTGGCATTCCAGTTCTCCTCGTAGGTCCTGCCGATCTCGGCACGCGTTTTGACATTGGCAATTTGCCGCTGCATGTTGCCACCGAGTTCATTGACATGCACGAAGACCCAGCGTCTTCGGTGCGTACCAAAAAAGATTCAACACTTGTGCAGTCTGCCGAGTTGGTGCGCGATGGAAAAGCAAGCGCAATGATTTCTGCAGGCAACACTGGCGCAACGATGGCCTCGGCACTTTTGAGGATGGGCCGCATTAAGGGTGTTAAGCGTCCTGCAATTGCCACACCGATTCCTGTTCCTGGCAGCACTCACACCGTGTTGTTGGATGCCGGCGCAAACGCAGAAGTGGAAGCCGAATGGCTGACGCAATTCGCAATCATGGGTTCGGTGTATTCGCGGGTGCGATTTGGAATCGAAAAGCCACGCGTTGGCTTACTCTCAATTGGCGAAGAGCCCGGCAAAGGCGACACGCTGAGAAAAGAAGCTTTTGTGCTTTTGAGTGAATGTAGCGAGATCAACTTCATCGGCAACGTAGAGGGCCGCGATATCACCACTGACGCGGTAGATGTTGTGGTTACCGATGGATTTACTGGCAACGTTGCATTGAAGACATTGGAAGGCGCAATGCGCTCAATTGTCAAGGCGCTGTTTGGTGCCATTGGTGCGCCACAATACAAAGAACACGCTGATGCGATCATGCCTGCGCTACTCGATGTGTATTCAATTTTTGATCCAGATTCAACTGGTGGCGCGATCTTGTTGGGCGTAGATGGCGTATGCATCATCTCGCACGGCTCGTCAAGTGCACGCGCCATGCTCAACGGCATCAAAGTTGCTCAAGAGATGGTGGACAGCAACATGGTCGGACTTATCGCAGAGGCATTGCAACCAAAATGAGTAACTTGCTCGAGTCTTTGGCCGAGCGAATTGGGCATCGCTTTGCCGACGAGAGTTTGCTTGCAACAGCCATGCGACATCGTTCGTGGACATCTGAAAACGATGGGTATGAATCCAATGAGCGACTTGAGTTTCTGGGCGACGCTGTGCTTGGTTGGGTAGTCGCCGACATTGTGTACCAACGTCATGCAGAGTTTCAAGAAGGCAAACTGACCGACCTGCGTAAGAGTGTTGTCAATGCCAATGCACTTGGCGCAATTGCTGCTGATCTCAATTTGGGCTCTCACTTGTTGCTGGGCAAAGGAGAAGATGCTGCGGGTGGCCGCGAAAAGACGTCGATTTTGTCTGACGCACTCGAAGCCGTGATTGGTGCTGTGTATTTGGACGCCGGTGCAGTGGTTACGCATCGAGTGGTTACGCAATTGATGTCTCATGCAATCGATAACGCCATGGGCGGCCTCGACAGACTTGATGCCAAAACTCGACTGCAAGAACTGGCTTCACGTCTGCTGGAAGAGCACGTGCACTATCGCGTCACTGATGAAGGTCCTGATCACGAAAAGACTTTCTTTGCAACCGTGTATGTAGGCGAGCGTGAGATGGGCAGTGGCGAGGGGCGTTCAAAGAAAGTTGCCGAGCAACTGGCTGCCGAGATTGCCTGCGACACGCTGCATCGCGAACACGATATTAACTAGTTTATTGCAATGCCCGAGTTGCCCGAGGTCGAAACAGTTCGACGTGGGATGGAACGAATGGCAGTGGGCCGTCGCATTGCGCGAGTTGAAGTAGGTCGCGAACGAACCGTCAGGCGCACAAGTCGTGAAGCATTGATCGATGGGTTGTCGGGAACCACAATCACGCACGCTGGTCGACGCGGAAAATATTTGTTGTGTTCACTCGACTCCGGCGAACAGATGATGATTCACTTGCGCATGAGTGGGAGAGTGCTGATTGCGGATGCCGGTGCACAGAGATTGCCGCACACTCATGTGGTGTTGCATCTTGAAGCGCTCGGAAATCAGCCACCATGTGAATTGTGGTTTGTTGATCCGCGCACATTTGGCGAAGTCGTCGTCTTCGATCCGAACCAATTATCCGAACAGATGCCCGAATTGATTCGGCTAGGAGTCGACCCACTTGTTGATGAGTTCACGCCCGAAATATTGCGCCAACGATTTGTTGGAAAGCGGGGCAATTTGAAGGGCACACTGCTCAATCAAAGCGTGATTGCCGGTATCGGAAATATTTATGCCGACGAGATCATGCATCGTGCAGGGTTGCGCTGGAGCAGGGTGCCTGGGCGGTTATCAATGCCAACAATTGAGCGATTGCACAAGGCAATTGTGCAGATATTGGGTGACGCAGTGGCCTCGGGTGGCAGCACCTTGGACGACTCACAATATGTGGACGTGATGGGTGACACCGGTAGCTATCAAAACGAGCATCGTGTGTATGGGCGAGCGGGCGAGATGTGTCTGACATGCAACAAGGCACGAATCTCGCGCACCACGGTTGCCGGGCGCACCACCTGTTACTGCGCGGTCTGTCAGCGCTGAAAATACCGAAAATGCTACTGAAAGCCGATTTTTCTACTATTCTCGCCGATTGACGTGTTTCTTAAATCGCTGACTCTCAAAGGCTTCAAGTCTTTTGCTGATACCACCGTGATGGAGCTCGAACCGGGTGTCACCGTAGTGGTGGGGCCAAACGGCTCGGGCAAGTCCAACGTGGTTGATGCCATTGCGTGGGTGCTCGGCGCCCAGGCACCGTCGTCGGTGCGCAGCCAAAAGATGGACGACGTTATTTTTGCGGGCACTTCCAAGCGCCCAGCACTCGGTCGTGCAGAAGTCATGCTGACCATCGACAACTCGGCAGGTTTGTTGCCAATTGAGTTCACCGAAGTGACCGTCAGTCGTGTGCTCTTTCGCAGCGGCGAAAGCGAATATGCAATCAATGGTGTTGAGTGTCGTTTGCTCGACGTACAAGAACTACTTTCTGACGCCGGCGTTGGTCGTCAACAGCACGTAATCGTCAGCCAAGGACAAATCGATGCCGTGCTCAATGCACGTCCTGAAGATCGACGTGGAATTATTGAAGAAGCAGCCGGCGTGCTCAAGCACCGCAAGCGAAAAGAAAAAGCAGAACGTCGTCTTGAAGGAACTGAAGCCAACTTGATGCGCGCGCAAGACTTGTTGCGTGAAGTGCGTCGCAACTTGCGCCCACTCGAGCGCCAAGCAGAGTCGGCTCGCAGACACGGCGCACTCATTGGCGAAATGCGTTCGCTACAAATGTTTCTTGCTGGTCGCGAGTTGCAAAGTTTTCAAGCACGGTTAACCAACCTCGCTAACGACAAGTTGGCCGGCGAAGAAGCCGAGCGCGGATTGCGCGCAAAATTGTCGTCATTGGACACGGCTGTCATGGCTGCAGAAGCGCAGTTGTCTGCTCGCGGAGACTCAGGAGTCAACGACGAACTCGTGCGCATCGAGCAATTGCGTGGTCGGGCGCGTGGACTACTTGCAGTATTGGCCGAGCGACGCCGTTCGGTCGAGCGCGACCGTGGCCAGTTGATGGACTCTGGTGTTATTGCAACCCTTGAAGCCGATGCCGCAAACCTGCGCAGCGACTTGGCCAAGGTGGCAGAGCAAATTGCAGCAGTTGAGGCTGTCAGTGCAACCGGTGCCACAGACCATGGCAGCACACTTGAAGAAGCACAAGTTGCTTCGCAAAAAGTTGCCGAGTTGTCGGCTCGTGTGCGCGGACTCAACGAAGACATCGATCGACTACGCAACATCGTTGCTACCGATGCACGCAATGAAACCGAATTAGCGCAGCGCCTCGTAGATGCTGATGCCGCTCGTGTTGCTGCAGAGTCTGCAGTTGATAGTGCGATGTCATTGTTCTCGACAGCACAATCTGATGCTTCAACATCGGCATCGCGTGCAGAGTCATTGCAACTCACACTGGATGCCAACGGCACAAGTGCTGCAGCATTGCGCGACATCGACGGAACTCTTGGCGCATTGAGCGGCATGATCGACATCGATTCCGAACGTCGTGTTGCTGTGCAGGTTGCACTCGGCGATGCACTATCGGCTGTAGTGGCTCAAAACGTTGACGCGGCACGCCGCGCACTGCAAGAGTTGCGCCAAACCGGTGCGATGGGTGCGGTGCTGGCACTCAATGCCATTACAACAGTGCCAAGCACTCCGTTGATCAATAACGGCACAAGCCTGCGAGCACATGTGCGTGCAAAGGCAGGAGCACATGAAACACAAGTAAATCGCTTGCTCGATGTGTTGTTGTCGCGAGTGGTGTTCGTTCAGTCGTGGGCTGATGCGGTCGAGGCTGCACTTGCACACCCTGAAGCGGTAGTCATCACCGGTGACGGCGACCGATTTGCATCTTCCGGTATGCGAGTTGGCACCAGCAATGTCACTGCGTCGGCGCTTGAAGAAGCACATCGTCGTGCCGAGCGCGCCAAGGAAGCACTTGGGCGAGCAGAATCTGATTTGGCAACTGCGCGTACTCGCATGGCTCAAGCACGCGACACTCATGCAACTGCACTGACGTTGCTCGAGCGTCATCGCTCTACTGCAACTGAGACAAATGCACGCCTGTCGTTTGCTTACGACTCGTTGCGTTCGGTGCAAGCCGAACTGCAGGGTTTGTTGTCGGTATTGCGCAACGATCTTGAAGTCAAGTCGGCAGGCTTGCAGGAGCGACGTCAATTCTTGCAGTCACGCCTTAGCGATGTTGAGGCACGACTCAATGCCGACGTCGAAGCTCGTAATGCGGCAGCCGAGCGCCGCAACAAAATAGAAATTGGTCTGAGCGCACTTGTGCGTCTGAGCGCGCTGGTCGAAAAACATTCGGCAACACTGGATGCGCGTCAGGCAGAATTGCAAGAGATTCGCCGTCGTCAAAGTGATGAAGTGCGCGCAATTTCGCAGCGCTTGGACGAGGCTCGCAAAGACCGCACATCAAACGAACAGTTGTTGGAAGAGCGTCGTGAGCGCAATCGTCGCGTAGAGGTCGAAGAAGCCGAAGTGCGTATGCGTCTTGAAGCAACAATCGAAGCCTTGCGTCGTGACCACTCGGTTGAGCCGCAAGCAGCAATTGACACTCCTCAGCCAGAGTTGCCAGAAGGCACCTCGCCAATCGCTCGCGTGCGTGAACTCGAGCGCGAGTTGCGCCTGATGGGCCCAATTAATCCACTAGCACTTGAAGAATTTGACGAATTGCAAAAGCGACACACGTTCTTGGAAGAGCAATTGGAAGACGTGAAGAACACTCGTCGCGAGTTGATCAAAGTAATCAAGCAAGTTGACATGGAAATTCAGTCCACGTTTGCTTCGGCATTTGCTGACGTGCGCGACAACTTCGAAAAACTCTTTTCAATGTTGTTTCCTGGTGGCCAGGGCAAGTTGCTGCTCACTTCGCCAGATGATCTGCTCAACACCGGCATCGAAGTTGAGGCCAAACCAAGCGGCAAGAATGTCAAGAAACTCTCGTTGCTTTCGGGTGGAGAGCGTTCACTTACTGCACTTGCATTCTTGTTTGCCGTCTTCCGCAGCCGCCCTTCACCGTTTTATGTAATGGACGAAGTTGAGGCCGCATTGGATGACGTCAACTTGCATAGGTTCTTGAGCCTGATTCACGAATTCCGTCAAGAGGCTCAATTGCTTATTGTGAGTCACCAAAAGCGCACGATGGAGGCAGGAGACTGCTTGCTCGGCGTAACAATGCAGCCAGGTGGCTCTTCGCGAATCATTGTTGAGCGCGCTGCAGCCACTGCTTCGTAATCGGTTTTTGCGCATAGCGTGAGAGACCAATGAATAATTCTTCACTCCCAATGATTTTCTTACTACTGGCAGTTGCTGGTTTGGTATTTGGCATTGGAGTTGTGGCGATCAGTCGTCGCAAGGCTCGTGCAGTACCGCAAATTCAGCGCGTTACACCTGTTACACCTGTCGTGACAGCAGCAGCAGTAATAGAAACAGTAGGAGTAGTTGAAGCCGTTGCGGCAGCCCCACTATCAGTGCGTGACAGGTTG
>ENA-UOYL01000367-UOYL01000367.1-marine-metagenome-genome-assembly--contig:-NODE-367-length-16385-cov-6.270235_pt1 | contig 16385 bp, 6 predicted proteins | sample MGYA00238173_ERZ767189 | MGnify/ENA primary metagenome ERZ767189 (study PRJEB28943, sample SAMN06267163) | marine metagenome | isolation source: Columbia River Estuary | place: USA:Columbia River Estuary... | reverse complement strand
GGGAGATGGAAGCGAACTTCAACACTTACGATTCGGGAAAGGATTCGCGGGATTTTGGACACTCAAATGCTTGACACCAGTGCCTACCTCGGCAGTCACTTCATTTCTGAGTAAGGTACACAGGAAACTCAACGTACATACACGATACAATACAGGCTACCGAAGCCGTCGGCAGCTTCCGTCATCAACGGAGTTTGCATCGCCTAGTTCCTGTGTGGCCTTGGGTGTAGAGCAACTTCAGTACTAGACCAAAGATAGCTATTGAAAGACAGACATAGAACGGTATTGCTATCGCTAGCGCTGCCGTAATAATGTCTACAAAACGTGAGAAGAATGGGGTCGATTCATTCTCAACACCGGGCCCCCCGAAAAGGTGCTTTCAACGTACGTTTCCATAACGATTGAAGCACTTGAGGTTAACCCAGCCTATTGTGTCTTTCTGGGTCCAGGTAAAAATGGTCACGATATTGCGCGTGCCGTAGAAAAAACCCTGAACCTATGCTATGTCTAGTACTGGAATTGAAGAGTCCTACTGGTTCGAACTCTTCTTTCCCCCGCGGCCTCCTTTGCCGCCTCGTCCGGACTTGCCTCTCGGATGAGAGAAGCCACCTTTCGGCGGCCCGTGGCTACCCTTGCCACTTCCGGACGATTGGTCCCGGGAATGGGACCCCTGTCCCTTCGAGCCCTTTCCGGTCGGTTGACCGGCGGCCTCACGCGGATGCGAGTGGCCCTTGGAGGCGCTCGACCCGGAACCGTGATGCTTCTTGGTGGGGCGGCTCCTGTCGGAGTCCCCTGACCGCGAAGCCGATGCCGATGACGCCGCTGAAGCGTCGCGGTGCGACACCGCCGACGAAGTGCGCTTGGCACTCGGCTGAAGGGCTGCCGCTGTGGCCGCAGCTTGAGCCTCGATAAAGCCCTTCATGGCGTTGAACATCGACGCCACGTCGATCGGCGCCGGATCTGCCGGAGCAGCCGGAGCAGCCATTGCCGTTGCCCTGTTTCCAGGGTAAGGCGGCAGGGTTGGGTGGCCCTGCGTGGCCGTTGCCGATGTCGCCGTTGCTGAGGGCGGATGCCTCTTTGCAACGGGAAGGCGTGTGGCTGCGGCAGCCACCATGTGCGTGTGAGCCGTCCTCTCACTGCCGTAGTTGCGCACACTGGTGTCCAACTGCGCGCGGAGCTTGTCCAGGTTGGACTGCTCCTCCTCGATCTGCTTCCTCTGCAGCTTGAGCTTTCGCTCCGTGATCTCAAGCACCGAGCGCTTGTCCGAGATCACGCGAAGCTTCTCGGAGAGATCGTGGGAAGCCTTGTGTTCCTGCTGGACCCGACGGTGCAGGTGCTGCTGGGTGGCGGAGGCGTTAGCCCTGCCGGTGCCCATTTCTGGGACAACCATGCCCAGCATTTCCAGACCCTCGCGGATCTGATCAATGCCCCTGTTCACGTCGTTGGCACTCCTAGCCGCGAGAACGTCGTAGCCCACCTCGTTGAGGACGATCCCGATGATGGGATCGCACACCGGCCAGAACCCGAAGGCTGGTGAGAACTTTCTCAAGCGCGTCACGAGGCCGATGTGGGCGTACGTCTCGAAGATGTTGAGCAGGTAGGGGAACCCGTTCTTCTTGGCCTCGAGGGCCGTGTTGAACTTGGGGTTCCTGGGGCACACCGGCCCGAGCCCGAACTCGCGCTTCTCCTCGGTCTCTGCACGGTGCCCGCGGCATTTGCATACCGCGCACCTGGCGTGCATGACCGGACACACTCTCGTGGTGTGCCCTGTGCGATCCTTGCACAAAGGATAGCTGCAGAAGTCCCTCAGAGTGAAGGCCGACTGCTGCGTGAGCTCGGGGACCACGCCGGGGACAGACGAGGCGTAGAGTGAGCTTTGGACCTGGAGGGCCGCATCCTCAATCTCCGCCTCTCTCAGTTGCCTGAGAACCTTGCATTTCTGCAGGTGCTGATCCTCTTTGGAGGGGATCGTGCTGTCCCCACAGCTGTGGCACACGCCGTAGAACGCGATGTCCTCGGCGTCGGCCTGCTCGGCGTAGAAGTCGACGTCCTTGCGAGCCTCGCCGAAGGCTTTGGCGGCGGCCTCGACTCGAAGGGCGCGTTGCTCGGCCCGTAGAGGTAGTTTCTGCTCGCGCAGAAACCTCAGGTACCGAGCCCCCGGGTGTTCGACCCCTGTCGCGTTGAGGGACTCGCTGAGACGTTTAATCTCAGCTTCGGCGTCCCTCCGATTGTTGCGCTCGATGAGGCGGAGTTCCTCGTACTCCTCCTTCTCCTCTTCCGTCGGCTCATGGTCGAGGTAAGGGGAGTAGAGGATCGTGTCCTCGTTGGCCTCGACGTCCTCGTGGTCGGGGTGGACGAACGACCCGTTGAGCTCGCTATCGCTAGCGGGCGTGGGCCGAACGTCCCCGTGCATGCCCGCAGAGAGGGCAGAGGCGCGACCGGAGTCGGGTTCGGAGCCTGGGTGCGGGTGGACCTCACCGTCGTCCCCCGTGGGGACTTGGGCTTGTCCAGAGTCAGTAACTGACTCCCCGGCAGACCCGAAGGGCTCCTCCTCCTCGTAGTCGAGGTCGTCGTCGCGTGGCCCGTAGTCCAACGTCCCGGTGGCCACGGAGTCGTCGTGGAGCGGGTCAGTCCCCTGACCGCTGACGTCCGTCTCCATGTCCACGTCCTCGCGGAGCCTGTCGCCCATGGCGAGGAAGGCTTCGGCCTCCTCGCGAAGGCGGCTCCGCTCGATGAGGGCCTTGGCCTCCTCGTCGTCGAGAGAGAACTCAAGGTTCGGGATGGTGGCGGTGGGCTGAAAGTCATACAAGAGTGCACCAGTTAATAGTGATCTTGTAAACGTTTCGTGCTATCGCCATTTAAAGCCATTTTACGAGAATGAAATGAGCTAAAGCCCAGTTCTTACGAGTAAAGAATAGTAAAAAGCGTCACATAAATATGTGAACCCCAGGGACCCGAAAAAAAATCGGGAAACGGGATTAAAAAGCGGAAAAGTGGCTTTTTAAAGTACCGCTATTTTTTACGCTAAAAAATTCGGGAAAATTCCCAAAATATTCACGGGTACTCGGAAGGACCCGTAGATTCCGAAAATGGAATAAAAAATTTTTTGTCTTACAAAAATTTATTTTTGAAAAATAATTTTTATAAAAATGCGTTTGACGCGAATGGTTTAAATAGTCGTTTGACGACTTGAAAAAGTGTTTTTAACACTTTGAAAAATAATTTTTGATGACGTAATTTTTCCAAGTGGATTTGATCCGTGAAAAAATCGGCCATAGGTCTCCCTTACAATTTAGGGTTTTTTACACGTAAAAATTGCATTCTGTACGTAAAACGATGGCAGCACTGGCGTTTGATGTCCACAGGTGTGTCATCTTACGTCTTGGACCGGGGTGTCCATGAGGTTGGCAGCCGTTGCCGACGCCGGTGGCCTCCTGGATGCCGATCCCTTCGGAGTCGGTTTCGCCTTGTTAGAGGCGACCGCGTTCCGGTTGGAGTGATGCCTGCCGCTCATTTTGGGATGAGTTGAAGGTAGATTTGGGTGATGGAGAAAAATTCGCGGTTTTGCACTTGGAAAGTGAAAACAGGAAAGAGAGCTGATGTTGGCCTGGGTGGCTTAGCTTGCGTGGCGTAGCTTCACCCACTTGGCAGGCGGTACTTAGAGTACGCGGGCCGAAATGGGCTGGGCAGGCAAGTACCTCAGCAGCTCCTTTGTTTTTCTTCCACTCCCTCCCTATCCGGTGTAGCGGCCGATTTGGCAGCACTACCAGGCATCGCTGCCCTTTTTGGATAGAGTTGGCGAAAAAGTGATGAGACGGAACGGATTCCCGAATCCGGATTTCTCCGGAAACATTTCCGTCAAGTTCCGTTTGATGACATTCGAGTTGTCGCGCTTAACATTTAAGTAGCGCTCGAATGATTAGAGTTGGGTAACTCTATGCCGCTCGGATAAATGCTCGGCCATTCACATGGCGAGCTTTATAAAAATGAGGTTGCCGGTCTCATGGAGAAAAAAAAGCGAGGTTATAAGAATGTTTCCATCACAGCTTGGAGTAGCTAAAGGACGACTTCTTGTACAACCTTGCCATAGGCAAGTTTTTTACCAAGTCTTCTCCAATTTCCCAAGAAGTAGCATCGTATGATAATACTCAGACAAGAGCATTAAACGATAATACTAGGAAAAGAGGTGACGAGGCCAGTCAGATATGACTGATACCGAATGTCCGCATTTACCCATTGGGTTTGCTGGGCAGACATGTAATACCTTGCCAACAAAAGTCCGTTTCAAGACAATTTGCACTAATACGTGATGTATTTTGCGCGTGTCACAAGGTAAAGTTTTTACACTTTTCCTTTATTGAAAGGTTTGCTGGGTCGGCACGGTGTGGTAGCGCCATTGGTAGCATCTTTCCCGTGTAGAAAAGCCATTGTGTGAATATCGCCATCTAGTGGGCAGTTGCCGCACGCGAATTCGCACAAAGTGCAAAAGATTTGCGAACATTCGCTTATCTCATGCAAGAGCCGCTCGATCGATAGCACGTGGCATCCACGTGATAGATCGTGCCGGAGCTCTGCTTGACATCAGGTTTTCTTGTGTAATTGTCCGCGATAAAAATCGGGACTACAAAAATTGTGCGGCTGCTCGATTTACAAATCACAAATCCGGCCTCCGTGAGGATAAGGACGTGCTCTGTGTGTCGATTGCGGGTTCACAATTGCAGGGTTGTGCCATGACATCGGACAATGTCCTATGACCATGTACTGGTCGACGACCAAAGCATGGAAGCTTAACCCAATCTAATACCTTAATTAGATTTTTGCCGGAGTGATGTCGGGAAGAGATAACACTCTTGGATCGAGTTTATTCATCAATAGACAACATGAAAAGTGGCTTGGATGAGACAGTGTCTCTTTTCCAATAGCCAAACATCATTTAATACAGTATCAGACATGATATGTAACATTCCGTGTTTCAATCCAACGATATATTGCAATCGTTATTTCGGAATTTAGATGATAACAGCGCCCTCCTTCGGTAATTTCTTACTTCAGGTTGATTCGTCCTGAACCTGATACGAGCGCTGAACTTTTCATTCCGTTCGCTGAGTCAGCGGTTGGGATTGTAGAGATAGGCGATGAATTCCGGGATAGACTTTACCGGTGTTAACCGAATCTAAATTGGAATCATACAACAGAATGATTTGCTTTGAGCTATCAATCTGCGCCGTCTCTGAGCGCGGGTTTCCCTCGCGTCTTCATTTGCATTGGGGTCCAATTGCAAATGGGCTCCTCGCTGTTGCTGTCCGCGCCTAATTGGACCCGTGGCAGTCGGATCTTGGACGATCTTATTGCCAGCCGGTTTGGGTCCAAGAGTCTTTGGAGGACTCGGCGGTTGCAACAGCTGCACTTCCTGTGAAAGCATCTGGTCCTTGTTGGTGCTGTAAAGCGTTGGCTTTGGAGCAGGATGCTTGTTCTTCCGGTTCGCCCATTTGCGAACCGGTCGCGGAGCGATGTAGTCGTTTTCGGAAAAGTCGAATTTATCGGACATTATCCGATAAACTTTTCCGATTGGGCGCTCATAGAGGCCGGTATTGGTCTGAACGAAAACTCTCCGGGGAAGGCCGTCTTCCCCGAACCTGACATCTCGAATATATCCTCGCGGATATGTCATTCCGGTTTTGAGAGTATCGTCCATAACCACCACGACTTGTCCGCGTTCGAACGGTTCCCGTTTCTGCGACCATTTCGCATAACGGTGAAGAGCAGGAATTGCTTCCTGTACAAATCTGACCCACCAGTCATTCATGACTTTCTGTAGGAGATTGTATAGTTTGCCGAGCGACGAAGACGTGCGTGCGTCGGCAGGCGCCAAGTCGGCAATGGGATTTCCTGCACCGAGGAAATGTGCCGGGGTCAAGCACTCGGGATCGTTGGGATCCGAGTCGTGCTTGTACCAGATGGGCCTGTTGTTGAGGTACCTCTCCACTCTCATGAAGGAGGCTCGAAGGAGGTCGTCGTTGGCATTTGGCGGCAATGCCGTTTTTAGCGCGTCTTTCGCTGAGCCAACGAGCCGTTCGATTAAACCGTTCATGTGAGGACCTTCTGGGGGTTGAAAGTACCACTCGATTTCGCTGTACTCGCGTACAACCGTGTGTTTGTTGATGCTGCGAAGCAGCTCCTCAAGAACTTTTTTGCCTCCAACGAAATTTCTTCCGTTATCGCAGACAATCCGCTTGGTGTTGCCTCTCCTGGATATGAAAGCATCCACTGCCATAATGAAATGGGGAGTGTCCATGCTGTTCAACATCTCGAGGTGTACAGCACCGTATAAAGCGCAGCGGAATATCAGAAGATATCGCTTTGCTCGGATCCGACCCGCTCCTTGGGGCGTGTACCACGGTCCTGCGCAGTCCAACGCGGTTGTTGAAAAAGCGGCAGGGCGTGGTTCGGTATCCGATGGAACTCGAAATTCCGGTAGCGGTCCCATGAGTTGATGCGAAAATTTTGGTCTCGCGGAGCGGCATGTTACACATTGACGTATTCGTCGTTTGATTTGTGTAATTGTGCCCGAGATCCAATATAGTCGCTGGAGATTGCACATTAGGCATTTTATGCCGCCAGTGTGCTGCAACTCGCTTGCGTGATGAAAATCGATAATCGATTGTGTAAGAGGGGAATCTGGGTGAAGTAAGAGCGGAGCTCGAACTTCCGGGCTTAGATGGCCCGACGATCCAAGGCGTCCCGATATGCGCAGTAGCAACATCGGTTCCTTACCCAGGGCCGTGCCCGTATGGGGTGTATAGATCGGTCCCAGCTTTGCCAAGGCGTGGCCCACCTTGACGTTCCCCCTCTTGACGATGTCGTAGATCGATTTCTCGAAATGGACATGTTGATCACGGTGGATGAGGCGGATTCCAGCCTCCGTGATGTCCAGTCGCTTAGGATAAAGACTCTCGTAAAGAGCCTTTGATGGCTTGCGCACATCAAGCTTTTCGGGAAGCTTTCCTTTTTTGCGACGTTTGGCTCGCTCTGCGCAATTTTTGACGAAACGCCAAACCCAAGAAAAGACTAAGCGCTGATGGCTCCAGTCTTTATAATACTTGGGCAGGAACGGATCCTTGGCTTTTGTTCCGTCGTCGCAAGTCTCCGTGTCTTTCGGCCCGTCTTCAAGTCCCTTGCCTGACGGAAAGTTTCTTTTGACGGAGCGACGCGAAGAACCGCTTTCTTGCGCTTTGCGATGAGTTTGAAACTCTTTTACGACCGTGAGGCCGCTGAAGAGTTTGAACTCCTTCTTGACTTGATCAAGGACGTCGGGATCGGTAGTCTTTTGTTTCAAAGACCCCTCGGGAAGTTGAGGCCATTTGCTGGGCTGTTCCTTGAGGAAAGCTGGTCCTCTTTCCCACATTGAGCAATCCAATGTTTCCCTGACGGATTTGGGCCGGGTGGCCATGTCCGCTGGATTATGCTCTCCTGGCACCCATCTCACGCACTCCACCGGGAACAATTTCTTGATCTTGTTGGTGTAGTTGTGCGCGAGAGTGCGCAGTGAACGCGGTTCCATGTTGAGCCATTGGAGAGCTGTTTTGCTATCGGTCCAAAGGAACGTGTCCTCTGTCGCGATGTCCAGCGTATCCGCAATGTGTTTGGCAAGTTCCGCTCCTAGATGAAGAGCCATAAGCTCCATCTTGGGGATCGTCCTCGCAGGTTTGGAGGGATTTATGTGGAACTTGCACTGGATGAAGTTGGTATGAATAGGCTTTTTGCCATCTTCATATTCGATGCGAATGTAAGCCGAAGCGGCGAAAGCTTCTTTCGAAGCATCCGAGAATACGTGCAATTGGCACGATTTATAATCTTTCGGATCGCCTGGCTTTATGACGCGGTCGAATTCCAACTTTTGAACGTTGGGCAGGTCTCGCAACCATGCTTTCCAACGATCTTCATCCTCTGGATCCAACGGTTTCTTCCAATCATAGCCCTTTTTCCAAAGGTCTTGAAGGAAGAGTCTGCTTTCCAACAGAAATGGTGCAGCGAAACCGAGTGGATCGAAGATTTTGTGCGCCTGGGATAAACATTTCAGTTTGTCCCATTGGTCGTGCACGTCCGGCGTGTACAGCTTAAAGCCGAACTTGTCCTTCTGGATGTTCCAGTACTGGCCGAGCGTTCGCATGATTGGATCGATGCGTTCACGAACCCCGTTAGGGTTTTCGATGTACTCCTCCTGGTTCTCCTGGTAGTACTTTTCGAATTCGTGCATCATGTCCGACATGCGAGCGCCGGGGATCTGTTTGGCCAACTCGGGTGAGTTGGTCGCAAACTTGGCGATCTCCAGACCGGCTTCAGAAAGGATGGCGATGAGACCCAACACGCAGTCCGCAGCCTCCTTGACTGTCGGACAACTGTCGAGTGTGTCGTCGACGATGGTGCTTTTCAGAATCGCTTCTGACGCACGGGGATATTTGTCCTTGAACTGTGTAGCAAGCTTTTGCACAGTCCAAATGGCACATGTGGGGGATCCCACATTGCCGAACAAATGCCCTAAAAACTCCAGGTACTTCAGCGTAGAGTCGTCGTAATCGTTGTACCATAGGAAGCGATGGTACTTCCTATATTCCTCGGGTACTAAGATCTTTAAAAACATTTTCGATACGTCTCCCGTGAAGGCGTAATCGTATTGTCGAAACCGTAGTAAAACTTTGGCGAGATCGCACATTAAGTTTGGTCCTTGTAGAAAACAGTAGTCGTTGATGGACTTTCCGCAGATGCAGATTGCCTTTCCGTCCATCACTGGACGTACTGGAGTGGTTTCGCTTTTGGGTTGTTCTACTGGGAAGTGAGCCCAGTAGATAGCGTCCTCGGTGTAAGGATCGCCGACGATGTCCGTGACATCTTTGGCAATGCCCTTCTTCACGTAGTCGTTGAAGATGGTGTCGATAACGTTGAAGTGCTCGCGAGACAGTTTCTGCCGCACACTTTTCAGGCGCCCGTAAGCGTACCTGAACGTGTTTAGCTTATCGGCCGGTTGGCCGACTTTCCATAAAGGAGAAACTGTTGCGCGCCCATTTTCGAGTCTAAAAGACTTCTGCAGAATGTCGATGGCATGTTGCTCATCAACAGAAAGATCGGTGTCTTTCGGGAGTTGATCATAGACAGTGGATTTCTCCATCATGTCCGCGATTCTCTGCAGATTTGCCGAATCAATCCTCTCCTGGGTTGTTCGGCGCGCGGCAACCTTTGTGTCACCTTGCGGTGCGCACGGCGGTATTGCTGGGCCGCGTTGCATGACATTGCTGTGCATGCAGAAGATGACGGGAGAGCCATCGGAGGCTGGATCGTGGTCCCAATTGTAGCGATCCGCCGAATAGAGAATTGACTCCCGTGTGGCTTCCTTGGTTTCGGAAGAGTTGACTTGGCCAGACACAGTCCAGCCCAATACGTTACGTATGGCCAAAGGATCCGTTTCGATGTTGTCGCAGAGGTGTTCGATTTGAACTTGTACCTCTCTCTGATCGTTTCCGACCAGGATATCGATCTCCCCTTTTCCAAAGGGAGTGATATCAACATCGACGCCATACCCGGCCAGAGCTTTAGTCCAATCATGGGCTTTGAGCGAACCGGCGATTTCGGGTACGACTTGGACATCCTTCCATATCTTGTTGTAACGCTTGTCCTTCGAGGTGATGAGAATGTCAACCTTGGCGCTTTGGAGAGCTGATTTAGTATTGCCGATACCATTTAGGTTCAACATGGACTTTCGTCCGACTAAACACAGCCGCTTCGCCAATTTCTCAGTGATGAGCGTGACATTAGAGCCACAGTCCAAAAGGACGTTTGTGGTGAGTGGCTCTGCCTCTTCGTCTCTTCGAACGATCACGGGATGCGTGAACAACGTTGGGCGTGATTTGTGTTCTTGGCCAGCCAGGAGTGCCTGGGCTGGCCCTGACTGTCAATCTCGACGACGTGGTGGAGGTGGTACAGGTGGGAGGAGAGCAAGTCTCTGACCACCCCGTCCTTGAGGACGATTACCAAAAGGCCTTCTGGATGGGGCAGTGTGACCGCGCCCCCTTGGGGCTTGGCCACGCCCTCCGCGTCCCAGCGCTTCACGTCGTACCGGGTGGAGATCGGCATATGCGGAATGCAGACTCCGGTGGTGCGGTTGATCGCATCGATCGCACGCGTGGTGTTTCGGGCACTCTCTCCAGCGGTGACTGGATGAGAAGCAGTTGCAACAGAGCCCAAGGGCAAAGACTCTCGTCTTTTTATCTGTTGCACTGAGTGCCAACCAAACCGGACAGCTGACCAGCATGTGCTTGGCTGGGCAGCCCATTTTGCACCCATGACTGGTGTTCAGCGCCGTGAACGTGTAACCTTCGTATTGGAGATGAGAGCTTTGGCCGTACTCATCAATCTCCTCCTCGTCGGTATACTCGCCGGGTTCGTTAGCCTCATGGAAAGCTCCTGCGACGAAAGCAGTTGCTTGCCGAACCTCGGCTTCCTCATCCGACTCGTTGTCCGGATGGTACCCAGTGGGATCGTCATACTCGAGTTCCTCCTCGTAGTACTCCTCCTCAGCCTCGCCCAGCATTGCCCTTGCTGGTGGCTGTTGACCCGTGGGATAGCGATAGCCCGAGGGTCTGTAACCCGTTTGCGGACGATGCTGATCCTGGGACTGGGCTTTGTAGCGTTGCGCTAACATGCTTTGTTGTAAAACAGAGTTTTCCTTCTTGAGCTTGGCCCTCCAAAGGAAGTATGCATGGAGACTTTTCAGTCCCACATCCTTCCCATGCTCGGTTCGCCACTTGAGGTACGCCTCTCCGTCTGACTCCGTGAGCAGTGATCCCATGAGTTCAAGTTCGGTGTCTTGACTCATGTAGACCATGGAGAGGTGAAACTTCTCGCAGTGGGTGAAGTAACTCTTGAGACGAAGACTCGCTCTGATTACGGAGTGGTAATCGTTGAAGCGAATCTTTCCTAGATCAATGATGTCCCTTTTCAGGGCTTGCATTGTCTTATCGTCTCCTCCGTAGACCTTCTCGAGAGTTTCGATGAGATAAGCATAGCCCATCGGCGTAGCATCATCCATCTTTCTCATCTCGGCGAGAGTTTTGTCGCTGGGATCAAGGGAGTTTAGAGTTTCCTCAAACTTATCCTTGAAGGAAAGGTTTGCCAGGTGGATCTCGTTGATCTGCCTGGTCTTCCACTTGGGGAATTCCACTTCCTTACCGGAGAACAAGTTGGACTTGAAAGCATTTTGGATCTGCTTTCTCTCGGAGTCCCTCTTGCCAATTGTTCTCGGCATGTGGTCGTTCCATGGGGGATTGAACTGGTCCCGGTAGAACTGTAACTCTTCTTCAAGAGTATTGAAATACAGTTCAAATGCGTCCCGGGTGTCCCTGGGTGGGTAATCCCTTGATTCCCGACCCGTTCCGCGGTAATGGCGGTGAGGGGAATTTCTCCTTGGCCTATGGCCGCCCCTGTACCATCCGCCGTTACCGTGGCCATCATCGCTTGGGTCGGAGTCTCCTCCGCCTCCTCCTCCACCGCCGCCACCGGCACCGTGTGGGGGACCGTTTTCACGGTTTGGAGGGGGATCATCCTCGCGATCGTTATCGCGCCCATTTGCGGGTTGATAGCCTTGGGGATCTTGGCGGTCCTGATCCCGTCGGTTGTCTCGTCCGCCGCTGTTCCCTGAAGCGGTGACTCCACCCCCCGCGGAAAAAGTGTCGTTGGAGACACGATTTACGTGCAGGTTTGCAGCTGCGTTGATTGCACTTTGGCGTCCAAAGTCGGCAATCGCAGTGGGGGGAACGAACGTAGTCTTTCGATAGACTGTTCGCGATCTGGAGTCGTACGAAGGCTTTTGGGCCATTCGTCGCTCTTCGAGTTCGAAGCGGTTTGTTGAGGCGAGATAACTCGCTGATGATTGCTTCGGAGAGCAATTTACCGGAGCCGAGAAGATCTGGCTTGTTCGGTCTGGAGCGAATATGGTTTGCAGAGATCCCAATCCTTGGGTACCATAATTGGTCGATCTGTTAGCTGCGCTGAACAGATTGCTCTGGGTGTGGAGTGTCGTGGCTCTCGAGAACGCTGATTCATCGACAGTTGGAAGTGGACCACCCGGTTGTGGTCCCTCCAAAGTCGTTGGCAGTCCCCCAATTTCTTGGGGTTGGAACTGACGAACCATTTTGCGCTCGTGAGCGGCAGCGTAGGCTTGATGAAGGGTTTTAACCGTTTGTTTCAACGGAAGCCTAAAGTCGTTGTGCGTGTCCTTGGCGTACTGGGGAGTTTTGTACTTCTGGTCGCTATGGAACCGGATGCAGTAAAGTCTCCTTGAGTACTTTGCTGCAATATCGGACATTGCTGCCCGAATTGCCGGTGCGCCTTCATCGTACGTCCCGTCGCTCATGTCGTCAGTATCGGACTGATGTGGAGATGAGTACCTGATGCGGTACTCTGGGCGGGGATGATTGAGCGTTTGGGACAATTTGTCCAATCGGCCCAATATCTGATCCACCCAGCAGCAGCCCTCCCTGATGAACGACAGAGCCTCGGCATGGTTATTGCGGAGGAGTGCGTCCATTCCTTTAGGGAGAGCGGTACGCACTGCTGCGTACCATTGCTTGTACTCCAATTTGACGAGGTTGTAGATCTTCAAAAGATGCATGCCGATTTTGGCAAGATCTACCGCACGGAAGAGTCCTTCGATCTCAGTGAGAGCCAATGGGTTGCGGGTAGCAAGGTATTGGAGATTGTGGATTACCATCAATCTTGTCCGGAGTTTGGTATTGAACGCAGCAAGTTCCTTCAGATATGCTCTGTAATTGATTGGATCTTGCATTGGGGCGTAAACCTTCTCCAGACATCCCGTTGAGATGAAGAATGTGCACATGTTGGAGGCGGTGTGCTCCGCTTTTGGGATGTCTTCGTAGACCTCCCAACCTGGACAGGTGAAGAGAACCTCGTTAATCTCTTCATCACTGGACAGGTCGGATCCCCCACAGATAGTTGACGAGTCTGCCACCCCCAAGTTGGTCCCACCTAAAACTGTCGTAGAGTTTAGGTTGGTATGTCCGTCTGGATTAGCCCCGTGGGCATCTCCAGAGGGATCATGGGACGACTCTTGAGTGGCGCTCGCTGTGGGTGGAGCGCGGTCCACGAGATCTGTTTGATCACCGCAAGCTCCAGCTGATTCGACAGCTTTGCCTTTCTCCGAGTCCTTTCCCTGGTGCCTCGCCGATGGAGGTCTCATTGGGTAAAGGGGCTTTCCGGTAACGCTCGGAATTTCCCACGGCAACTCTGGGATAAGATTGCCATCGCTGGCTGCATACTCGCGAGAGCGTGCCCAGAGTGCGTGGTAAAAGTCCGTTTGTTCTGGAGTGAGAGGCCACTTGCAAATTGAGAGAATCAGGTTGATCCTTTTCAAAATTGCTTTAGCGTCATTCACCGGAGAATCCTTGGCAGAGGGGTCGATCGGGACGTTGAACAAGTCATGGACAATTTCATGGTCCTCTTGGATTGCTCCAAGTGACTTGAGCTGGGTGTTGGTGATGTTGTGGATGGTGAACCTGGACTTTGGCTGGTTGCCCACAAGTTTCTCCACACTCTCCACAGTCGCTGGTGTAACTGGGGTTCCCGTTTTGCCGGTTTTTTCGGCAATATCCTCGGATGGTTTCTTTGGCTGGGGCGGGGCCTGTTGGGGCTGCCACCTCCCTCCCCCCTTGCGGGTTGGAGAGCCGCCGAGAACCATTCTTGGACCGGACTCTGCCTTCTGCAGTGGGTTGACAGAAGGGAGAGTTTGCACAATGGTACAGAGAACCAAATGTGCAATTTGACAATGCAGAAAAGATCCCGGATGGGTTCAGTTCTGGCTTGCCACCCGATGTGAGTTGGAAGATGTCTCTCCTAGACTATCTAGCGCAACTCGGGGTCGAAAGATCGGCTGATCTTGACCCGTGGAGGTTGGTTGAGTTTGAGAAGCTGGGATCTCAAATCAAACTCAAACGCTCTGATGACCTCGGGAGATGATGTGGCTTAGCTGGACCTAGTCTGGCAACCCTGATTTAACGGGGATTTTTGCCGTTGACTGAGGTTGCTTTGCCCTTCAGCGGCCGTGATTAGCGCGGCTTACCGAGTCCGTGGAAACCGGCAGTGCCAGAATCTCAGCTTTTTTAAGGCTGTTTGGACTCGGAGGCTTTGCTTTTCAGCGGGGCTGGGATGTGTCCAGGCGGTGGCAACGGCGGAGACGGCGATTGGGTCGGGTTTGAGGACACTACTCACACATGTGCGTCCTCTTGCCTTTTCCAGAAAGCGACTCACGGCGTTGGCACGGGCGTGGACGGACGGGTTGAGGGGCGTCTCGGCGGCGGTTGCGGCGGAGACGCTGTTGATGCTGGAATGCTTCCGGGAAAGGGTTTGGCTTAACCTGAAAGCATGAGAAATGGAGAACATGCACATGGGTTAGACACGGGAAAAACAATGAGGTCTCAAAAAACCGAATCCAACGTGTTTTGCGTTAACTTTGCTACTAATTTCACAACTTTGCTATTTGCGAGAGAAGGCCTCTATAATGGCAATTTGTGAAGCAAATGTTAACATAAAGATTTGGCCAGTTCGCACGGCCTTGGGATGGGGAATGAAGGCGGGTAGACGGTCTCCTCCTGACTGACCGAATGCATGACGCCGTGTCTGACGGGACACTCGTCATGCGCACAGTCCAGTCACGGACTGTGGTTGTTTGTCTCTCATGCGTGAAACCACTTTTAGGGCGAGCTGTTTTGATTCAGCTCCCCTACGCCCATTGAACGACCCGTGAGGGAGGCAGCTCGTGGTCGTGTGCGAACCTGCACACTGCGGTTTCCCCTTCTCGTGCAGACCTTCGTTCACACGTTGGAGAAGGAGATCTCCGAGGCCGGATGATTGCAGTGTCGTTACACTGGTCTCTGCTCCGTCCGGTGCCGAAGCCCGGTCACGCTTTTGAGAGGCGGGGTGGGGTGATGAGTGCTCCGGGAGTCTCCTCCTGAGTTAGCTCCCGGAAGGTTTGGAATACGCAGTTCAGCCTCCGGCGACACCCGTCGGTGACGCCGACGCATCGCTTCTCCCCTCAACCTCGAGAGGGGTGTTTTCTGCGCCCAACCAATGACTGGGATTGTCATTGGCCACTCATCAGGGTAACTTCCGTGGTTCTCAGGGGAGGTGTTTCCACCTCCCGTCTGACAGAGACTCCTCCACAGGGTTTCTCTCGGAAGCCTTCGTTGACGGCGAAGTTGGTGACGCTGTAGGGACCTCTCCCGGGTTGGGGTGCCCGGTTCGGCCTCCCTTGTCAAAGGGGGGTCCTGGATTTCTCCAGGGGTTTCCTGTTGGACAGGTTTCTCCTTCGGGTAAAGGCCTCGTCATGCCCTTATAAAGGGGTTAGACTTGGCCAGGGTAAGTTCTCTCCGTGCCCCGTGGGCATTGAGGAGAGAACGTCCCCCCCTTGGGATTGTGGAAGCTGCACCCGATGTGAGCTTCCCCTGTTTGATGGCTGAGGCGCGTCGATGCGGCAGCCAACCTCCTCGGTCCCGATGTCCTTTGCCACCAGGCAACTCCTCTGATGGGAACATGGGATTTGGCTCCAGCTCGTTGATCGGGTCCGAACCACCCGAGGTACTGGAGCGAAGAGGGTTTTCCTCGGTTGTAGACTTGGGGAGGCTACTCAAACATGTGCCCCCCCTCCTCTTCCGATGGACCCTTGGGGATCCTTAGGATGGGTGGGATGGGATGGGAGGGAATGTGATATATAATTCCTTGATTAAAAGCGATCGGGACTTGATCGGGATTGGTTTGGTTTTGGGCTACTCACACATGTGCCCCCCCTTACCATTCCGATTGAGTCTCTGGCTTGGGAACATGGCTTGGGAATGCTACTCACACATGTGCTTCCCCTTGCCTTGTCCCTTTGCCGTTCCGATCCCTTAATTCCGCCTTATTTGGGCGGCCTTAGGATTTAATTGGGGGGGTAAAAGAAAATGGCACAAAAACATGGCTCGAATTTTTACGAAAAATTTTCTGAAAATTTTTGCGAAAAATTCGGAAAAATATAAATTAACCCTCAGTAATTTAGGATTACATTATTGGGCGCCATGTGAAGAATGAATTGTCCTATTGTGACTAATCCATATGAGTCTTCTTATTATTTCCTATTGCATGAGGATCTTTACCAAAGAGCCGCGGATTTTACTAAAGTTACCTAAGGCGTTAACTTAACCGTGCCACTGTTTGTGCTTAACTTTCCCTAACCAAGGAATAGATTATGTATATCACTAACGCGGAGGGAGATGGAAGCGAACTTCAACACTTACGATTCGGGAAAGGATTCGCGGGATTTTGGACACTCAAATGCTTGACAC
>ENA-UOYL01000366-UOYL01000366.1-marine-metagenome-genome-assembly--contig:-NODE-366-length-16395-cov-3.203456_pt1 | contig 16395 bp, 11 predicted proteins | sample MGYA00238173_ERZ767189 | MGnify/ENA primary metagenome ERZ767189 (study PRJEB28943, sample SAMN06267163) | marine metagenome | isolation source: Columbia River Estuary | place: USA:Columbia River Estuary... | reverse complement strand
CAATATTTTAAAGTTGTTGGTGTTGCATAAAACATCATTAAAAACCCGATTCCTCCCAAAAGCAAAGAAACCAGATGAATATTTCTACGGTTAATTTTATATCGGGAAGTATAGAAAGTCAGAAGAAGAGCAAAAGCCATTGATGATAATCCGTAAACCCCCATTGATGATCCTACTTTATCAGCGGCAACATTATATTTTACATTAATGGTATTAAATACTTCTATCTGTTTCGAATCTTTTAAATTATAATTTTTTGAAAGCGCTGCAGGTGAATGATAAACATGATCTGTTAATGCTGGCGTAGCCATACTCCACATCGTAAAAAAAGCGAACCAACTAAAAAATTGAACAATACCTAATTTGAACATTGTCGATGGCATTTCAATACAACTAGTGTAAAAATCCTTAAAGAAGTTGCTTTGTTTTTTATTATTTCTAAATACTTCGTAATCGTCTGGGGGATATTCCTTAGTGGTAAAAATAGTATAGAGAATGCTCAAGAGAAAAACCATGGCGCCAATTGCAAAGGCTATTTTAACATACATTGGAACTATTCCCGTCGTTTCATCATCTGAGAATCCCAATTTATTGACCATCCATGGCAAATTAGAAGCTACCCAAGTTCCAATTCCAATGATCAAGGTTTGCATAACAAAACCATAAGAGCGTTGCTTGTTTGGCAATTTATCCGCGACAAGTGCCCTAAAAGGTTCCATACTGATATTAATTGAAGCATCTAGCACCCATAGCAAACCAGCCGCAACCCATAGAGAAGGTGAATTTGGGACAAAAAATAGCGCTAATGATGATAAAATAGCACCAATCAGAAAATATGGCTTACGCCTACCGAATCTCGGGTGCCAGGTATTATCAGACAGATAACCAATAATTGGTTGAACAATTAAACCAGTAAGTGGCGCGGCAATCCATAATAAGGGAATATCGTCAGGCTTAGCTCCTAAGGTTTGAAAAATTCGCGACATAAATCCTCCCTGCAAGGCGAAGCCAAATTGAATTCCGAGGAATCCAAAGCTCATGTTCCAGATTTGCCAAAAAGATAAATTAGGTTTCTCTAATTTCACAACTCAATTGTATTAGTGTCTCTCTAAAACCATAAAACCCCATGGCTTGATCACGGTGCTTGACTTGCCAGATTTGATTTTCACCTGCTTGCGTTTAAAAACATGCTTATACTTACCATCTAAAAATTCAACACTTGCTAAACTTTGATCTTGATCACTCAGGTTAATTATAAATTGACAAATGGCCTTTGGGTTTAATTTAGACTTCCGCATTATTACGATGAGTTTACCATCATTGAGTATTTTTAAATCAAGGGCCGAATTCATTCGATCTCCAAAAACGGCAGGATTATTTTTCTTGAGATTATTCAATTTTTTGTAAAAGGAAACTAGATCCATTTTCTCCCAATCAATTTCATCTTTTTCAAAAAATGCTAACCTTCGATCCAGAGAGGTTTCCTGTCCGTTATATATCAATGGCATTCCATTCAATGCGTAGCATAAAACTGCCATTGCGTGTCGGGCGGAGCCCATTCGTTCCATTTCTGTGCCTTGCCAAGAATTTTCATCGTGGTTCGATGTAAAATACATCCTAAAAGCCTGTAAAGGATAATTTATATCTTTTTCTAAATATGTAGCCAAGTCAGTGGGATCTATTTTACCTTGGGCCAGTTTATTAAGCAAATGGTGAAGCTCCCAACCATAGGTAATATCAAAGGCTTCATGCATTTCTGGGCCTTCTGCCTCTGCCAACATAATTAATGGCTTCACCTCTTGTAATTCAGTTCGAGCTTCAACCCAGAAATCCATGGGGACTGATCCAGCTACATCGCAACGAAATCCATCAATATCGGCCTCAGTAATCCAATATTTCATAGATAAAATCATATTTCGACGCATTAAGCTATTGTCAAAATTTAAATCGGCTACATCCCACCAGTCTGTTCCAATAGTAGGTTGAACATTTCCATTTGAGTCTAGGGTATACCATTCTTTGAATCCTTGCTCCAACCAAACATTATCAGGAGAAGAGTGATTAGCCACCCAATCAATGATTACTTTCATTTTCAGTTTATGGGCTTTTTTTACCAAGGCTTTAAAATCTGACAAATCTCCAAATTCAGGATTCACTCCTTTATAATCTTTAACAGCATAATAGCTACCCAAAGAACCTTTTCTATTTTTGACCCCGATAGGATGAATAGGCATTAGCCATACAATATCAACGCCCATCTTTTTAAGTCGCGGTAAATCATTTGTTACTTTTTCGAATGTTCCTTCCTTAGAAAATTGTCTAACATTCACCTCATAGATGGTTGCCGATTTCATATATTCGAACAAAGATTCTTTAGATGTTTGCTCCTTAGTGCTAATAGTTTTGAACGCAGGGTCTTTAGGTGTTTGCGCCAAGAGGCATAAACCAATCGAAAAGAACAGGAAAGTAAGTTTCGTTTTCATAAACTCGTTTTTAGTTGTTTTTTAAGGGCAGCACATACGATAAATGATAATCCACCAAGCCTTCAACAGGTTTGCTGCATACACCAGTCACTTTAATTCCCAAAGAAACAGCCGCTCGATCTAAGGCTTCTCTAAAAATACCAGCAATACTTCCTACAAACCAAAGGTCTGAAGACTTATAATTAGGATAACAACAAACATGCACTTGCATAAAATGTCGAAACCCTTCTTCAATCATATGCTGAAAATAAGGTTCATCGCTATGCTTCGAGATAAACGGCATAAATGAAGCGATAAAAACATTTGCATTTGGCTCACAATACACCTTTTCTACCAAAGCATCTTTGGTGAAACCATACGTATCGAAAAAATCTTTCGTTAAATGCTCCGGTAAATGATGATATAAATATGCGGCAATTAACTTTTTCCCAAAATAACTTCCACTTCCCTCATCGCCCAAGATATATCCTAAAGCGGGAACAACTTCACTCACTGTTTTACCATCAAAATAACAGGAATTTGATCCAGTACCAACAATACAAGAAATAGATTCTCTTCCTTTATATGTGGCATAGGCACAAGCTACTAAATCGTGATCAACATATACTTTAGCATTCTTAAAAATTCGATTTAAGCCTTCTTGAACCACGGCATTCAATTTATCGCTAGAACAACCTGCCCCGTAAAAATAAATCTCACTCACTTGATCGGCAATGGACATAATTCCATCAACTTTTTTTAATTCGCCCTCTATCCAATCTGCTGAGTGAAAATAAGGGTTAAAGCCAGGAGATGCAAATACATTTTGACTATTTTCAGGGCCTAAAAGAACCCAATCACTCTTTGTAGAGCCACTTTCAACAATAAAAATCATACTAAATAACTATTTTTTTTCTTTACTTTGTGTCTTTAATACACTTTCAAATATACTAACTTTAGATTAGGGCGTGAAAAAAAATTCAATAAAAAACAAATTAAAAGAGCTAAACCCTAACGTATCAGTAGATTGCGTGATTTTTGGATTTGACTTTGAGAAATTAAATGTACTGTTAATAGACCGTGGAACTACTCTTGGAATACCATTAGCACTCCCAGGAAACTTAATTTACAATTCAGAGAACCTCGATGAAGCGGCATCACGTGTATTAGAGGAACTAGCAGGACTAAAAAATATTTATTTAGAACAAATTGGTGCCTTTGGTGACCCGCTACGCATAACAAAAATTACGGATCAAGAATGGCTAAAGGCGATGCGCGCTGAACCATCTGCACGCGTGATCACTGTTGCTTATTTCTCTTTGGTTAAAATGTCAGATTATGTTCCACAAGCGTCCTCCTTTGCTAAAAATGCAAGTTGGGTTAGTGTTCAGGAAATAAGCGAGTTAGCTTTCGACCACTTAGAAATTTTGAATACCGCGAAAGAGAGCTTAAAACAAAAAATTAGACGTCAGCCTATTGGTTTTAATTTGTTGCCTGAAAAATTTACACTTAGCCAACTTCATCGTTTATATGAATCAATTTTAGAGAAACCGCTCGATAAGCGTAATTTTAGGCGGAAGATTCAGAAATTAGATATCATCGAATCTTTAAAAGAAAAACAAAAAGGAGTTCCTCATAAACCATCACAACTTTTTAAATTTAATAAAGAAAAATACGAGTTGCTGACAAAAATAGGTTTTGACAATTTTGGTTTTTGATTTTAGGGGAAATATTAAGTAGACTACCACATATATTCATTCTACCTAATCTTATTCCTTCTTTTTCTTTTTTCTAAATTTAATTCTGCTATTTTTGTTTTGCTTGAAATTGATCAAGCTGTAACTTTTCGTGAGAGAAGATTGTTTTAACTGTAATTGTCAATGATTTGAAAAGACAAGAATTCAATGATGTAGTGGATATTCACAGTAGGAATTTATTCCGTTTTGCTGTTAATTTCTTGCGTTGTTCGGATGATGCAGAGGATATTGTGCAGGATGTTTTTGAAAAATTGTGGGTAAACAGAGAAAAAGTGGAAATGGAAAAGGCAAAAAGTTGGTTATTTACTTGTACACACAATGCCATGTTGAACTTTGTAAAAAAACGTTCACGCATCGACTACAAGGAAACCAATCAATTGCCTGAAAGTGCGAATGCATTCGATGCTAGTTTCGAGTCGAAACAAGTAGTTGATCGAGCAGTAAGCATTTTACCTCCAATCCAAAAGAGTATTATTTTGATGCGGGACCTTGAAGGTTATTCGTATGATGAAATTGGCGTCTTGCTGAACTTATCCCCGTCTCAAGTAAAAGTCTATCTGTTTAGGGCAAGAATGAAAATTAAAAAGCAGTTAAAAGAATCAACTCAACTCGCGTGAATATTCCCAATAGAGAAAATATAGATCGATGGTTATTTGATTGGACGGAGGGAAATCTTAGTCCTTCTCAGGAAATACAGCTGGAGGAATTTTTGATTGAAAATCCAGATTTATCAATTGATGCTGATGCTTGGGATGCTGCTACCGTTTCTTCAATTCCTTTTGCGTATGAAAATCAAGCATCATTAAAAAAGCGAAAAAAACGTGTTTTTGCCTATTGGCAGTTTTATGCACTCATACTTTTAATTGGAACAGGAGGTACAAGCTTGTATTTCTCATTCAAAACAGAAAGTCAGCAATTAGCAGCAAAAACTTCGAATACCTCTAAGTCTCCTATTTCTAAAATAACAACTACACCAACAAAAAATAATAATTCTCAAGAACCTATAACTATTAATACCCCAATTTCTAATCCAGGAAGGCAAAACTTTTATGCAGCGCCTTCGTATCAAGCTTCCTTGAATAAGTATAGCGAAAATATCAATTCCAGTGCACTTTCTTTTTCTTCGGAGAAGGAGAACGTTTCTTTCGATAATAATACAATCACTAATACTATTGAAATGGCAAGTCAGCCAATTATTCCAATAGAAAATATGGAATTAACAGATAAGCTTGATGTTTCAGCTGTTTCTATCGAACCAATAATTGGTTCAGATGAGATAATTCATAGTGAGAATGAGATAATTCAGAGTGAGAATGAGAGTGAGAGCGAGGATAAAAAATTAAGTCGTAAAAAAATAAATATGCCTTCGCTTAAGCTTAATTCTTCAAGCGCATTATCAAAATGGGTAAAAAAGGACCTTACCAATACCAATCAAAAAGATCGCGTTTATGCGCTATCTGAGAAATCAAACTTAGACTTAAACAACTCGTTTGTTGGAAATATTTCGCAACTTAAGTTTCAATCAATGTCTACCGTGCGTTGGATTGACATCGCGGATCAGCAAAAGATTTCGCAGCAAATTTCCTTTGATGGTTACTTGCGAGAAGCCAAAGCAGGCTTAGGAGTTATTTCCAATTACAGTAATTTTTCAAATGGATTGATTCAAGATTGGAATTTAAATTTAATCTATGCACCAAAACTGGCAATAAATCGTTACCTCACAATCGAGCCATCTATGAAATATACTTTTGGGAAAAAAGTCTTGAACAGTTCTAAAGTAATTAATAATTCCACCGTAGAAGTTGAAACTAACCAATTGGAAACTTTTTCAATTGATCCAAACCAAGCGATTGGAAAAAACTTATGGTATCGTGATTTAGGCGCTGGATTAATTATAAATGCAGGTCCTATTTATTTTGGTGGCCAAGTTAACAATCTATTAAAGCATCAAGACAACCTTTATTCAAATGATTACACATCGATTCGCAGAGCAGATAGAGAATTGACCTTAGTTGGAGGAACTGACTTTAATTCAAAAAATGGAAATTTCACTTTTTCGCCCTATATTTTCCATACCATATTCGGTTCACAATCTTCGACCTACCTTGGAGCTAGCGTCCAATTAAAATCGTTCCTTATTGGTGGTTCATATCAGACAAATGGATCAAGCAGCGGAATGATTGGGCTCCATAAAGATCGTTTTTCTTTATTGTGTCAAACATCCTATGCATCAAGCTCTTATACTCAAAGTAAGTCCTTTATTCACCAGTTAACAATAAGAATTAATTCTAATATTAGTAAAAAAACCAGACGTTATTTATATTTGTAGTTATGAAAATTAAAAATACCTTATTATTCCTTTGTATTTTAGCAGGAAGCCATGTGATGGCACAAGACCCTACTTTCACTCAATTTTATTCTAACCCAGTCTATTTAAACCCTGCATTAGCGGGTTCTACAGGCTGTCCGAGAATAACCATGAATTATAGAAATGAATGGCCCCAACTGACCGGTAATTATGTTACTTACAGTATGGCTTATGATACCTACATGAAAAATATTTCTGGTGGACTAGGTCTTATTGCTACGCATGATCAACAAGCTAGGGGGACCATTTCGACAACTATGTTAGGAGCAATTTATTCGTATAACTTAAAAGTTAATAGAAAATTTTCCATCATGTTTGGTGCACGAGCTGCCTATTATCAAAAATATTTGGATTGGAGTAAATTAACGTTTGGTGATATGATTGACCCACGCAGAGGATTTATTTATCAAACGGGAGATGTTCCAAGAGGAAATGGTAAACGTGGATTTTTCGATGTTTCAGCCGGTATGGTAGCTTACTCAAAATATTTTTATGGAGGATTAGCTATTCATCACTTAAATAGGCCAGATGAATCGATGATTTTAGGGCAATCTAAATTACCGATGCGTTTTACTGGTCATGCAGGAGCGAATATAAGACTTGGTAATAAAGGGAAGTATTCCGCAACGAATTCGACTTCAATAATGCCAAATATTATCTATCAGTATCAGAATGGTTTCCAAGAAATCAGTATTGGTACTTACTTAAAATATGAAAATTTTACAGTTGGTGCTTGGTACAGAAATCGTGATGCTTTCATTCTTTGTTTCGGTATAAACACTCAAAATTTTAAAGTTGGTTATAGCTATGATGTTACTGTATCAAAATTAGGTAACGGCATATCCGGTGGATCACATGAAGTTTCTTTAGGATTTAACTTAAAATGCAAGAAGAAGCCGAAAGACTTCCGAAAGATAAACTGTCCTTCTTTTTAATTTAGTTTAGTTCATCTTCTTTGTACACCATTTTCCCACTTATGTAAGTGCTATAAGCAAAGTTAGGTGTAAATGTCGTTTCGTTTCTAATTGGGCGTTTAACGACAACAAATGTGGCCTCTTTTCCTTTTGAAATAGTTCCCTTATTATTTTCTTCAAAGGCAGCGAATGCAGCCCAAATTGTCATTCCTTTCAATACTTGCTCCAGAGATAACTGTTCTTCAATAAGAAATCCATCGTTCGGCAAATTATCTTTATTCTTTCGTTGTGTCGCTGCAAAAATTGTCAAAAAAGGATTCGTTAATTCTATCGGGAAATCGGTGCCAATCGCCACCATTCCAAATGCTTCCAATAATGATTTATAGGCATAAGCGCCTTTAATCCTTTCTTTACCTAATCGCGATTCCGCCCAACCTTGATCTGAAACAGCATGTGTTGGTTGTACGGATGGAAAAATAGCAAAATCTGAAAAGAAATGAAGGTCATTACGATCAATAACTTGAGCGTGCTCAATTCTCCATCGATGGTCTTTATTAATCAAATATTCATTTTTATAAAGATTCAAGATTATTTTATTCGCTGAATCACCGATGGCATGCGTGTTTAATTGATACCCTAAGGTGGAGCATAATTTCGAAAGTTCTTGCATTTCCGAAAGTGATGTGGTTAATAGTCCAAGTTGCTGATGGTCATCACTATACGGATTTTTCAATAATGCCCCCTTAGATCCAAGCGCACCATCTGCAAACATTTTAAAACTACGAATACTTAAATTTTTATAACGATACACTCCATTTTCACTCGCAAAGCGCTTGTTTTTTTCTGAAGGCATTAGCATTGCATAAATAGCAAGTTTTAATGTATTGTTTTCCATAAGCGACTTAAAAATCGCAATATCTTCATACTCAATTCCTGCTTCGTGAACCCCAGTAATTCCATATTGGAACAATTCCTCTTGAATTTCAAGAATGGCTTCTTTTATTTCTTTATCGGAAAAACGAGGAATTTTATCTTGTACTAATTCCATTGCATTGTCTAACAATAAGCCGGTACACTTTCCATTTCTAGTGCGTATTTCGCCTCCTACGACTTTTGTAGGACTAATACCAGCCAAGTTAAGCAAACAATCATTTACTAGGGCTGCGTGGCCATCGACACGATATAAACATACTGGAATATTGGGAAACGCTTTGTTTAATAATGTGTTATCTGGCATGGAATCCACTCCCCATAATGATTGATCCCAACCACTCCCAACAATAAATTTTTTCTGACCTTTTTGTTGATATTTCTCCGTCCGAGTAACGAGCTCAGAGAGCGATTTACAATCCAATAAATCTAAGGATAGTTTTTGCTTGACATACAATAAAATATGCCCGTGAGCATCAGTGAATCCAGGATAAATCTCTTTTCCTGCTGCATCAACAAACTCGTCGGCAGAATATTTATTAAGTATTTGTCTTTCAGGACCTACTTCAACAATTATCCCATCTTTAATGGCCATTGCTTGGCTAATGGTATTTTGATCATCTAAACAATGAATTTGGGCATTATGAACGACCAGGTCAACATGTATGCCTTTCATGCAAGAACTTAGGCTAAAAACAAAAAGAAATCCTAGGATAACGTATTTCATATGAGACAATTAAAACGGATAACCTATACCAAACTGTAAGGCAGGTGCGAATGGTTTTGGCAATTTACTTAAGGCTCTTTCCCTATTCATTTCATCGGATAGCGTTGGGAGGCCATAGTAACTTATTCCTTCTTGGTAGAAAGGCTCGCGGCTTTGATTGATCCATCTTGCATTTTTGGGAAGCGCGGGATTATAAATCGGTATTCCAAGATCGAGCCGAATAATAAAGAAATCTAGGTCTAAACGGAAACCTAAGCCCGCTGTCACTGCAAATTGTTCAAGCCAATTATTTTCAAACTTAGCACCTGCCCTAGCAGCATCTTCTTTATAGGTCCAAATATTCCCAAAATCAGTGAAAATTGCCCCTTTTAATGAAGAACCGATCGAATACCTGTACTCAATAGTTCCTCCTAGCCTAATATCACCAATTTGAGCAGATGCGTTACTAGAATCAATGTAATATTTGTAAGATCCCGGGCCTAAGGTTCTTGCTTTCCATCCCCTATTATCATTTGCGCCACCACCGAAAAAACTATAATCATAGGGCATTGACGTTTTTGAATTACCAAAAGGAATTCCAAATCCCGCTTGAAGTTTAAGATTTATAGATGTTTTCTTATTGAATTCTTTGTTTAGGATATACGTATTATCATTACGAATAAATTCAGCATAGCCGACATTAAAAAATGAATATTGACCATTCGGCAAAGTATCCTGATACTTATTAAACTTTGACAATAAAATACCAGCAGCTGAAAAACTAGAAGTAAAATTAATGTGAGCATCTAAAAAGCGATTCTTAAACAATTTATTTTTGGTATCAAGAAATTGTTTTTTAGAATTGTCGTAAATAAAAGAAAATTTAAAGTCTTCCCAAATAAATTGACTACTGTATGAATTCCTTAAAAATAAATCATTTTGCGCATTTATTTGGTTTTCAAATTCGGTCGATTTATTAATATCAACATACTTAATAACTGATGCAAATGGAAGTCCAAATTCAAAGATTTGTGTTTTGTCAACAAGCATCTTCCACGTATAGTTCATTTGAAATAAATTTCTATCAAAGATGTTTCGTTTTTCATAATTGAAAGCTAAAGAAATGATTGTTTTGGGCTTTTGCCTTTTGGATAGCGCAGTTACTTTAGAAGGAAATAACCCAGGAATTTCTAATTTTATACTAGGACCAAATTCAAAGGTGTTAAAAGCAAGTCCTTTTCTTGAGCCGTCATCAAAAACTATCGGTTGAGATTCGAAACCACCACCAAATGAAAAAGTTAATTTTTCTCCCCCACCAAAAATATTTTTATCCGAATAATTTAATGATGCATTAACACCTAATAAACCAAAGGAAGATGTAAACTTTGGCTCAAAAGCAAATGTTTTTCGTTTCGATGGAACTAAAAAATAATGAACCTCTAGCGTATTATTCGGTTTTTCTAAAACAACCGGTTTAATTGTGGAAAAAAGACCTAGTTGCGTAAGGCACTGAAATGATCTTTCAAGATAATATTCTTTGTAAATATTTGTCATCTCCAAATAATTTTGAAGTTCTAACAAATTAACATTGATACTTGGTTTTTTTCCATTGTAAAAGATCGTAGCCATTCGCATGGGACTTAAAGAATCTTTGTCCGTTATTTTTTTTTCTTTTAATTGTTTGGAAGAGAATGGCTGTTCAGCATATAAAAATGAATTTTTAGTTGCCAAAAATTGTTTGTCAATTGGGTTAATAGTAGAGTCAGCATCATTTTTACCTAAGTATTTTATGAATATTTCTTTTTTATTGAGCATCGTTGTATCGGATAAATGAAAATTCACCGAACTAATTCTATAATTAACATATCTTTTTTCGATCAAACTATCAGAATTCGCAGAAAAAGGAATTAAGCGATTCTTAAATTCTAAGCCAAGTATAACCTTCATTGACGACTTATTCGTATCAGCCAGCAATGATATACTGGATGCAGTAAATCCATAATATGCTTCATCTCTCATAAACTCTGCAATAGACTCACGATACTCTTCTAAATAATCCAAATCAAAAGGTTTATCGACCAATGGGTCACTTTTGGAGGTAGTCTTGTATTTTTTTAGAAATTTAATTGAATAGGCTGATATCACAGAAGAATTCGGCCCAATTGTATAAACGGAATCTATAAAATAGCAAGGTCCTGGCTTAATATTATAGGTAATTTTTTTTAATTTACTGCGAACTATTTCCTCACTGGAAGAAATTGATCCATAATAAAATCCTTTTCTCTTTAGATAAAATCCAATTTGATCCATTGATTTTTTTAACAGCAGACTATCATAGATAACAGGCTTTTCAGCAAGTTTGTATTTCATCCATTCTCGAATAAAAAGCCTTGAATCTTCGCTATCTTTATACTCTTTGATTTTTTTGGTATACATTTTTTTACCTTTCTTTCTCGCCTTTTCGATTCTTTTAGCATTAATCTTATCCAATTTTACATCCATTCTCTTATTACCATCAACAATTAATGAATCGATTCGCATGCGCTTCTGCGATACCTTAGCTGAATCAATACTATTGAAAAGGATTAGTTTATATGGAATTCCTATAACCCTACTATTTGGTTTTTGACGAATAATTTCACTAATTTCAGAAGAAGATACAGCTGTTTTATCTCCTTCGATGAGAATAGTATTTTTTCGTAGCAAAAGATTTCCTTTAGGGACATTTTTTGTCACATGACAAGACGTTAAAAATACTACTAAGAATAGCAGAAAAATGCTGTAATTTTGAAACTTCATAATTATACTACAAAAATAATAATATTGCTCACGTGGAAAAACTTTCAATCAATAAGTTAAAATGGATTCGCACCTTACATTCTAAGAAATCTCGAGATTTTGAAGGATGCTACATTGCAGAAGGCGAAAAGATATTTCACGAATGTTTAACGGAAAATGGATCTTCAATTTTACTCATTGTTTGTACCTCCGAGCATGTTGACACTATAATTCAATATCCACAATACAATGCTTTATTGGCTTCTGGAAATGAATTCGAACGAATATCTTTACTAAAATCACCTCAAGGCATATTAGTTATTTTAAAGAAAACGCCACCAGAGGAAATATCATTTAATCCAGCTATTAGCACACTTGTTATCGACACAATTCAAGATCCAGGAAATTTAGGAACAATTATCCGTACAGCTGACTGGTTTGGTATTCAACAAATTTATTGTAGTGCAAATACAGTCGATTGCTATCATCCAAGGGTAGTACAGGCAACTATGGGTAGTTTATTTAGAATAAAAATAGCATACGGAAACCTTAAGGAATTTCTAATGCAACAAAAACTCCCTATTTATGGCGCTATGCTTGAAGGTACATCTTGTATTGATCTAAAAATCAAAAAAAACGCCATTTTAATTATTGGTAATGAAGGAAGTGGAATAAGCGAGGAAATATCCCAATTAATACAAAATCCTGTTACCATACCAAAGCTTGGTAATGGCGAATCCTTGAACGCATCCATTGCTTGTGGTATTTTATTATCCCATTGGAAAAAAAGTTAATTTTCAATCAGTACTTAACATAAAGGAAAAGGCCGTACTTTTGCATTTTAGTTTTCGCACCATTACTATGATTGATACCGATCTATACGAAGCCAAACAACTCTATCCCTTTCAAGAAAAAACTGTAGAAAGTGTATTACAAGAATTTAGAACGAATGGCAAAAAGTTTAATTTACTTTATCAATTACCAACAGGCGGAGGCAAAACGGTCATTTTTTCTGCTATTGCCAAAAAATTTATTGAAGAATGGGGTCAAAAAGTACTTATCCTCACTCACCGAATTGAGTTGTCAGTGCAAACATCTCGTCAGTTGCAAGCTATTGGAGTTAAGAATAAAATAATTAATTCAGAAGTTAAAAAACTGGACGATCAAGATGAATATTCTTGTTTTATTGCCATGGTAGAAACCTTAAATAATCGTCTTTTAGATGATGGTGATTTTATAAAAGATGTTGGTTTAGTTATTGTCGATGAAGCACACTACAATAGTTTTCGTAAAATTTTTCAATATTACGAAGATGGGAATATTTTAGGCGTAACTGCAACCCCATTAAGCAGCAATAGAGCCCTACCATTAAAAGATAACTACAACAAACTAATTACCGGAGAAAGCATTTCAGGACTCATCCAAAGTGGGTATTTATCCGATGCCGAAACTTATAATTACGATGTAAATCTTCATGGACTAAAAATTGGCACAAATGGCGATTTTACCGTAAGTAGTTCTGATGTTTTATACAGTAATTTTTTCATGCAAGAGAAATTAACTTTCGCTTATGAGGAAGTTTCATTAGGACAAAAAACCCTTATTTTCAATGCTGGAATTGAGACATCAATGCGCGTTTACGACTCCTTTAAGAAACTTAAATACAATGTGCGTCACCTCGATTCTACCTTTAGTGATAAAGACAGAAAAGATATTTTGGCTTGGTTTAGGACTACCCCTGATGCCATTTTAACATCTGTTGGTATCTTGACCACTGGATTTGATGAGCCGACAGTAAAAACCATCATTTTGAATCGTGCAACTCGCTCCCTGACCTTGTACCATCAAATGATTGGAAGAGGATCTAGACGACTACCAACAAAAGATAGTTTTAGCATTGTCGACTTAGGGAATAATGTTAGACGTTTTGGTTTTTGGCAAGATTTTATTAATTGGCATGACGCCTTTCGTTTTCCAGATCGCTTCTTAGAATCTCGTATTTCCGAATTAGAGGATATGGAATTTGAAGTGGAATTTGAGTTCCCAAAAGGATATGACAAATTAATTAATACCAGCATTTTAGAAAGTTTTAATATAAAAGAAAACTATTACGAATGCTTAGACCGAGGTCAAAAAGGGAAAGATGCCGTTGAGAATTCGCTTAATAACCATTTCGATTCAATCATTGGATTAGCAAAAGATCAGCATCATGCGCTATCCCTTGTAGAATTGCTTCAAGAACACATTGAGCATCGATTGAAGAATTATACCCGTTGCATTGCTAAATCAACCGATAATTACCTTAAATATCTGCTTGAAACATATAATCGTCAATTAAGACAAAAACTAAGAGCTGCTATCGTTGATTAGAAAAGATTGTTAATTTAGTAAAATGAGACCTTTCTTTATCAGTATACTTTGTGTTTTTCTATCCGTTTCCTCATTGACATATGGGCAATCAAAGAAACTACGGGCATATTTAGACACCAAACAATTCTTCGACCCCAGTATTGGGAACTATCTAGAAATTCAATTGCAATTTGTAGGCTACAGTGTCAATTACATTAGCTTAAACGATGGCATCCAAGCTACTGTTGCTGTTCGCATACAATTAATATCGTCACAAAAAGATACCCTAAACGATATCTACTTATTGAATTCTCCACTTTTTAAAGATAGTTTAATTGATGATTTCTATGACATAAGAAGGTTAAAAATACAGCCTGGAAAGTATGAATTAAGCTTAGAAATTCAGGATGTTAACAGAATGACGAACCTCATTAAGGCAAAGCAAGAAATAACGATTAAAGATTTACGAGGAGAACCATCTATCTCAGCCATTGAAATAGCTGAATTTGCCTATCCTGACACCTTGTCAAGTACATTTCAAAAATCAGGATACTATTTAATTCCAAGGCTTTCTAATTATTACCCAACCCAACTCAATAAGTTGCCGGTGTATTTTGAAACCTACAACCTTGACATTTCAAAAGATTCGATCGTTGGATTAAAGCAAACATTAATTGATGTTTATACCAAAGCGGAGATTGATTCTTACACCACATTTTACCGATTAAAACCCGAAGCAGTTACTCCAATTTTTAAAACGGTTGACTTGAGCTTTTTACCCAGTGGACAGTATGAGCTTAATTATGCACTTGTGAATAGAAAAATGGAGGATAAATACATTGAAACCTATGTCTTTGAACGAACCAATGACTTTATGGATAGCATTCAATCTGACAATATTGTCTTAGACCCATCATTCCAAGCATCAATTCATGAGGACAGTGTGGTATTTTATCTTGAAAGCCTTATTCCAATTGCTAAACCAGCAGAAGTGAAAAATATCATTGCTAGTATTAAAACAAAAGATAAATCCTTAATGCGCAAACACATTCAAGCCTTTTGGAAATATACCTCCCCAAATGCGCCTTACGATGCATGGTTGAAATATAAGGAACAGATCCTATTAGTTGAGCGTGAATACGCTAATAATTTTCAAGAAGGATTTGAAACAGATCGTGGACGGGTTTATCTGAAATACGGTGCTCCAAGTACGATTAATGCCCGAGAAACCTCTCCGTCAGAATATCCATATGAAATTTGGATTTATAATAAAATTGGGGCTTTTAGTAATAAAAGATTTGTTTTTTACAATCCTGATTTGGTAAATAATGCTTATCGATTATTGCATTCTGATATGCTAGGAGAATTAAAAAATCCAGCATGGCAACAGATCTTAGTGAAACGAAATACCATGAACGGTGATATTGACAACCCTAATAAATTCAATCAAGATGTTTGGGGAGGAAATAGCAACGATTTATTTAGACAATACTGATGCTTCTATGCAGGAATTAGCCATCGTCATTTTAAATTACAACGGATTACAGCACCTAACTACATTCTTACCGAATGTTTGTGCTAATAGCGTGGGATTTCCTATTATTATCATCGATAACGCTTCTACTGATGAATCTGTTTCCTTCTTAAATAAAAGCTTTCCTTCAGTCGAATGCATTTCGCTTCCGCAAAATTATGGTTTTGCAGAAGGATATAATGAAGGATTAGGACAAGTTAAAGGGAGATTTAAAAACTATATTTTATTAAATAACGATGTTGAGGTCACCAGTAATTGGATTCCCCCTTTACTATCTGCTTTAGCCGACGAAACAGTGGCAGGATGCCAACCCAAAGTTCTTTCTTATACAAAAAAAACGCATTTTGAACACGCTGGTGCGGCAGGTGGATACCTAGATAAAAATTATTTTCCCTTCTGTCGAGGTCGTATATTTAATCATTGTGAAGAAGATCAAGGACAATATGATTATAAAAAGAAAGTGGATTGGACCTCTGGAGCAGCCATGCTAATTCGAGCTGATTTATTTCATGATGTTGGCGGTTTTGATAGCGATTTTATGGCGCACATGGAAGAAATAGACCTTTGTTTGCGATTAAATCATGCAGGATATTCATT
>ENA-UOYL01000364-UOYL01000364.1-marine-metagenome-genome-assembly--contig:-NODE-364-length-16485-cov-4.992199_pt1 | contig 16485 bp, 15 predicted proteins | sample MGYA00238173_ERZ767189 | MGnify/ENA primary metagenome ERZ767189 (study PRJEB28943, sample SAMN06267163) | marine metagenome | isolation source: Columbia River Estuary | place: USA:Columbia River Estuary... | reverse complement strand
CGCATCTTTATTTGGCGCAGTTGCCTCGACCGCTGCCTATAGCGATTCAGAGGAGTGGCTTGATGGCGTGTTAATTACTCTTGATGAAAATAGAAATATTGTTAGAAAACTAATTGATACCAAAACACCTTCTATTAAATATCGCATCCCTGATTTTGGTTACCTAGCTTGGTTTGATGTTAGCTCTTTAGGGCTAGGAAGTGATCCGGCTGCTCAGATTTTAGAACGAAGCAAGTTAGCCCTTAACGCTGGAGTTTTATACGGACCTAAGCATTCAAACTTTGTAAGGTTTAACTTTGGTACTAGTGAAGAAATTATTAATCAGGCATTTGAACGGCTTATTAAAGTTTTATAATCTATTTTTTTCTTCCATGCAGTTTTTTAATCAACAAAGTAAGTATTTTTTCAGATAACTTAGTTCGCTTAAAGGTAGTAAATCTAAGTGGAATCTTAAATCGAGTTTTAACAACAGATCTTGCGTAGGTGTATTCAAGTAAGCCTTCAGCCCCATGGATACGTCCGTAGCCAGAATCTTTAACCCCACCAAATGGCACAGCAGCAATTGCTGCAAATAAAAATACTGAGTTAATTGAAACCATTCCGCAGGCAAGCTTTGATGCAATCTTCTCACCCTCCCGCTTTGAAAAGACAGCTGCTGCTAAGCCATAACTACTTGCATTAGATAACTTGATCGCTTCATCGGTATTCATAACCTTATTAATTGCAAGAGTTGGTCCAAAGGTTTCATCAGTCATAGCTAATGAATCCTCAGGCACATCAACCATAATGACTGGCTCAACAAAGGCGCCTTTAACAGAGTCTGATCCACCTAATAAAAACTTAGCACCTTTAGCTTTTGCATCATCTAAATGAGATTGAATTACATTAAGTTGTGATGGCATTGTGGCAGGGCCATAACTTTGCCCAGGCTTAATCTTTTTTGCCATATCAACAATAGTTTCGATAAATTGATCAGCAACTGATTCAACAACATAAACTCGCTCTGCCCCAATACAGGACTGGCCAGCATTTGCCATCGCAGACCAGAGGGCGTATTCAGCAGCAAGTTTTATATCAGCATCATGAGCAACAATTACTGGATCTTTTCCGCCACACTCAAGTACTACCGGAATCATTTGCTCAGCACAGGAGGCTGCAACTTTTTTAGCAGTTCTAGTTGAACCGGTAAAGGAGACTTTATTAACTTTAGATTGAGTAAGCGCCTTACCTGTATCTGGTAATCCAGTTACGGTAGTTAAAATATTTTCAAAAGGTGCGATTTGCGCAAATGAATCAGCTAGCCACTTGCCAACACCTGGTGTGAACTCAGATGGTTTAAATACAACTGCATTAGCTGCAGCTAGTGCGTATGCAATAGAGCCCATTGGGGTAAAGATTGGATAATTCCACGGACCAATTACTCCCACAACACCAAGGGGTGATCTTTGCACCTGCGCCTTCATATTAAACATTAATAATCCAGATGGTCTAACTTGCCTGCTCATTATTTGCTGTGCATGCTTTGCTGCCCAAGCAATATGATCAACAGCAATTGATACTTCAAGGGATGCATCCCCAATTGGTTTACCACACTCAGTTGCTACTAAATTAGCAATCTCTTTTTGATGATTTGTTATATATGAGGCCCACTTAAGCAAAACTCGCTTGCGCGCCGTAAAGCCAAACTCATTCCATCTAATTGCGGCAAGCCCGGCAGCATCAACGGCTGCAAAAACTTCAGCTTGTGAAAAGTTCTTGTACGTTGTGATCACCTCACCAGTTGCTGGATCAAACTTTTCAAAGGTGGCATCTGTGCTCATAGGGTAAGAGTAAACTCTTTTCATGCCAGAGTTAATCCGCCCTTCAACGGTGCTGCCAGCTAATCGCAGCCTAATAACCATAAGAACTAGCGATGGGCTTAATCTAATTGGTGAAGTTGCCACCCCAATTGGTGAGATAACCGGCTCACTTCTAATGCTTCACCCAAATCCTTCAGGTGGGGGCATGATGGATTCACACATCTATAAAAAGGCAGCAAACAGATTGCCATCCCTTTCTGGTATTCAAATAATTAGATTTAACACAAGGGGTACAACAAGTGAGGCAGGAACAAGTGATGGTGAGTATGACTCAGGTAAGAGTGAAGAACTTGATGTATTAGCTGCAATTAATTACTGCTTTGATGAGTTAAATGTAAAGGATCTATATCTAATTGGTTGGTCCTTTGGCACAGAGCTTGCACTTCAATATGGCAGGGATAAAAGAATCAAAGAGTTAATTCTTTTAAGCCCTCCGATGTTATCAACAACGCAGGATGATTTAGATTTCTGGGCAAAAGATGGCCGCCCAATTACCGCTTTAATCCCTGAGTTAGATGAGTATTTAACACCGGAGGCTGCCAGGAAGAGATTTGCCAGTGTTTCAAATCTTAAGCAAATTGATGTTAAAGATGCTAAACATCTTTGGGTGGGTGAGCCAATGGTGGCCTTAGTGTTAAGTGAGATTGTAAAGATTATTGCGCCAAGCAGATTACCGCTGCCGACCGAGGTTTAAGACTGATCAGCTCTTGGAAAAACTACCTCATCGATTATAAGAAGGACAGCGGCTGCAATTGGCACTGCAAGTAAGCCGCCAATTAAACCAAGTAGAGATGTGCCAAGAAGGGCAGCAATAATTGTTACAAGTCCTGGAATAGCCAGGGACTTTCGCATTATCTTTGGCGTGATCACATAATTTTCAATCTGAACATAAATAATATAACTACCCAGTGCTACTAAAGCAGTTGTTGGTGATTTTGTTAATGAAACTAAAGTAACAATACTCATTCCAATAAAGTGGCCAACTAGTGGGATAAAACCACAAACTAGCACCACCATTGCAAGGGGTGCGGTGTATGGCATACCAATTATTAATCCCATAATTAAAATAAATAAAGCTGCCAGGATTGCAATTATTCCTTGCCCACCAACGAAGGAGCCAACTCTGGCAATAATTGCATTACTTAATTTTGATACCCGATCACGGCGCGTAGCGGGAACAAACCTTAAGCTAATCTGCACAACCTGCGGAAGAGCTGCTAGAAAGTAAAGGGTTAGAACTAAAATAGTAAAGGTAGAGACCAAGCCTGAGACAACTGCTTTACCAACACCAATTACGCCACCAAAGGCTGTGATAGCAAACTGCCCATCTTTAATTACTGAATCAACCCTGGTTTGCAAAGAGTCAATTACGCCATACCTATTGTTTAGATCATTAATAAAGGCGTTATTATTTAAATCCTTAACTAATTGTGGTGCGTTATTAACTAATTGATTACCTTGATCAATTAACGGTGGGGCAGCGATTGCAATAAAGGCGGCAACAAATAAAAGCACTAAGCCCATTACTGCGCCAACGGAGGCTCCTCGTTTTAAGCCACGGTTTTGGAAAAAGAGAACTGCTGGGTTTAAACCAGCTGCTAGAAATAGTGAGATGATAATTAAAATAAATACGGCGCTCGCTGATGCAAGTGCTTGCAGCAAGGTGAAGGCTATTAATGCTCCAGCTGTGACCATAAAGCCGAAGTAGAAAGGATTACTAGTACTTACTGGATTACCGGCCTTGCCGTAATCAACATCAGTTGCCACATTTTTCTTTCCCCTGCGAAGTGCTGGAAATTTCACACCAATTTTTGGTTTACTAAATCTGGCCATAAGAAGAATTTTAACCTTCTTTTAACTCTCTTATATGACTTGATTAGTGGCTAAGTAGTTAAATAAGGGAGAATACTGGGGTGAGCGGACTAAGAATTAAGGGTTTAGGTGAGGAAATAGCCACCTTAGCTAACCTGCCTTGGGATCAAAGCCTTGAGAACTGGCCTGAGGATGAGGTGCTCACCGGCATGCGCGGTATCTCTCGCCACGTTGTTAGGTTAATTAGATCTAATCCAAATAAAAGCAATAGTGAGATCTTTGCAGTTAAAGAGACAGTGCCTGAGTTTGCAAATCGTGAGTACACATTACTTAGAGATTTAAATCAAAGAACAGCGCCATGCGTTGAACCAGTTGCAGTAATAGAGGGCAGAGTTGATGGGCAAGGTAATGAATTACCATCTGCCTTAGTTACAAAGTACCTACCGTATTCACTGCCATACCGAGTGATACTAAGTGGTGAGGTAACACCAACTGAGATTTTAAATATGGCAAACGCTCTGGCATTACTTTTAGTAAGACTTCACCTACTTGGATTTTGGTGGGGAGATTGTTCACTTTCTAATACATTATTTAGAAGAGATGCTAATGATTACGCTGCCTATCTAGTGGACGCTGAAACTGGTGAGTTTCAAAAAGCATTAAGTGATGGCCAGCGTGAGCATGATTTAGAGCTTGCCCACTTTAATGTGGCAGCAGAGCTAGAAGATTTAGCAACAGCAGGGGTTTTATCAGAGGATATAAATCCAATTAGAGCCTCCGATGGTGTTATTAGAAGATATAAAAGATTGTGGAAGATACTTAAAGAGCCACAAATACTAGACGCGCAAGATCGGCAAGCGGTTGAGCGGGCAATGCGAAGCTTGCAGGATTTAGGTTTTGCAGTTGAAGAGGTTGAGGTAACTACAACAGGGGATAAAGGATTTATTAAGTTTCAACCAAAATTAGTAGCAGCTCGTTATCACGCTAACCGACTTGAGGAGTTAATGGGGCTACAAACTGAGGAGCTGCAAGCAAAGCGATTACTTGCCTCATATGATCGATATAAAGCACGTGAGTTTGCACCTTCTATCCCTAACTCAGTTGTAGTTAAGCAGTGGCTAAGTGATGTATTTAAGCGAGTGGTTAATCAGGTGCCGGATAATTTAAAGGGCAGAGTTGAGCCAGCTCAGCTATTTCATGAAGTTCTTGAGAATCGTTGGTATCTGGGTGAGAAACTAGGCAGAGATGTTGGGCTAGATTTTGCTACTGCTGACTATATTGAAAAAGTATTGCCTTACCGAATGGATTCAGGAGTAGTGATCTCTAGATGAGTTTTAATAAACCAATGCCAGGGGGCGCTAACTTTGGTAACGCCTTTGATCTTTCATCCTTAAAAAAGCCAACCGCAGATCAGTTGCCAACTGTTGGTATCCCAGTTACGCAAGAGAATCTAGTATCAGGCTTCGTTAGTAAATCTAAAGAAAAGGTAGTGGTATTACTTGCTTGGTCTACAAGGAGTGCGCAATCAAAGGAAATTTTAGAAACACTAGGCAAGTTAATGGCGGCAGATAAAGATGCTTGGATCCTTGGCACAGTAGATGTTGATTCCCAGCCGCAAGTTGCCCAAGCGCTGCAAATAAAATCAGTACCAGTTGCAATTGCAATTATTGCAGAGCAGCTGTTGCCACTTTTTGAATCAGTACCACCGGCCGATCAAGTGCGGTTAGTAATAAATAAATTACTAGAACTTGCTGCCCAAAAAGGTGTTGGTAGCGCGCCAAATGGCCCAACTGAAATTGCCATGGAGGCAGAGGAGGAGGCAGCCTATGCTGCAATGGAAAAAGGAGATTACAAAGCAGCAAAGAATTCCTATGAAGCCTGGCTTAAAAGAAAACCAAATGAGGCGGTTGCAGTAGTTGGCTTAGCTCAAGTTAATTTAATGCTTCGAATCGATGGCCTTGATCCAGTATTAACTCTTAAAAATGCAAAGGATGATGATCTAAATTCTCAATTAATGTGCGCTGATATCCAAGTTGCTTCAGGGGACTTAAGCGGTGCATTTGATAGATTACTTAAAGTGATTAAATTAAAAAAAGATGGTGAGGCAGATAAAGCTAAGGCGCATCTAATAGCTCTCTTTAACCTAGTAGATCCAACTGATCCAAGGTTGGTTAAAGCCCGTAGTGAGTTAGCAAGTGTGTTATTTTGAAAAACTTTGTTAGCTCGCAATATACAAAAAAAGAGAATATCTATCTAAGCGCAGTATTTTTCCTCTTTGGAATATCGATTATGTCACTTGCCCCTAGAACCCCTGACCTTAAGGCAAATCTTGGGGTAAATAATGGAACTTTTGGAACCTTACTTAGTATGTCATCAATTGGATCTTTAGTAATGCTACTAATTGGTGGTCAAATAGTTCACAAAATTGGTGCAAAGCTATCTCTGCGATTAGGTGTTAGCGCAGTTGCCTTATCATTTATTACTCTAAGTCACACAAGTTCTGCGCTTATTTTTTTACTTACAAATATCGCAGCCGGTGCTGGTATATCTATTTATCACATTGCCTCCACTGGCCATACCCTGCACCGCCAAGACCAAGTTGGCAGAGTAATTTTACCTAAGCTTCACGGAGCGTGGGCAGTTGGCGCACTTAGTACCGCTGTTATTGCATTTTTAATTGCCGATAAAGTATCTATCAGCTGGCATATTACTACCCTAATGATTACTGTCTGGATTCTTACCCAATATGTAATCACCAAGTTATCTAATACTTTTCCAGTAAAAGCTGACTCTGATGATGATTACCAATTAACCTCACTTAAGCAATTTAAATTTAAAATTAATTGGCTCTTAAGTATTGGCTTCTTTTGTGCTTCATTAATGGAGTTCATAGTCGCTGATTGGGCTACTTTATTTGGTAAAGAGGAGTTAAATATGCCTGCCTCAATAGCTGCTCTAAGTTACTTAATTTTTATGTTAGGACTTACCATCGGTCGGTTTTTAATCGGCTGGGCACTTACCTATCAAAGTGAGAGATTTTGGTTAAAGACAGGTGGCTTTATAGGTGGGGCAAGTTTTATCTTTTTACTTATAACCTCAACCTATCTAGTAGAGGTTAATAAAAACCTGGCCATCTCACTTGCCTTTCTTGGCTTTTTTATAGCAGGCCTGGGCTCTTCAGCGATGTCTCCGATGTTTTTCGCAATTGGCGGGCGATTATCAGCTGGCAATAATGCTATTGCAGTGGCTCAGTTAAGTTTTATTAATACTTTAATAATATTTATATCAAAAACAGTACTTGCTTGGATTGTTCAACTTAGCTCAATTACGGTGGCGCTATGCATCACAGGCCTTGCCATGATGTCACTGTTTTACTTTAGTAAGATCGGATCAAATGAGCGCAACCCAGTAACGAAGATTTCATAATAGTTATGTTTAGAGTCGGCTCCATAGTTACTTGGAATCATCGAGGTGGGCGTGCTAGTGGAAAAATTATTAAAATCACTCGAGGTGGTAAATTAAAAGTACCAAAATCATCCCTGACCTTAAACACCAGCGCAGATGATCCAGCGGCTTTAATTAGGTTAATTAAAGATAATAAATTAACCACCATTGTGGTGGGCCATAAGTTAAGTTCTTTAAAACCTGTCCGTGTTGCAAAGTTAGCCATTGATACGCCAAAGAATTAAGCCGGGCGGAAAGAGTCTTTAGCTTCTGTCTGTGCGTGCTTGATCATGATGTGACGTGTGACAGAATATTCAGCAACTGATTCTGCGCTCATATCTTTTCCAAAGCCACTGCCTTTTACGCCACCGTGAGGTGCTTCGGATGCAATTGGCAAGTGATCATTAATCCAGGTAACACCAACTTCTAGTTGGTGAGTAACACGCATGGCGCGTGAAACATCTGTAGTCCACACCGATGATGCCAAGCCGTATGCACAATCATTAGCAAGTGCGATTGCTTCATCTTCTGTTGTAAATGGAAGAACGACAACGACTGGCCCAAAGATCTCTTTTTGCACGGCATCGCTATTTTGCTTTGCATCAGTAACTAATGTGGGCGGGTAATAAAAACCTTCTGAATCAGGAATAAATCCGCCTGTGTGAATTGTGGCGCCGGCCGTCTTAGCGTTTTCAACAAAGTCATGGACACGTGTGCGATGCTCTGCGCTAATAAGTGGTCCGATATCGCTGGTGGGATCCTTTGGATCTCCATATTTAATCGATGACATCACCGATGTTAATTCTTTAACTGCTGCATCAAATTTGGATGTGTGAACATAAATGCGTGTGGCAGCTGTGCAATCTTGTCCTGTGTTATATGTAGAACCCATGGCAAGTGCGTGCGCCATTGCTTTAATATCGGCATCTTCAAAGACAATCGCTGGTGCTTTGCCACCGAGTTCGAGGTGAAGGCGCTTTGTAGTCTTTGATGCTTCGGCCATGATTGCTTGACCTGTTGTAGTGGCACCGGTTACTGAGATCATCGCAATATCTTTATGTGCAACGAGTGCTTTACCGAGATCATCATCTCCTGATAAAACGTTGAGCAATCCCTTTGGTAATCCCGATTGCACAGCAAGTTCTGCCATGCGAAGAGCTGTACTTGGAGTAGATGGTGCTGGTTTAAGAATTACAGCATTTCCGGCAGCTAGGGCTGGCCCGAATTTCCAGATAGCCATAATCAATGGAAAGTTCCATGGTGCAATGGATCCAACGATTCCGATAGGACGTTTAATTAACATCGATGTGTAGCCATCGGATAAAACACCGGCGCCGGTGCCATCTAATGATCGAGCTGCTGCTGCAAAGTACTTCAAATTATCTACGGCAAATGGCAATTCACCATCTCGAAACACGGCGACTGGCTTTCCGCTCTCACGTACTTCAAGTTCGGTTAGTTTTGCAGAATCGGCAGCGATTGCATCAGCAAACTTAAGTAACGCCGCACTTCTAACAGCCGGAGTTAATTGCGACCATTGCTTATAGGCAGCTTTAGCGCCTGTGATTGCATTTTCTAAATCAGCCGTTGTTGCGGCTGCGTATTCAAACGTATCTGATGGTTTTGCAGGGTTAACCAGAGTGATCTGTGAACCTTTACCGGTGACGTATTCGCCGTTGATATATGCGCTATGCATTGTCATGGTCTATGCATCCGCTAGGAGAATTGAATCACTTGGATTCCATGAAAGGTGGCAGACTGAACCAACAGGTGGAACCTGATTGAGTGCACATGAAACCTTTACTAGTTGATCAAAACCGCAATCAACAAATAACAGACTAGAACCACCATAAAAATTAGAACTAACGAGTTTGCCTGAAATCGTTCCATTTGTGCCTAATTCAATATCTTCTGGTCGCACAACAAGTACCGCCTTTGCACCGGCTGCTAACTGTGTTGCAGGTGTTGGTAGTGACTTGCCTTTAACTGTGATTGATCCACTTGCCAGTGCGCCGGCAAATAGATTGCTTGTGCCGATGAAATCTGCAACAAACTTAGTCTTTGGAGCGCTATACATCTCAACAGGTGTTGCAATCTGAACAACTTTGCCTTTGTCCATCAATGCAATGCGATTTGCAATAGACATCGCTTCTTCTTGATCGTGAGTCACGAAGATAAAAGTGATGCCTGCTTCGTGTTGCAAGCGCTTGAGTTCGAGCTGCATCTCTGAGCGCACCTTCTTATCTAGCGCAGAAAGAGGTTCATCTAATAACAAAATTTTTGGACGCTTAACAATTGCTCGAGCAAGTGCAACGCGTTGCATTTGACCACCTGATAATTGAGACGGACGGCGATCCTTTTGATCAATTAAACCAACGGTCTTTAATACATCGCCAACACGTTGTTCTATTTTCACTTTGTCTAACTTCTCACGGCGCAGACCATATGCGACGTTGTCATAGACATTTAAGTGAGGAAATAGTGCGTATGACTGAAACATCAAATTTACTGGGCGCTTATTTGCTGGTACGGATAACAAATCTTCATTAGCTAGGGTTACAACACCTGAATCTAGGGATTCAAGGCCTGCCAGAGCGCGAAGCAGAGTTGTCTTACCGCAACCAGATGGACCAAGAAGTGCGAAGAATTCGTTTTCGCGAATTTCTATCGAAACATTATCGAGCGCCTGAACATCACCGTATCGCTTGGAGACGGCTGCGATATTGAGAAATGAACTCATATTTGATCCTGCACCTTTACGTTTCGTTGAGCGATTGTGACAATCAAGGCGCTAATAAGCAAAACTACAGTTGCAAGAGCATTAATTTCAGGTGAAACACCAAAGCGAACCATTGAGTAAATAACAATTGGCAGAGTTGGCGTGCTTGGTCCATTTGTAAAGAAGGCAATGACGAACTCATCTAATGAGAGAGTAAAAGCGAGTAATCCCCCGGCAATGAGTGCTGGCTTGATACTTGGCAACGTAACTCTGAAAAATGTTCCAACAGGACTATCGCCCAAATCTTGAGCTGCCTCTTCAAGGGATGAATCAATTTGTGCCAAACGACCGCGAACAATTGCAGTAATAAAGGCCATACAAAAGAGTGCATGGCTGATGATTACTGAATGCAATCCCAATGTGATGTGCAAAGATGTAAAGAGTGCAAGTAATCCAATTGCCAGTGCTAAGTCAGGAAAAATTGCCGGAGTTAGTGCAACTGCTTCGAGTGCTGAAGATTTTTGATAGCGAGCCAAACCAATTGCTAAGAGCGTTCCTAGAACGAGTGAAATAATCGTTGTAGCAACTGCCACAATTAAGGTGTTCTTAAAGCCTTCCATGATGTTAGGACTGTTAACCAATACGGAATACCACTTTGTACTAAAGCCAGTCCACGTAAATGGGGCATCTGATTCATTAAAGGACATGAAAATAAGTACTGAAATGGGTAGATATAAAAATAGGAGCACACCATATAGCGGCAAACGTAGCCAGCCGAGTTTGTTATGCACGGGCATCTCCGAGCACTCGACGATTAACTCGCGCTTGAATGAAGAAGAGAGCACAGAGCATGATGACCATGGAGAGGGCCAGTACAGAACCAAATGGCCAATCGCGTGCCTTTAAGAATTGATCTCTAATTAAATTACCAACCATGATGGTTTTACCACCACCAAGTAATTCGGGAACGATAAAGTTTCCAACACTTGGTACAAATACAAAGATTGCACCAATTAGAACTCCAGGTAGCGCCAAAGGCAACGTGACTTGTCTAAACGCTTGTGCAGGTGTTGCGCCTAAATTTATTGCAGCCTCTTTCATTGCAGGGTCAATGCGCACAAGAGAAGAATAAATTGGCAAGATCATCAGTGGGATATAGGCATAGAGCAGACCTAAAACGATTGCACCAGGTTTATATAAAAGCTCTAGGGGCTGGCTGATAACACCTATGTTAATTAAACCTTTATTGAGAAAACCTTGGGTGTTAAGCAGGACAATCCACGCGTATGTGCGAATAAGAAAGTTAGTCCAGAAAGGTAGAACGATAAGAACAAGCATGATATTTTGGCGATTTGTTGGCAGCTTTGTAATTGCATAAGCCACAGGAAAACCAATCAGAAAAGCCAATAGTGTGGCTGCTGCTGCAATCAAAATAGACTTAACCAAAACACCTATATAGAGCGAATCAAGAGCGCGGGTGTAATTTTCAGAGGTAAAGATAAATTCAATTCCGCCATACGTACCTCGGGATAAGAAGGTGTAGGCAATGATAAATCCCAGCGGGATCAACATGAATGCGGTTATGTATGTAAGACCTGGAACTAAGAAGACGGCGCGCGAAAGAAGGGCGCGACGCTTGATTGCGTCGCGCCCCTCTGACTTAACCGCTGGAGCCATTTAGTAATTTGTACTTATTACTTGGCCGTTACTTCAGTGGCAATGCGTGTATAAAGCGCAGATGCCTTTCCGAGGTCAACAATGCCTTCACCCTTAAGTAGTTCTGCTGGTGTGATACCCATATTTGGGAAATCTCCAACGAGGGCTGGCAATGATTTTTCCATTGCTGGAATGTTAGGAACCTTGTAAAGAATATTGTCGACTACCCATGAGTGAACATCCTTATCAAAGATGTGGTTAATGAGTGCATGTGCAGCTTCTTTATTCTTTGAAGTCTTTAGAATCACCATTGTGTCAGCCCAGAGATCTGAGCCTTCTGAAGGAACTACGAATTTAATGTTCTTATTCTTGGCAATTCCATAGTTACACCAACCATCCCAGGCTTCAACCATTACGGCTTCACCTGAAACTAAGCGCTCGTAGAAAGTTGTGTCATCGTAGGCAAGAAGGTTTGACTTAGCTTTGATAAGTAGGTCCTTAACTTTGCCCATTTCAGCTTCATCTTGAGTATTAATTGAATAACCAAGTGCCTTTTGTGCTGGGAGCATTAACCAACGCTCAGTTGCAAGCATTGTTACTTTGCCCTTGAATTTTGGCTTAGGCATCAACAAATCATTCCAACTTGTTGGCTCATTGCCCTTCATCAAATCTGCGCGGTAGCAAATACCTGTTGTTCCCCATGCGTAAGGCATTGAGTACTTATTGCCTTTGTCATAAGAAAGTTCTGCAGCTTCTGGAACGAGGTTTGCTTCATTAGGAATAAATGATTTATCCAATGTTTCGATCAAGCCTTGCGCAGCTAGTGCTTGTGCAAATTGCCCGGAAACGAACGCAACGTCAATTCCAGAGTCACCACCAGCTGTGAGCTTGGCCATGATCTCTTCATTCGTTGCGTGGTTCGCAATTGTTACTTTGGTGCCAAATTTTTCTTCAAACTTTGCTGCTAGATCTTCTGGGTAATATGCCGCCCAGTTGCTGATCGTCAGAGTTTGCGTGCTGAGATCTGCATTTGAATCAAGCGCGCTTGCACCTGTATCTGAACTGCTACATGCAGTGAGTCCGAGCAATAGTCCGGCAACTGCTGTTGCGGCCACTGCTGTGCGTGAAATTCTCATGAAGTTCCTCTCAAGAAATGCACCCGCAGTGGGCGCAAGAATTGGTCATAACCCTAGAGAGAAATGCACCAATTTTCTAGTGCCACCGCGAAAAAATCCTTGTGGTTTACAACTTCGGCGCTGTGTTGTTGGATTAGGCCATGACTTCGCAAAAATTGACCATCCTTTTCATGCCCGAGTCCGCCTATGGCCCAACCAACCAATGTGTTGGAATCGGATACCGCCTTCTAAAAGCTGGCCATCGTGTGGTCTTTGCAGCCGAAGCATCTTGGGACGGCAAATTAAAAGCACTTGGCTTTGAAGAAGATCTAGTTAATTTAGCACCGCCAGCACCAGCAGACTCTGATGCAGATCCTGGACAATTTTGGACTGATTACATTCGCGATACTTCCCCAGAATTTCGTAAACCAACTATTGAACAACTTGAAACATTTATCAAACCAACATGGCAAGCACTCATCGATGGCGCAATGTATTGCGAACCACAACTTCGCAGCATTATTAAGCGCGTAAATCCTGATGTCATTGTTGAAGATAACGTTGTTACATTTCCTGCCCTGTTAACAGCGGGCAAACCATTTGTGCGCATCGTGTCTTGCAATCCCCTTGAGGTAAAGGGGTTAAAGGTTGCTCCAACGTACTCAGGGTATGCCGCAAATGATTCAAGCAATTGGGATACATATCGCGCTGAATATAAGCGCACTCATCATGAGATGTGGTCAGCGTTTAACTCATGGGTGCAAGAGCAAGGCGCCCCTGCTCTGCCAGAACTCGAATTCATTCACGAATCAAAAGATGCAAATATGTATGTATTTCCAGAAGTTGCCGATTACATTAAAGATCGCCCACTTAACTCAACATGGACCCGCATTGAATCAAGTGTTCGCGAAACAGATGGGAAATATGACATTCCTGCAGAAGTTGCGAAGCGTCCAGCAGATTCCAAACTAATCTACCTTTCCCTTGGGTCACTAGGTTCTGCCGATGTCGGACTCATGAATCGTTTGACGCAAGTATTAGGAAAGACCAAGCACCGCTATATCGTCAGCATGGGACCACAGCACGAACAGATTAAATTGGCTGCAAACATGGTGGGCTCTCAATTCTTGCCACAAATCAACATCATTCCTCAGGTCGATTTGGTCATTACTCACGGTGGAAACAACACAACAACTGAAGCGATGCATTACGGAAAACCAATGATTTTGCTTCCACTCTTCTGGGATCAATATGACAATGCACAACGAATGCACGAGCTCGGCTTCGGTGTGCGCCTTGCAACCTACGCATTCACAGAAGCAGAAATGAACAGTGCTATTGATTCGCTCTTAAGCGATGAAGGGCTAGGTAAGAAGATGCGCGAAAATGCTGCGCAGATTCAAAGCCGCGATGGACTCGGTGTGGCATCTGCTCTCATTGAAAAAGTTGCGCTCGCCCACAAATCTAAATAGAAATGCATCTATCTAAGGCACAGTGCCAAGCCCTGTTGCCGGCATCTCGCGCTGATCAAGTTAATGCGTGCTCTGATGTTTTCGTTGACTTTGCGATTTCTGACTCTGCAGGAGTACTTATTTTCGAATCTGGAGATAAGAACTTTGTGGCTCCTTATGTAAAAAACAAAGAACTGCGACGAGCACAATCCAAAGATGCAGTGACCGCGAAATTATTGAGTAATCCTTTGCCCCACGGTTTGCACTCAACAATGCAGGGTGGCTCTTATTCACATGAGCGATTTATTTCAGTAGATCAGAGTAATGAGTCCGTAGTTCTTGATGAATCAATCATCGTTAAATGGCAGCTCACTGCACAGAAATCAATAGGTGCACACAAAGAAGAAATACTCACTGAAAATGGTTTTACGTATCTCCCTGCGTTATTGGGCAATATTTATTGGGATAAAAAGCTATTAGCAAGTATTAACAAATACATTCCTGGAACTAGCGATGGCTGGACATGGTGTGTGGAAAAGGCGAAAGAAAATGATCTAGGTCAGTGGCTAGATGACTTGGCACACTTAACCAAAGAAATGCATCGCTGCCTTGAAGGTTTGATTCATGGCGATTTCCATGTCGGTCAAATTTTAAAGAGTACTCAGAACAATCAATTGTGGGTAATAGATTTTGAAGGCGACCCTCTTGCAGTTGCTGAAGAAGCAACTGATTCACTTCGAGACATTGCAAGTATGTGTTCTTCATTTTTCCATGTTGGTGCTGTTGCAATTAATTACGATGCTAATTCAGAGATGATTAAAGAGTGGATATTGCAAGCCGAAACTATTTTTTTGACAAAGTATTTTGATGGCAGTGAATTTGATATCAGTGCGCTACATGCGCTCATGCGAACTCTTGAGAACAGAGAACTCAAGTACGCAGATAAATTCTTGCCGCAATGGCGCTATGCGCCTGAGTTTGCCATCAGTTATATGAAAGAGTTGGGCTATGGATCCAATTAAATTTGGCAAAGATTTAGCTCGCAAAGCAGATCTTGCGCACTCACTTGCTACACAAAAATTTGAATGGCCAGATCTTTCAGGACAATCACTGGTGTTTATGGGTATGGGTTCTTCTGCATTTGCCGCGAACTCTATGGTTACCAAACTTCAAGCCTGTGGCAATAATGCAACCTTTACGCTTTCAAGTAACCCAACACCTCCGCAGGCAAATACATCAAAAACTCTCATTGCAATTTCTGCCACAGGAAACTCTGTAGAGACAAATGCAGCCTTTGATTCAGCAGATGGATACAAAGAAAAAATTTGGGTAACCAATGCTGCGCTCCGCGGTTCTCGAACCGTTGCCATGAATGCAGGAGAAGAAACTGGCGGCGTTGCATCCCTTTCCTATTTAGCCACGCACATCGCTTTATTGCGCTTATATGAATCACTCGGTTGTATCTCTGGATTAGAAAAATCAATAGATCTAGCCGCAGATGCAATCGCCGATATTTATTCTCACAAAGAGATGTGGCTGCCAGAATTAATTAACCATATTAAATCCCCAGCCGGTTCTTATTACATCGCACCTGCTGATCGTTTCTGTAATGCACAGCAGAGTGCATTGATGATGCGAGAATCTCCACGCTTGCCATCGGTTCCTTGCGAAACTGGCGACTGGAGCCATATTGATGTGTATCTGACCAAGACTCTGGATTATCGTGCGATTTTATTTCCTGGTTCAAAGTGGGAAGACCAATTATTTAAGTGGACACAAGAGCGCGGATCCAAAGTAATGACAATTGGATTTGATCATCCTCATGCAACATCATCGATTCGATATAAGAATGATTCTGATCCACTTGTGCGTTTACTAGCTGAGACTACTTTTGCTGAAATTCTGGCCCAGCATCTGTGGGTTGTGAGGGACTCGAACCCCCGACCCGGTGATTAAGAGTCGTATAGCAATCTTTCGCTCACGCTCAAGCATTGCTACACAGCCTCACTTAGCCTGCTTACGCATTCTCAGTGAGTCACCGTGCTCTACCAACTTGTCCTTCGGACATAATGATTACATATTTATAGTAAATAATCTAGAGTTTAAGTATGGTCAATATAAAGGATAAGAATCTAGTTGGTGCTGCTGGTGAGCACTTGGTTTTATCTAGACTTTTAAGCAAGGGAATACTTGCAGCGCAAGCACCACGTGGTGCTCGTAAGGCAGACATTTTAGTTAATCATCTAGATGGAAAACCACCTTGCCTAATACAGGTTAAAACTCGCTCAGGTTCTGGTGCCAACACAGGTTGGCATATGGGTGAAAAACACGAAGAAGTGAAAGATAAAGATTTGTTTTATTGTTTCGTAGCATTAGATGGTGCAGATACATCGGTATATGTAGTTCCTTCAGCGAAGGTTGCCAAGATA
>ENA-UOYL01000363-UOYL01000363.1-marine-metagenome-genome-assembly--contig:-NODE-363-length-16491-cov-2.394054_pt1 | contig 16491 bp, 16 predicted proteins | sample MGYA00238173_ERZ767189 | MGnify/ENA primary metagenome ERZ767189 (study PRJEB28943, sample SAMN06267163) | marine metagenome | isolation source: Columbia River Estuary | place: USA:Columbia River Estuary... | reverse complement strand
TCGAGTTGATTTTGTTAGTCCTCGTGATGGCTCGGAGGATTCACTTGATGCTGCAGAAAAACGCAACATCGAAGTGGTGAATGCTCTAGCAGTTGAAGATTTTGTGCCGCGAACATTTGAAGAAGGTCCAAAGGGAACTTGGGGTGCAAAGTCAACGGCAATTGATTGTACGAATTTGGGGCATCCTTCAAGTTTCAGTGGTTGGGGAGTGACTTGGGTTGCAACAATCGATTTGAGTTCTCTGGCAGTGGCACCTATCGGAACAATCGGCATATTGGCTCAGTCGACGAGCACGTACACTTCGGCGGCGAGTATGTATATCTCTGCGACCCGTTGGGATGATTCGGTGTACGAGGATTTTGTATCGACTCGTCAAGAGTCGCCGTACACAGATATTCATGCTTTCTCATTCAGCGCTGATGCCTCAGAGTTAACCTATGTTGCTTCAGGACGTGTTATCGGGACTCTGCTTAATTCATATTCGATGTCCGAGTATGACGGTGCGCTGCGCGTAGCGACAACGTCTTTTGATTACGACTTTGGTGGTGGCCAAGACAACGGCGTACATATCCTAAAAGTTGACGGTTCAGAACTAAACGAAATAGGTGCGGTTAACGGCATGGGGCGCGGCGAGACAATTCAAGGAGTTCGTTTTGACGGACCACGTGGTTATGTTGTGACATTCAGGCAAGTTGATCCGTTGTATGTTCTTGATCTCTCGGACCCGACTTCGCCCGAACTTGTTGGTGAACTGAAAGTGCCCGGCTACTCGACATATCTCAAGCCAATTGATGGCGACCGAGTGATCACTGTTGGAATGTCTGGCACGGAGACTGGTCAGATAACTGGAGCCCAGGTCGCTGTCTTCGACGTTTCCGATCCGAGCAATCCACTACAAGTCGCAACTGCCGAGATTGCGCAATGGAGTGAAGCAACCTCTGACCCGCACGCATTTTTGTGGTGGCCAGAGACTGGACAGATTGTTGTCCCGAAAGAACTGGTGTGTGAGAAATTGGGCGGACCTGGATGTGAATCAGCAGTGGTGCTCAAACTTGAGGGCAGCACACTGACCGAGCAAGGTCGCCTCTTTCAATGGTTCCCTATTCGTCGAGCGATCATTGCACAGAATCAACTGGTCACCGTCAGTGCTGGTGGAACGATGGTGAATCAACTGTCTGATTTATCGGAGATCGCCGATATTCGATTTGATATCCCTGGAACCGATGCAGAGGACAATCTCCCTTGATTCATTCCGTACACTGCAGGTCATGACTGGGCCATTGCAACTGACTTTTGTAACTTCGGCGGTTGACGCCAAGACGCTCCCAAATTCTCCTGCTGAAGTTGCCGTGGTCGGACGATCAAATGTGGGTAAGTCGTCATTGATTAATGCTCTCGCCAATCACAAACAGTTGGCACGTGTGTCTAAAACTCCGGGCCGCACGCAACTCATCAACCTTTTTTCAATGCCAAATGGCAGCACCTTGGTGGACTTGCCGGGCTATGGCTATGCCGCCGTCCCGGGACGAGTGAAACAAGGTTGGCAAAAAATGATTGAGGGTTACTTGCTCGATCGAGAAGAGTTGGTCAATGTCTTTGTTCTTATTGATGGAGAAATCGGTCCCACAAAACTTGATGTGCAGATGTTGACATGGTTGCGTGCCAGCGAGATCCCGCACACGGTCGTGGCCACGAAACACGACAAGGTGAAATCAGCAAAAAGGGCGACGCGCAAGAAAGATCTTGCTGCTGGATGCATGTTGGAACCAGGCGACATTGTGTGGGTCAGCGCCAGCAAAGGTGTGGGCATCGAGCAACTGCGATCTTTGGTGTACAGCCACCTAACCCTCTAAGGAATTAACGACCCAGAAGTGGGGTTGGGGGATTGGCCAATAGGCGTTCGCCGTTTTCAATCGCTTCCAACAAGTGGATTGAAATGTCCGCCACTTTGACTTGATCTTCCTCAACGCCAGCGCCCTTGACTCCATCATCAAGCATGATGTAACAGAACGGACAGGCTGTCGCCACGCGACTAGCGCCAGTACTAATTGCTTCACGGGCGCGCTCATCGTTGACCTTGGTGCCGATGGTCTCTTCCATCCACATCCGCGCGCCACCGGCGCCACAGCACATTCCAGTGGTGCCATTGCGTTGCATCTCGACCACTTCAATGCCCTTGATTGAAGCCACAACTTTACGTGGGGCCAAGTACACATCATTATGTCGACCGAGATAGCACGAGTCGTGATACGTAATGCGCTCTTCAAGTGTTGCGTTACTGACGTCAAGTTGGCCACTATCAATCAGTTGTTCCAGCAACTGGGTGTGGTGGATGACTTCGTATTTTCCACCAAGTTGTGGGTACTCATTGGCCAAAGTGTTGAAACAATGTGGACATTGGGTGATGATCTTCTTGACGCCCATACCGTTGAGCATGTCAACATTGGGCATTGCGAGCATCTGGAATAGGTACTCGTTACCCGAACGCCGTGCCGAGTCTCCTGTGCACATTTCGCTGGGTCCCAAGATTGCGACGTCGATGCCTGCGCGCTTGAGAAGTTTGGCCATTGACTGCGTGACCTTTTTATTCTTGTCGTCAAACGATCCGGCGCAGCCCACCCAATAGAGGTACTCATGAGACAACACTTCGCCTGGGTCAACGATGTCAACATCGAGACCTTGAGCCCAATCACCGCGTTCGGCCTGATTCATACCCCAAGGGTTTCCTTGGTTTTCCATGGCCCGATACGCATTTCCTAATTCGGGTGGGAAATTGCTTTCCATCAATGTGAGATAGCGACGCATATCAAGAATCTTGTCGAGAATCTCAATGTTGACTGGGCAAATTTCATCACAGGCTTTGCACGAGGTACACGCCCAAATCTCTTCGGAACTAATCCGCTCAAACAGCGAATTCGAACTAATGGTGATTTCTACATCGGTGCCAATTGGTGGAGTGACTCGTCCACCAGGAGCATGCGAAGCAGTGGCAGCCATGACTTCGCCAGTCTTGAGAACAATCTCGCGTGGGTCAAGCGGTTTACCCGTTGCATGCGCTGGGCACACACTGGTGCATCGTCCGCACATCGTGCAGGCGTCGGTGTCGAGTAACTGCTTCCACGTGAAATCTTCAACAACCGAAGCACCGAATGATTCAAGAGAGGTTTCGGTGAGGTTTGGCATGGCCTTCATTGCACCCTTGGGGCGATCACGATCTTTGAGATACATATTCAGCGGAGATGTGAAGATGTGGCGCAACATCGTGATTGGCAAAATCGCCAAGAAAGCCACAAAGGTAAGCACGTGAAAAATCCACCAACCTTGATGCCATAACTCGAGAGTGCGCGGTGTGAGACCATCCACCATGGATGCCAATGGGTAACCGATGAAGGACCACTTTTCGTGATCCATGTTTTCGCCACGTGCAGAACTTTGGGCGATGCGGAACATTTCGGCGCCGAAACCAGACACTCCAATCGCTAACAAGACGCCCAAAATGATTGCGTGTTCTGGCTTGCTCTTAATGCGAATGCGATACGGCCGCTGCACATAACGGCGAACGATTGCCCACAAAACGCCAACGGTAAAAACTAATCCCGCAAGGTCACCAACGAGGACATAGCCGCGGTACACATCGCCATGAAGAAACTTCAGGCTCTCTGGTAGTTGATGATCCAGTTCAAGTGCAGTGGTGACACCGAGCAACACAAGAAACCCGAAGTACATCATGGAGTGCATGAGTCCAGCGGCCGAATCACGCAACAGAGTGCGCATGTAAACGCCAGCACGGAAGTCTGCGAGGCGACGTTTGACATTTTTTGTCGTAGTGCGACGACGGTCTGATGTGCCGCGCTCCCAGTTACGAATTCGATCAGCGAATCTAAATGAACCCCACAAAACTAAAACTGGAATGACGGTGTAGAACGCCAACTGCAGAGGACCGGGGATTCCCCCGAACACGGGGCGATGAATAACCGACTCTTCTTTCCAGCCGGTTATCAGGGGCACGATGCCCGAGAACACAATGAAGACCGCCATGAAAGAACCTATGGCGATGGAAAGTTGGTGGGGCTTTAAACGCCGTGGACCCGAAGGAGTGGCGGTGGTGTCATCGTGCGTACTCATGCAGGTAGAACGCTACTGTGCAATGACGAATGAGGAGAACCTGTCAGCCGAAATACTGGCGGTCTAATTCACGAATACGGCCGGCCAAAGTGGCAAGCAGTTTGTGCGAAAGAGCAGGAATAGCATCGATAACCGCCAAGAACTGACGCTGACTGATGACCAACATCACACAATCAGTATCGGTAGTCACAGAAGCAGTACGAGGACCGTGATCCAGTAGCGACAATTCGCCGACCACTGCGCCGCTGGAGAGAGTGGCGACTTTTTTACCGTTACGTCGCACAGTTGCGGTGCCGCTGATAATGATGAACGCCTCACGCCCAGTTTGACCCTGGTCGATGACCAAAGAGCCTGCGGGAAGGGAAACTTCGTCGCCAGCTTTAGAGATCTTTTCTAGATCTTTGGTCGAGCACGAAGAAAACAGGGAGACTTTACGGAGACTGTCGAGATAGGACTTTTTGCTTGCCATATATGTAACTATACGACGCTCGTGAACATGTGCGAACCACTGGAGCGTGTCTCAGGGGTCACGCTGATGAGTCCACGGACACACCTCATGTGGGCTCAGGTCGCGCAGTTTGGACTATGCGCCAGCCTGGGTGGCGACGGCCTTGGCTGCCGCCTGAATGGCCAAAGCATCCCCAAGGTATTCGGCTGATTTGAGGGTCATGTCGTCATTAAATATGTAGCGCTTTGGGACTCCAGTTGGGATGTTCAACTCAGCGATATCGGTGGTCGAAATAGCCTCCAGGTGCATGACCAGGGCGCGCAAAGAATTGCCGTGGGCAACCATCAAAACTGTCAGACCTTCTTGTAGTTGAGGGACCACACAGTCATTCCAGTAAGGCAACACTCGTGCTACGACATCCTTGAGACACTCGGTTGCTGGCAGCACGCTGGGGTTGAGCAGTCGATAGCGCGGGTCGTTGATTGGGTGTTCGGGACTAGTCGTCTCGACTGGCGGTGGCGGAATGTCATAACTACGACGCCATAACTTGGTTTGTTCGGGTCCATGGAGTTCAGTTGTGGCCTTCTTGTCAAGACCCTGAAGGGCCCCGTAATGCCGTTCGTTTAAAAGCCATGTGCGCTGAACTGGCAACCAAATTTGACCCATGGCGTCCAGGGTCAGATTGCAGGTCGTGACGGCCCGATCAAGTAAAGAAGTGTGCGAAGTGTCGAAGTACAGCCCAGCCTGGGACATTGTGTGACCGGCAGCCGTGGCCTCAGAGATACCTTGATCGGACAGGGGGACATCGTGCCAGCCGGTAAACAGATTTTTTTGGTTCCATGTGCTTTGGCCATGGCGCAAGATCACGAGAGTTCCGGTCACAACCTCAAACGCTAGTCGTCGAGAGTGCCCGCGCCGACCTTTTTATCGGGCAGAATGATCCCTTCATGGCTAAAGATTTTGGAACCGAGGACTTTGACATCAGCGCTGATGAGGTGTTTTCCGATGTCGCCGTGGCGGGTCCAAGTACGGTTGCGACCTATTCGATCACTGAACTTGTGGACGAAATCAATGGGGTACTCGAGGATTCATTTGAGGAAGGATTCTGGGTCTGGGGCGAAATTAGTGGTCTGAGTACGAAGAATCGACACACCTATTTCACGTTGGTTGAACAAGAACCAGGTAGCCGTAGTAAGAAAGCGCAGCTCAATGTGAACTTATGGGCCGGGGACATGATCAAACTGCGACCGATCTTGAGCGCTGCGGGTTTGGAATTAGCTGATGGTCTCAAGGTGCGTATTTATGGTTCGCTGAACTTCTACGGACCCTTTGGAAAACTTTCCTTGATCATGCGCGGCATTGATCCGCGTTTTACCTTGGGCGATATTGCTCTGCAGCGTGACGAACTTATACGCAAGTTAAAATTGAGTGGTGCCTACGAGCGCAATCGTCTCCTTGATATCGCACTCGTCCCATTGCGCGTGGGTGTCGTCACCAGCGGTAGTAGCGCTGCTTGGGCGGACTTCAAAAATCAGATCTCCAGTAGTGAACTTGGTTTTCAATTGACGTTGCTCGATGTCGTTGTTCAAGGTGATCAAGCGGTTGGTGCTGTCACCCGAGCAATTGAAACCTTGGGTCAGCGCGATGACCTTGATGTCATCGTGGTGATTCGTGGTGGGGGAAGTAAAAGCGAATTGTCAACTTTTGATGACGAGAAAATCGCTTTGGCAATAGCAAACTCTCCATTGCCCGTGCTCACTGGAATTGGACACGAAATTGATACCAGCGTGGCTGATGAGGTCGCTTTCGAAAGACATAAAACCCCAACGGCCTGTGCAGTTTCTTTGATTGATCGCGTGCGAGATTTCATTGAAGAAACTGAGGGCATATGGGACGCGGTGGCCAGAGTTGCCACCCAACAACTTGGCGATGCAAATAAGAATCTCAACAATCTGACTCGCGAGATATCAATCCATACCCGCACAGCTGTTGATCGCGCAGGTGAGCGTTTGACCGGGCGAGTTGAACGTTTATTGCGCCGTGCTCCGCAGATAGTGCTTGACGCTGTCACACGGACCGACAATCTTGAAGTACGGATGCGTTTGCTGGACCCGAAGAATGTCTTAGCGCGGGGTTGGTCAATCACGCGTACGGCTGATGGTCGAGTGATTCGTAGTACGGCTGATGTTTCAGTGGACGAAAAAATAACAACCGTTGTTGCTGATGGATCAATCAGCAGCACTGTGAACTAGCAAAAAGGGAAAAGCGATGACAACAAAAGATTCTTCAGAAATCGGATATGCCGAGGCATTGAAAGAACTTGAGAAGATACTGAGCGATCTTGAGCGAGCTGATGTGGACGTTGATGTTCTGGCAAGTCAGGTTGAACGAGCGTCAGAACTGATTCGCCTCTGTCGCGATCGGATTGGTAACGCCAAAATGCAAATTGACACCGTTGTGAGCGGATTAGAAACCTGATTCACCTCTAACCTGACACTGTGAGTTCAACACCTCCGCCATCGCTCGTTGAGATTGCTCGACGAATTGAAACTCATCTTGATGCTGTGCTTGGCGTTGAGGAAAGCCGTTGGTCAAGTTTTGATGAAGATCTGACGAGCCCAGTTGAACATATTCGTCGCCTTGTGAATTCGGGTGGCAAACGATTACGACCGGCATTTAGTCATTGGGGTTTTGTTGGCGCAGACGGAGATCCAGACTCTTCGATGAGTCTTGACACGGGTGCAGCACTCGAACTTTTACATGCCTTTGCACTGTTTCATGATGACATCATGGACGGTTCGTTGACGCGTCGCGGTGTGGCTGTTACTCATGAAGTTTTCGCCGAGCAACATCGCCTAACAGGTGGAAGCGGTGAAGCACGTCGATATGGAGAAGGCATTGCCATCTTGGTTGGTGACTTAGCTTTTGTCTACAGCGATCGCTTGATGGGTGATGCACCCTTGGCCGCCCGCGAGATTTGGCACGAATTACGCATTGAGTTGAACATCGGTCAGTTGCTTGATCTAATCGGTACATCGCGCAACGAACGCCGTCGCCATAAGACCGAACGGATTTGTCGTTACAAAAGTGGCAAGTACACCATTGAGCGGCCATTGCATCTTGGGGCGATGCTTGCTGCGCCTGAGCGCAAAGAAGAACTCCTTCCATTGCTGAGCGCCTATGGACTTCCGCTCGGTGACGCTTTTCAAATGCGTGATGATGTGATGGGCGTTTTTGGTGACACAGCACTGACAGGCAAACCAGTAGGTGATGATCTGCGAGAGGGTAAGCCAACACCATTAATGGCAATGGCTGTTGAGCGCGCATCACACAGCCAGGCGAAGGTTCTGGACAAGGTCGGTTTAGATGTTCTTTCCGATGACGATGTTCGTCGAGCCCAAGAAGCCATCATCGACTCAGGAGCACTGACCGAGATGGAAGAATTGATTTCTTCGCTAACCGCCCAGGCGATTGATTCCCTTGAAGCATTACCGGTGTTGCCCGAGGCCAAGGTTGAACTTGTGGCTTTGGCGCATTATGTCAGCCATCGCCACACCTAATTTGTTGGGTGAGTAGCGAATAGACCCGGCGAGTCTTACGCTTTGTCCTTGTGAGAAAGCGTCTGACGGCTGTTGTAGTGACATTGTGCGCCATGGGGCTAGTTGCCGCCTGCGGCGCTGATGGATCGAGAGTTGTCAATACCTTGCCGGTGATGATTGCTGTGACGACGACGACAATCCCGCCGACGAGCACCCTCGCCCCTGATACTGAATATCAGATGTATCTCGTTCAGTCGGGGGATTCGGTTTCTTATATTGCCAGCCAATTCAATGTCAGTGTGGACGACATTGTGGCACTCAATGGTTTAACTGATGCCGATGACATTCAGGCTGGCCAAAAACTGAAGATTCCTGCTGGTGGCGTTAGTCCAGTGTCGAGCGTGGCGAGTGGTCCAACTACTACGTCAGCACCCTGATCCCGCCCAGTTGTGAGTGAGTGCCCTGCGGCGCCCGTGAGCGATTCGTAGACTGAGTTCTATGACAACCCAAGGTGGTTCAACATTCTGGCCCAATCAAGAACATTGGTCGGTCAAGATTCCGCTGGTGACTGAGCACTATCGTCTGCCGGCGCTTGAGGAAAATGGTTTTGCGATATTGACACCGATGCCTGTTGTCGTGCCAAGCGTTGAATGGGAATGCCTGGAATACATGGATTGGAAGAGCGGCGGCGACACCAACTTCGCCCCCTTAGCTTCGGCCGATGGTGAACTTGATTGTCGGGGGTTTTGGGATAAGGGGAAAACTGACAAGGATGCGTTGTGGACATCCAATGCTGATAAGGCGCCGACATTGAGAAAATATGTTGATGATGTCGGAGCGAACTTTGGTCGTGTTCGGATTATCAAACTTGAACCTCAGGATCGTGAAACCGCAATTCGTTCATTGCATCGCGATGACAACAATCGTTTTAATCCCGAGTCAGAGGGCTGGGTTGTGCGCACGTGGTCAGAACTCACTCATCAACCCAATAGTTATATGTTGCTGATGGATAATGGTCCCGATGGTTTACCCGACCCCGCAACAGAACAAAGAATTCCGCTCACTCTCGGATCGCGATACATAGTTGACACGCAACGGTTGTGGCATGTCGTTGTGCATCCAGGGGACGCACCTCGTTATGCGCTGATTACAAGTTTTGAAAGTGGTCCGACTCTTGAAAGTTGGGTTGCAGGCGAATCAGCCACTGAAGTCTAAAAATTATTTGCGGTTGCGCGCTGCAATCTCTGCGATATCGCGCATGATCTGACTGAGTTTGAAGTCCTTAGGTGTGTACACCGCGGTGACACCCGAAGCCAAAAGAATCGGACGATCCTCCTCGGGGATAATGCCCCCAACAACAACTGGAATCTCTACACCTTCTTTTTTCAATTCGGCCATCACCGCTGGCACTAACGCCATATGTGATCCCGACAAGATTGAGAGACCAATGACATCTGGATCTTCGTCGCGAGCACTGGCGGCAATCTGCTCAGGTGTCAAACGGATGCCTGAATACACCACTTCCATCCCTGCATCGCGTGCCGCAACTGCAATCTGCTCGGCGCCGTTGGAGTGACCGTCGAGACCCGGTTTGGCGACCAGCAACTTTGGTGGACCACCCGGGATTGTGCGCACGTATGCCGCAACTTGGGCTAATTCGCCAGGTCGTTTACCGACCGCGGCCGAGACCCCAGTGGGAGCACGAAATTCGCCGAAGACTTTGCGTAACACACTGGACCATTCGCCAGTCGTTCCACCAGCACGAGCAAGAGCGATTGAAGGCTCCATGATGTTGGTATTTGATTCGGCCGCCTCACGCAAATCATTCAATGCGGCCTGGACCGCTTTGTCATCGCGAGTTGCTCGCCATGCTGTGACATCAGCAATCATCTCGCGCTCAACATCGGGGTCGACCTTCACGATTTTTCCTTCGCCACCGAGAGGGGATTCTTCAAACTCGGTATAACTGTTGACGCCGACGACTACTTGATCGCCGCTTTCAATCCGTCGCGTGCGCTCGGCCATTGATTTTACGAGACGACCCTTGAGGGTGTCAACTGACTCGAAGGCTCCACCTAAAGCAAGAATTTCTTCGTATTCACTCCAAGCCGCATCACGAAGTTCGGCGGTTTTACTCTCAATCACTTTTGAGCCATCAAAAATGTCAGCGTATTCAAGTAAATCAGTTTCAAAGGCAAGGACCTGTTGCATCCGCAGACTCCATTGTTGATCCCACGGACGCGGTAGCCCAAGCGCTTCGTTCCACGCTGGCAACTGAATTGATCGAGCACGAGCGTTTTTGGACAGTGACACAGCCAACATCTCGAGCACGATACGTTGCACGTTGTTTTCTGGCTGGGCTTCGGTGAGACCGAGAGAGTTCACTTGCACGCCGTAGCGAAACCGGCGAGCTTTTTCATCAGTCACGCCATAACGCTCAAGACCGATGCGGTCCCACAATTCAGTGAAGGCTCGCATTTTGCAGATTTCTTCAATGAAACGAATGCCCGCGTTGACGAAGAAAGACATGCTGCCAAATACTTGACTGAATTGTTCAGGCGGAACCTGACCAGAATCACGCACGGCATCAAGAATGCCGACAGCATTGGCGAGCGAAAAAGCGATTTCTTGTACTGGCGTCGCGCCTGCTTCTTGCAAGTGATACGAGCAGACATTCATCGGGTTCCACTTGGGCGCATTGTTGGCGCACCATGCAACCATGTCAACGATCAAGCGACGCGAAGGGATGGGCGGAAAAATATAAGTTCCGCGTGAGAGATATTCCTTGATGATGTCATTTTGCGTTGTGCCGCGTAACGCATCCGCGGGCACACCTTGTTCTTGCGCATTGGCCACATACAAGGCCAACATCCATGCTGCTGGAGCATTGATTGTCATCGATGTATTCATTTGCCCCGGGGGAATGCCATCAAGCAAAGTGCGCATATGCCCGAGGTGAGCGACAGGAACGCCAACCTTGCCCACTTCACCGGCAGCCATCGCCGAGTCGGGGTCGTAACCAGTTTGTGTAGGAAGGTCGAAGGCTATGGACAGACCCGTTTGGCCCTTAGCTAAGTTGGTGCGGTAGAGGTCATTAGATGCACGCGCGGTGGAGTGCCCTGAATAGGTGCGCATCAACCATGGGTCATCGCGTCGAACTGCTTTGTCGCCTGAATCAGCCATGTGTCTCAGTCTGTCGCAAGATTGGGCTTTTCTGCGCCTCTTTCAGCAATCTCAAGTAGCTATCTCGGGTGATATCCACAGCGCCCAGCGATTTCAAGTGTTCAGTCGTCCATTGCACATCAAACAAAACCACGCCGGCAGCGTCAAGTAGTGCCGCCAGGGCGACAAGGGCGGTCTTGGAGGCATCAGTGTGGGTATGGAACATACTTTCTCCGGCAAAAAGTCGTCCGATCCGCACACCGTAAATACCGCCGACAAGTTGTTCATCCAAAAATACTTCAACGCTGTTGGCCCATCCTGAGCGGTGTAGCAAGGTGTAGGCATCAATAAATTCATTGTTAATCCAGCCGTGTGGGCGAGCAGAACTTCCGCAGGCTTTCATCACGTCGGTGAAACAAGTATCAACGCGCACCGAAAATTGAGTCAGATTTTTTTGTAAAGAACGCGAGATGTGTACAGCATCAAGGGGGATGATTCCACGAGTGACGGGGCTCCACCAACCCAATTTTTTTCGATCCATGGGCATCGGAAACAAGCCATGTCGATATGCCTGAATCAAAGTACCCGGCTCAAGATTGGCACCGATGGCGATGAGATCATCATCTTGCATTGGTACCGAATCAAAATTCCATTCAGTTTCGGGATCTTCGCTTTGTGGGCGATTGAAGGCGTTGATGTTCTCGGGGGTCAGCACCCAAGGCATCACATCTCCGGCTCGCACCTCAGTAACTGTAGAAGCCAGCTTTGGTCTTGCGACCTAATGTGCCAGCAGCAACCATACGACGCAGCGTGGGCATAGCCGCATAGTTCGGGTCACGGAACTCGTTGTACAGCGCATCCAAGATTGCGAGCGACGTATCAAGACCAACTAGGTCGAGTAGGGCGAATGGTCCCATCGGGAAATTACAGCCACCCTTCATGGCGGTATCAATGTCGGCCATATTTGCGGTGCCCTGTTCGAGCATGCGGATGGCGTTGTTGAGATAGGGGAATAACAGGGCATTGACGATGAAGCCAGCGCGGTCTAATACTTGCACTGGTTGCTTGGTACAAGTCTCAGCAAAGGCTGTGGCAATTTCAATCGTCGAGTCACTCGCTGACAACGGACGCACGATTTCAACAAGGGGCATTGCAGTTGCAGGATTGAAGAAGTGGATACCGCACACCAACTCGGGGCGAGAGGTACACATCGCTAATTCAATGACGGGCAAGGTTGAAGTGTTGGTCGCCAGAATCGCTGTCGGCTTAACGATCGCATCAAGTTCAGCGAACAATGATTTCTTGGTCTCAAGATCTTCAACGACGCTCTCAATGACGAGGTCGCAGTCAGCCAAGGCACTGAGTTCACTCACTGCAGTAATACGACCAAGAATCGCTGCCTTTTCTTCTTCGGTGAGTCGACCTTTTTCCACTTGCTTGGATAGGCCTTTGCCGACAGAGGCAACCATCGCCTCTGCCGTTGCCTGACTACGTGAACGAACGATCACATTCATGCCACCGCGAGCGATGACCTCTGCGAGTCCCGATCCCATGATGCCTGAGCCGACGACTCCAACGGTCTTGATTGTCATTTGCATTCTCCTTGAAAGGGGCCGTGCCCGATGTCCTGTGATGAGACTAGTTACCAATTAGTAACTAGTCCAAAGCCTGCTGTTTACCTTGGGGCAGTACTCTTTGAAGGTGCCCATTACTTCGAGTGACCTTACTGACCTCGTGGAGCATCCCGACCGCCTGATCAATCTTTCAGCGGTGCATAATTTTCGAGATCTTGGTGGCTACCCAACTGCTGATGGCCGCCAAACCGTTTGGCGCAAAGTTTTCCGGGCCGATGGTTTGTATCGGTTGACCAACGAGGATGTTGCTGCACTGCGCCCACTCGTGCTCCAGACAGTGATTGATCTACGTACGCCCGATGAATTGAGTGAGAGTGGCACTTTCCCCCTTGATCAACACCCAGTGGATTTTCATCACCTGTCAATCATTGACCACACTTGGGATCTAGATGAGGCGCACCAATTTTCTGGCGACCAGTCAGCTTTTTTGCAATCCAAATATCACTTAATGTTGCAACAAGGTGGTCAGCGGGTCGGTCAAGCGTTACAGATTTTGAGCGCACAAGAGAATTCGCCCGTCGTTTTCCATTGCGCTGCCGGCAAAGACCGCACTGGTTTAGTCGCCGCCCTTTTGTTGTCGGGACTGGGCGTTGATGATGAAATCGTGAAGGCCGACTACGGGTTGAGTGAGATTGCTGGCCAACGCACGCGTGAGTGGGCGACTCGTGTGGAACCTGGATTTGCGGAACGTTTTGCGGCGATGCCAGCGGTTTTTTTAGCGGCTCATCCCAACTCAATAGGCGGACTCCTGTCCGATTTGCGTGAAACCCATGGAACAATTCGTGATTATTGCCTGACTATTGGTGTGGAGAATTCGCACTGGCAATCTTTGGAAGACCTTTTACTTGAAACGCCCTAGAGCAGTCATTGGGCGTGCTGTGAGGCGTACGCTCAAAGCATGACTGGAATTACCGTCCTGCAAGGTGGAGGCGCTTTTAGCCTTCACGATCAACTTGATGCTCGACTTCTTCAAGAAGTGAACGCCAAACGTGTAGTCGTGTTGCCAACAGCAGATGCTTTTGAGAAACCTGAGATTCTGGTATCAGCGGCTAAGTCATGGGCGCAACGACTCGGTATTGAGGCTGAGGCATTGATGGTGATGCGTCGGACCGATGCCATGGAACAGAGCGCGGCCGATGTCGTTCGCAAGGCACAGGCGGTTTGGTTCGTTGGCGATAATCCGATTCATCTACGAAGTGTCATGAAGGGCACGCCCGTCTGGTCGGCGGTTGAATCTGTTTTACAAGCGGGAGGATTGGTCGTCGGTGCTGGTGCCCCGGCTTCAGCATTATGTGATCCGATGATTGACCCACGTGGCGGTGCGCTTGCGCTCGGTCTTGGATTGCTGAGTGGAATCGCTGTTGTCGCCCAAGCAGAGTTGGTTAGCCCCGACCGCCATACACGCACGAAGAAATTAGCGAACGTGCCATTGGTGTTCTTGCCTTCATCGTCGGCATTGATTCGACGTGGACATGAATGGGAAGAAGTCGGACCTAATGAAAAAGTCGGTCAACTACCGACCTGATCAACCGCCGACTGGTTCGGAAGTGAAGTTGGGGTCGAAAACCCAGGCACCCGGAAAGTGGCGATCACCGATTGGTCTCAAGTCAGCAAGGAACATCGCTGGTTCGGAGTCTGTCGGAATCTTGACCGAGAAGGTTCCCGTATAGACCTCTTTGGATTGAAGTGTGCGGGCACCGAATTGTTCAATACCAGGAGTGGTGTCTGAAATGTATGACTTGCCATCAAGCGTGTACACACGAAACATTTCTGGTGTGATTGAAATCGGTTCAAGTGCACCACTAGTGATTGACACATTGAATGAAAATGTTCCATCTTCGGCGGTAACGGGCGTACCAATCTGAATTGACGCATTGCCGAGGGCAACGAGGTCGCTTGGCTTATAGGGAATCGTGTTGATATCTATAGGCAACGGCGGGTCGGGATTACCAACCTGTGGGGCGGTAGTTGTTGTCGTCGTCTTGGCCTCGCCGCCACTGCATGCAACTGAAAAGAAAGGCGTCAAAATTGATAACGCAACAAGTGTTAGGCGCTTCATATTTTAACTGACGGGCGTAAGCGAGCTGCGACGATAGGTGGTAACAACACAATGGCCAAGATAGCAGTCATGATCAGTAGATAGATGAATGTCGATGTACCGGAATCAGATTCTTCAATAACCACACTTGTCGCGACAGCGACCCCCGGTGTGGGTATTCCTGAAGCATCGGTGCCGGTATCTGTTCCAGTTCCGCTGTCTGTGCCGTTACTAGGCACCACAGTCGTTTCACCTGGAACAGTTGTTGCACCTGGAACAGTTGTTGCACCTGGAACAGTTGTTGCGACAGTCTTGGTCACGAGGAAGTCGCCAGTAATGGTGGGGTTTGAGCAACTATTAATGGATGGTGCTGCATTTGCGCCAGGAATTTTCGCTGCCGCTGAAAATCCATATTCAACGAGGTTTTTTGGAAGCGGTGCGTAACCCAATTGCTCTGCTTTTTGTTGGCCAGCACACAAGAAATAGAAGATGAAGTCGGACAATGTCGCACCTTTGTCGGCATTAAATGGCGACGCCTCACTTGTTGGCACGATCATGTATGAATAACTCGAAACGGGGTAAGCACGAGCATCGCGGTTTGTGTACACGCCGCTGAGGACCTGCGTGCCGTCATTATTGATTCGTGCACCGAGTAGAGCAACCGTCACATTGATGGCAACGGGTTGGGTATATGCACCAGATGCATTTTTTACCGACGCCACGGGGAAACCGCGCTCTTTGGCGTAACCATATTCAACGTAGGTGATGGCACCTTCGTTATATGGAGCAGCGACATAGTTGGCGACTCCGTCCGAATACTGCTGGGCTGCGAAACCACTGTTGGGAAAATCTGGATACAGGGAGGTTGGTGCGCAACCCGAACCAAGATTTGCTTGTTGACACAAATAGTTCCATGATGCGGAAGCCTGGTTTTCCAAGAACGCCGTGAATTGTGCGGAAGTACCCGAACCATCGGAGCGGATAACTGGCTTGATTCGCGTCGCTGGCATCACTCGTTGTGGATTGTCTGCAACAATTGCTGCGTCATTCCACAAACTAATTTGGCCACTAAAAATCTTGCCTAAAGTTGATGGTGACAATCGCAGATCGGTAATTTTTTGACCGTTGGCCTTCAGGTTGTACATGAAGGCCGTACCACCAGCCACGATTGGTAGGTATGCATATGGACGACCTGCGGCTGATGCAGTTTCATCGGCGGCTACGTTGCCGTTACGATCAATAAGTGCCGCTTGGAAAGGAATTTCTGAAACAGCGAAGTCGACTTGGCTTTGGTAGTAGGCAGCGCGACCGGCGGTCGAACCCACACCTTGGAAGTTGATGACGAGACCCTGACGAGCCACATCGGCACGCCATTGGTCGACGGCAATTTGGCTCCATGTTGAACCAGCACCATCCACTGGGGCCTCGGCGTGTACCACTGCAGGCGAGACGATTGCTAGTGAGGTGAATAATGCAGCGGTAGCTAGGACGAATTTCTTAATTCGACGCATCAGCCAAACCTTCCGTTTACATAATCATTGGTGC
>ENA-UOYL01000362-UOYL01000362.1-marine-metagenome-genome-assembly--contig:-NODE-362-length-16520-cov-7.216931_pt1 | contig 16520 bp, 12 predicted proteins | sample MGYA00238173_ERZ767189 | MGnify/ENA primary metagenome ERZ767189 (study PRJEB28943, sample SAMN06267163) | marine metagenome | isolation source: Columbia River Estuary | place: USA:Columbia River Estuary... | reverse complement strand
TATTGGCTGCGTTCATCATTTAAAAAAACGCGATCGGCAATGGATGCGGTTATGTAATTTGTTTGTAAAATGCCATTTAAAACTTGATCAGAAATAGCCTGTAAGCCAAATCCCAATTTATTAGGTTCGGTATTCTCATTTTTTAAAAAACAGCTGTTTTCGCGTGAACACTTCACCGTATTAGCATTTATAATACTATTGATTTTTAATACCGTACTTTTTGAAATCTCTTCGATCGTAAGAATTCCGGACGAATACGCATATTATTTTATTCACGCCTTTGCCCCACCGATAATCAGCTCTCTCATAATTTGGAATCATTGGAGACAACTGAATATTCTTCTATTTGCGGCAATCCTGGTAGGGTTTATTAACTATTACTTTAAAATAGATGAGTACATTGTTCTTATCTATTATATAGCCATTGGACTTCTCTTGCGACAAGGTTATCTCTTGACAAAAAAGCGAAGTATTGAAATGTACCGAGCCGTGGTTTATGTAGCTATTGCCATTGACTTATTTGCAACTATGTTGATTCTCCCCCTTAAATTCACTAGCTATGATTGGCATGAGTCACAATTGATACAATACGTTCAATACTTGAGACTCTCCATTTTTCTCTCAACCTCAATCATCTTGCATGTTAAGCTCAGGAGATTCATTGTTGCTTAGTATACTCGCAATCTTGATCCCAGCACTTGGGATTTTGGTTGGCACAGGACTGTATGCATCCTCAATGCTCAGGAGATATTCAAGAGCATTGACAAGGCTTTACAGCTCAAGCTTCAAGGGTGTCGATTCAGAACGCAAACGCATTGCTCGTGAATTACATGACCACCTAGGGGCTCACTCCGTTTTGATGTCTGATGGATTTGAGAAAATCAAGAAAAAGAATTTTAAGGATTCAAAAGCCGAAATCGAAGCGCTTGAAGGCGAGCTTAGCAAGTTTCGATACGAGACCCATAAGATCGTAGAGTACATGTACCCAAAGGGGCTGGTAGACCCCAATTGGGCAAGGAGCTTTGAGCTTTTATCTCAACAACTTTCAATGAATGACATTGTCGTTGACTTTGAGATGTTGGGTGAAAGAACTCCACGCGACGAATACCTACACCACACCTATTGGGCAGTCCATGAAATCATCGTCAATGCTATTAAACACTCCAAAGCAAAGCATATTCAAATATCGATAACTAGCCAGCTTTCGGATTTCACCATTAACATTCAATACATGGCGACAGCCCAAACGCATCGATGGATCAGTAGGGGACATAAGACAAAATCAGGATTTGGTACCAGCATCATTCAAGACCGATTGAAGATTGTCAAAGCCAAGGATAAAATTCGAACCAACAACGGCTTCGTCTCACATACTATAACCCTTCAGCATGAAACTACTAATACTTGAAGATCACGGCGCCATTCGGGAGACTGTCATCCGTTACGTGCAAGAAATCAAACCAAACATTGAAATTATTGAGACTGACAATGTAGAGGACGCTGATCAAGCCATGGCAAATGCCATCATCAGCTATGCCATCTGCGACCTTGAACTCACCAAAGGATGCAATATCAATCCCATTGAAGCCCTCTACCGTGATCGTATTCCATTCATGATCTACAGCTCTCATGTTAATAAATCACTAATTAAAGAGCTTGAGACAAAAAGGGTCCGATGTTATGTCTCAAAACAATCGGACATGAAGGAGTTTAAGACAGGTCTTAAAGCCCTTTTTAATAACAGAAAGCACTATTGCCCCATTGTCATGGAAACTCTTAAATCCAAAACGGATGAAGAGGACACTGGTCGGCTCAAACTATCGAAGAGCGAAAGAAAAGTCGTCGAATTACTAAGTAAGGGTCAAACGCGTGAAGAAGTGGCAGATAACCTACATCTTGAAATAACAACTATCAACAATCACGTCTTTAGAGCAAGGGAAGCCAACGGGTGCCCCAATGTATCAGATCTCCTTAGGAGATATCGCTTTTGGACTCCTGAATAGGGATACTACCTATTGATACAAATCAATCATTCACTATTCTTTGACCCAATATATTCTTGCTAGTAGATACTACTAGCTATGAAAAAAGAATATAAGGTCGTTTGGCATATTGATAAAAAAGAATGCAACTGCGGCAATTGGCTCAAACATTGGATGAGGGCCACAAAAAAGGCTAAGTTCCCGAAATGCTCTGTTGACTATTGTACCAATAGCGTACGTACTGGCGGGCATGTTGTCGCATGCGACGACCCACTTGAAGAAGTATTTGTCATCCCACTCTGCAGAGAACATGATTCATCACTATTCACCGAATGCTTTCGAATCAATCGGAAGGTGAAGCTTATCCCCATATCCAGGCAAAACACGTGCTTGAAATTTTAACTAACCTTTTCAAAATGAAACTTATTAGCTTTTCAATTCAAAACTTCAGAGGTTACGAAGAAAAAACAACTATTCAATTTGACAATTTAAATTTCTTTGTTGGAAAAAACGATGTAGGTAAATCGACAATCCTAGAAGCACTTGACATATTTTTCAATGAGGTATCAACTGACGTAAAGCTATCTCGAGAAGATATAAACGTTGACGGGCTAGATAAAGGTAATGACATTATAGAATTTAGAGCGAAATTTTGTGAATTACCTGAACAATTAATCCTCGATACAAGTACGCATACAAATCTCAATGATGAATTTCTACTAAATGCCGAAAATGAATTGGAAATCATCAAACGATATAATAATGGTGGGAAGTCTAAATGGATTATTCTTGCAAACCACCCAACAAACCCCAACTGCAATAATCTCTTCAATCTTACAAACCCTCAATTGAAGAAAATCATCACAGATAATGGCATTGAATGCGAAAATCTTTCAAAAAATTCAGTGATTAGAAAGGCCATCTATCAACACTTTGCAGCAGAACTGGAGCTCATTGAACAAGAACTCGAATTGAACAAAGGAGATGGCAAGGACCTTCCTCGAGCGTTTGAAAAGTACTTTCCTTTATACTGTCTCTTTCAATCTGACAGGAAAAACAGTGATGGCGATCAAGAAGTTCAAAACCCCCTGCAATATGCAGTGAAGGAGATTTTCAGTGATCCAGACATACAGGAAACCTTACAGACTGTTTCTGAGCAAGTTGAAACAAAGCTTCGTCTGGTTGCAGCCAACACGCTCGAAAAGCTTCGTGAGATGAATGAGGATGTGGCCAACACCCTTTCACCCGTAATCCCTCCCTCTGACACATTAAAATGGAAAGATGTCTTCAAAAATGTCAGTATTACAAGTGACAGAAACATCCCAATCAACAAAAGGGGCAGTGGGGTTAAAAGACTTGTGCTTCTAAATTTTTTCAGGGCCGAGGCCGAGAGGAAGAAGCAGGAAAACTCACTATCAAGCATTATATATGCAATGGATTTACATAATAACCCAATTGGCTTTAAACACAGGTACAAAAAATTTCGTGATAAATCGAACTTAGGTAGGACTCAGAAAGTAGAAATGTGTAGCAATGTCTATGACTGGGTTGTCGATGGCAGTCTACTAAATCCAAATAATGGTGTGTTTAAAAATTGGCTTAATACATATTCTGGATGCTATTATGGCGATGCTTGTTGCGATGCTTGTGCGGACGATGAAGACAACACAGACAACAAGAAATATGTTTACCTTCAAAACTAAACATTATGCGATATATTTATATTTTGCTCGTCTTCGGACTAATTGCTTGTGAACGCGATCCCTTATATTATACAAGTGATGGGTCAACTAATTTAGTCGCATTGGTTAATAAAGGTAATGAATCACCAATGGTTAGGGTAAAAAATATCAACGGGACGGTCCTTACGTATCCCTTTACAGAATCAGTTTACCATATATGTAGAGTGGACACAAATATCTCAACCCCTTGGATTGATTCCACGTATATCAAATCAAAATTTGAGAATATTGAAGTATATATTTTATCACAAAATGACACGCTGTATTTATCCGATTTTAAAGTGTATAATATCGATTCATACAATTTAGAATCAGATGATTTAATAAATGAAATAATGTATGTACGCAATGACACTGCACATATATTATCACAGCACATTTACACATATGAATTCAACGATAGTATGTTTAATTAGGGGTACAAATGATGTGTTTCCATCCAGAAGATTAATAAATTTGAAGCTATTTAAACAAATAAGTATTTTGGTATCATGAAGGTTTTTTTTACAGCACCTTCATTTGCGGACTGAGTGACGCTCAGAGCAAATCTCTAAGTCAGTTGAAAAAGTAATTAGACTTATATAGAATCAAATTAATGTTCAATCCAATTATCAAATCCCACCGAATCACTTCGGTGGGATTATTTTCTCTGGGCGCTGTCAACGGCTTGGTATATTCACCATACACACTTGGCTACATTTCATGAGAATCTATCAACTAGAAGTTCCAAGTCAACAAAGCGGCCGTCTTCAACCAGAGTGCCATCTGCGCTTCTTATCATATCTAGACAAGGCCCAAGATGAGTAGCTGGTTTCAACATGCTAAAAACACCCCGCAAGATTCTTTGGAGAGTCCCTAGTGACTCCCCAAAGATTTATTCATAAGTAGCTGATTATCTGTACTCTTTTTCAAGTACTACTGCGAAACACTCCATCATCTCATCAAGGAGCGACATCCTCTTCCCCTTTCTTTCTTTGATTTTTCCAACCACCTTGGCAGAATCCTCAAATGACTTTCCAAAGACCGGCTCCATGGCTCTGAAAAAATCGATACGATCACCTTTGATTTTCCCAGTTGCATGTAAGGCCGCCAAGAGCTCAACCAACTGATATTTCTTAAGATCGTGATCGATTAATCGTCCTCTTCCAAGCGCCATCACATATTGGCTCTTTACATCTCGTGTGTTTTTGTGAATAAACGTTTCAGGATTAATCATTTTGTTAAAGTGGTTAATGCACTTGCTGAGTTTCAATAGACAATTGGATTGTTCTTTTAGGAACTTAAGGGTCTTCTTTTCAATCGCCGACAACTCAACCTCCTGTATTAATTCCATCTGCCATGAAATCTCAACTCCTGCAAGGCTGTCCTCAAGGTTTTTCTGTTGAAGGCCGGATCTCAATTCCTTCAGCTTAAGCCTAAGATCGCTCAATGTTGCCCCGACGTTCGGATTGCCAGTGACCTCTATGGCGTATAAGTCAATCTTAAACAATTCGTACAATCTTGACAGATAATCTCGGTACTCAAGCAAGCTACCATGGCCATTAAATTCTAGATTGGCTCGAAAACCTAAGTCTAATAGGCCAAACTTCTCACAATCAAGTTGTTCAACAATACATACTGTGGACGTCTTCAGCTCTCTGAAGAGCTCATGTTCAATTAATTGGTAATTCATGAAAAATTCACAGCGTGTGCATGTCACACTGCCAATCTTCACTTTTAGAGACCTATCAAATCAACAGTTCAAAAACCTCTTTCAGACCGGTATGTCTCCATTCAATACGGTGGAAACAGCATTTTTACCTGGACCGATCAGAGTTGCCTATAACCCCGCAAGGAAAAAACTCAAAGAAGAAATTTCCTGATCGCAATCAATTGATACATATCTATCAATTTTTTCAATTTATATGTCTTATGCAACCATATAATGAAAGTCATGGAAAAAATCCGACTAATTGATATGAATCAATCAATAATTTTCTAGAATACAACCCAATCTTTGAAGTGTTAATGAGTGATTTACCATAAAATTTAAATCTGAATGAGACATTTCATTAAACTTCAAATTCTTTTGATTTCATTATTGACTCTAATTTCATGTGAGAAAAATTTTGACCAAGAAGCCTCACTTAGCACATTGTCAGAGTACAACTTTGCGAGAGACTATATAAACACTCATAGCGAAATAGAAATTCCGCTTGATGCTGCATTCTTAATAGAAAGAGAGTTTTTTCACACAAACCCAGACACCAGTAATGGCGATCAGCTGATTGTCTTATTCCAGATCTACTTGGAACAGCGTGTAACTGATCTATATCCGAGCCTAGTTTATGATGATTTCCTAGATGATCAGATTTACTTACAGCATCAACATGAGGTTGTTATTGACTTTATTGACCCATTTACATCTGATATTGACACTCTAGACTTTACAGAATCTAACTTCAATTCAAGTATAAACGAAGTTTTCAACCAATACAACCTTTCCGACTCAACGCTGGCTAATCCTGGAAAGTACTACATACAATTGGACTCGCTCGCGAACTACAACGTAAGTAACTCAAGTGTCACCACGCTAACCCAGCTTGAAAGTTTAAGAGCGAACCATGCACCTTTGACTTTTGGTTATTATAAGCAAGAAATTGCTCCTGCAACAATCGCCGTTGGCGCAGTTGCTTTATATGTAATTATAAAGGTAGGCCAAACCATGTATAACCGAAGTGTTGCACTTGGCGAATTATTATCGAAAGAAGCACTCTACAATACCCGTTCAGAATTTGGACTGTCATTAAGTAACTCAGATAGAACCAATGTGATAGACAATCCCGCAGATGCGTGCTACCACATGACAGCATGTGTTTATTATCGAATGGCATACGGCAAAGCTATCACACGTTATAAAATGCAACATAGAGAAAAGAAATCTTCCAATAAATGTTCGTCAGCCCATATGGATTTACATAATAACCCAATTGGCTTTAAACACAGGTACAAAAAATTTCGTGATAAATCGAACTTAGGTAGGACTCAGAAAGTAGAAATGTGTAGCAATGTCTATGACTGGGTTGTCGATGGCAGTCTACTAAATCCAAATAATGGTGTGTTTAAAAATTGGCTTAATACATATTCTGGATGCTATTATGGCGATGCTTGTTGCGATGCTTGTGCGGACGATGAAGACAACACAGACAACAAGAAATATGTTTACCTTCAAAACTAAACATTATGCGATATATTTATATTTTGCTCGTCTTCGGACTAATTGCTTGTGAACGCGATCCCTTATATTATACAAGTGATGGGTCAACTAATTTAGTCGCATTGGTTAATAAAGGTAATGAATCACCAATGGTTAGGGTAAAAAATATCAACGGGACGGTCCTTACGTATCCCTTTACAGAATCAGTTTACCATATATGTAGAGTGGACACAAATATCTCAACCCCTTGGATTGATTCCACGTATATCAAATCAAAATTTGAGAATATTGAAGTATATATTTTATCACAAAATGACACGCTGTATTTATCCGATTTTAAAGTGTATAATATCGATTCATACAATTTAGAATCAGATGATTTAATAAATGAAATAATGTATGTACGCAATGACACTGCACATATATTATCACAGCACATTTACACATATGAATTCAACGATAGTATGTTTAATTAGGGGTACAAATGATGTGTTTCCATCCAGAAGATTAATAAATTTGAAGCTATTTAAACAAATAAGTATTTTGGTATCATGAAGGTTTTTTTTACAGCACCTTCATTTGCGGACTGAGTGACGCTCAGAGCAAATCTCTAAGTCAGTTGAAAAAGTAATTAGACTTATATAGAATCAAATTAATGTTCAATCCAATTATCAAATCCCACCGAATCACTTCGGTGGGATTATTTTCTCTGGGCGCTGTCAACGGCTTGGTATATTCACCATACACACTTGGCTACATTTCATGAGAATCTATCAACTAGAAGTTCCAAGTCAACAAAGCGGCCGTCTTCAACCAGAGTGCCATCTGCGCTTCTTATCATATCTAGACAAGGCCCAAGATGAGTAGCTGGTTTCAACATGCTAAAAACACCCCGCAAGATTCTTTGGAGAGTCCCTAGTGACTCCCCAAAGATTTATTCATAAGTAGCTGATTATCTGTACTCTTTTTCAAGTACTACTGCGAAACACTCCATCATCTCATCAAGGAGCGACATCCTCTTCCCCTTTCTTTCTTTGATTTTTCCAACCACCTTGGCAGAATCCTCAAATGACTTTCCAAAGACCGGCTCCATGGCTCTGAAAAAATCGATACGATCACCTTTGATTTTCCCAGTTGCATGTAAGGCCGCCAAGAGCTCAACCAACTGATATTTCTTAAGATCGTGATCGATTAATCGTCCTCTTCCAAGCGCCATCACATATTGGCTCTTTACATCTCGTGTGTTTTTGTGAATAAACGTTTCAGGATTAATCATTTTGTTAAAGTGGTTAATGCACTTGCTGAGTTTCAATAGACAATTGGATTGTTCTTTTAGGAACTTAAGGGTCTTCTTTTCAATCGCCGACAACTCAACCTCCTGTATTAATTCCATCTGCCATGAAATCTCAACTCCTGCAAGGCTGTCCTCAAGGTTTTTCTGTTGAAGGCCGGATCTCAATTCCTTCAGCTTAAGCCTAAGATCGCTCAATGTTGCCCCGACGTTCGGATTGCCAGTGACCTCTATGGCGTATAAGTCAATCTTAAACAATTCGTACAATCTTGACAGATAATCTCGGTACTCAAGCAAGCTACCATGGCCATTAAATTCTAGATTGGCTCGAAAACCTAAGTCTAATAGGCCAAACTTCTCACAATCAAGTTGTTCAACAATACATACTGTGGACGTCTTCAGCTCTCTGAAGAGCTCATGTTCAATTAATTGGTAATTCATGAAAAATTCACAGCGTGTGCATGTCACACTGCCAATCTTCACTTTTAGAGACCTATCAAATCAACAGTTCAAAAACCTCTTTCAGACCGGTATGTCTCCATTCAATACGGTGGAAACAGCATTTTTACCTGGACCGATCAGAGTTGCCTATAACCCCGCAAGGAAAAAACTCAAAGAAGAGCCAATTTGATCGCAATTAATTGATACATATGTATCAATGTTATTCATCTGAAAACTCCTATGCAATGAACAAATTTGAGTCTTGTGTGAACTAACTCTTATTTTGTTCAAGTGCATCAATCAGGCACTTGACGACCAACATCGCTCTATCAAACATCTCATCAGTGTATACACCAATTTCAGGAAGTCTGACTTCATGAATATGAACGCCATTTCTAACACCCCAAAGCCAATCTAATTCAGACTTCACATCTTCATCAATTAGATTTTTTGTAACCAGATAGCCCACTCGAAGATTCTTAGTATTGCATCGCTTCGGAGTTACATGACTTAGGATGGACTCGGTAATCGCGGCCATGTTTACTACTTGATACTTAACAATCATGTCTCTGACAACACCCCATATATGCATCCTATTCATGATATAGCTATATAGATCAGATAATTGCAAATGATATGAAATGTTCTTTCTGAGCACCACATCATCAATGATGTTGAGACTTTCGCGAAAGCAACTTGCCGTTCTTATATAGTTCCGAGGCAATCGCATCAAATATTCTTCACTTAGACGCGACTCATCGTTAGCTCCAAGAAATTCATCGATGGCTTGAACTCTGACATTGATTTCACTCACTGCTCGCTCCAAGCCTTTCATGTCGTAGATTTTCATATTGTCACTCATTTCAATTCTACCCAAACCTACAGGTGACCAACGCAACAAAGTTGATTAATACATATCAATAAATCGGATGCATTAAATACAAGGCATCGGTTCTTTCCCAACTCGTTCTATAGTATGCCGAGTATAAAACAGGGTTACTGGAGCAGATTAATCGTTCCCGTTTCATCCTTCCACCTAAGCCCTTGCTCGTCACGTCCCCAATATTGGATTCGGTAAGTGTAGATACCCCTTGGCAAGGCCTCGCCATTGTACCTGCCATCCCAAGGCTTATTCAGGTCTGTCTGTCGATAAATATGCTCACCCCAGCGATTGAAAATGTCTAAGGTGAAATCAAAGTCCCTGCAGTCCACCTTAATTTCAAAGGTTTCATTGACCCCATCCCCATTGGGAGTGAAAGCACTTGGAATCCAAACATTGCACATACATCTACGGATTTCAATGTCGGCCTCATCCACAATTTCTCCACACGGGTTAGAAATCTGGACCCAGTAATTTGAACTTGATTGCGGAACAATAGAAGGGCTTGTATCTCCTGTGTTCCAGAGGTAATCCGCAGAGTCCGCAAACACGCGCATCACATAAGTCCACTCATCACATAAAGTGGTATCTCGAAGAACTGGTTGCGGTGGATCTATCACAACCAAATTGAAGGTGTCCCGCGATGTGCCGCAGAAGTTTTGAACCTCCACCCAATACTCTCCCGATTGAGAGACCGTCAATGTCGAATCCGTGCTCCCCGTACTCCACAAATAATCCGCATGGAACCCTTGACTCGCACCTAATAAAATGCTTTCACCGCTACAGAGTAAGGTATCGTTAGGAAGGGAAACGTGCGGCGAGGGCTGAACATCGATCGTATCACCTACCCTATTTATGGAATCCCCACGCAACCACATTTCAACGGAGACATATCTTTTACCAAAGGAGGTATAGTGAACCATTGGCTCTTTATCCGTTGAGTGATTAAGCGGGCCTAGTGTCGTATCTCCAAAATCCCACCATACACTGTCCGGAACATTCTTGTAGGTGAAATCAAAGCTCACAGAATCCGAACAATCACTCAAGAGCTTAAATGGTGGCGGTAACGCCTGTTTGGAGGAGAAGTACGGAAAAGAGTGGTACACAGAATAGGGTGCCAAAGTGGCAAAATGATAATCAAAATAAATATTTGATGTATCCGGATCACCAGGGTTCACTATTCGGCCGATCCGTCGATTTCCCGGATCATTCTGAAACCTTTGTTCCAAAATTTGAAAATAGATATTGCCATCAGGTGCAATTTGGAAATCGGTCAATTCAAAAATGCGGAGCAGTGTATCCATGGGAATCTCGACAGCTTTATTTACAAAATCCAAACTATCCTCACTCAATAAATCATATCTGAAGCAGTGTATATACTGCATTGGATCATTCGACAAGCGAGAGAAACAGAACATATACCTTCCATCCAACGAGGTTGTCGTCATATGAAGCCGGAAATTTTCCAATGCGGCGCTTCCAGTCAATCCTGGAATAACCGCTGGAAAGAAAACTGAATCAAGCGTGAAATTGCCACTCCCTTGGTTCGTCCATGACCAGAATCCCCATCTTCTACGTGGAGCATTGTAATGACGCCAACCGAATAATTTATTTAATAACGGGTGATAAAACATTCCCCTTGAAGGGTATACAGAATCTAGTTCAACATCCATCTGTGAGTAAGGCCAATTATTATTTAACGTTTCAAATTCACCATTATTAATAACCACAACAGTATTATCATTCCCATTATAAGTGTAGTTTGAAACTATCAGAAAATGTTTATGATCAATATCATCTTCAATTAATGTTGGAAACCCAATCAATCCCAAATCATTAATCCCATGGTAATCGTCTGAAAATGTTATTGACCAACTATTACCATTAAAATATATTTTATTTAAACGTATATACTTGGCACACGTAATTGCACCACCAATGATAGGATGGTAAATGAAATAGTGATAAATGGTATCACTACTATACGACTGCATGAACCCCCCCGCGTGCACTGGAATTAATTCCCCCATACAATCTCTAAGGCTATACCCAGAAACTTGCCCACCTGGTATTAGAGTCCCGTTGCCATCATAATACTTCCCATTGAGAAAATACAATTGCAAGCTACCATTGGCATCACACCACGTGTTTGAAGCATTGGCATCTAGAAGCAAATTTGCCTGCGAAGTGGGAGCCCATGAGGTCGTGGACAACGCTGGTGGATCAAAATTGAAATCCATAACATTTCCACGACCAAAGACCCAAACATTGCTCCTATTCTGCGCAACAGCTGCCTGACACAGGATTAAAAAACCAATAAAAGCAAGCCTTAACTTCATTTCACAACCTTCTCCGCACTTAACAACTGACCTAAGTTATCAATCTTATTAATGATGTAAACGCTATGCGGAAGAGATAAATACACATCATCAAACTCCTCAGCTTTGCATGATTTTATCAACTGGCCGTGAATATTATAAATGTCCACCTGAGCCAGATTTTCAAAGTTTGGTTGCATTTTATAGGAAGAACTTCCTCCAGTGTTGGCTTGCTTATAGTAAATCTCGTTATCCCCAACCCAACAAACCGCATAATCCAAATTACAGCTACCCGCAATTGAAACAGCCCACTTGTCAAATTTACCTGAGGTTAATGGATCATTCAATTCTTTATAAAAAGCATCAGGAGTTAAAGCATTAAACCCTTTACCAATTACATCAAAATTGGGCGAATTTACTAAATCAGATGGCCATACGGCATCATGGAAATCCCCTGTATAAGCAATGGCAGGATCTCCTGAAGATGCCCCTTGTAAGGTTGATATTGCTTGATTCTGAAAACCATGGCGAACACTGTTATGATCATGGTAAGTAACTGCGTATGCATAATCTAAAACAGGATTCGCAACAACGCCGTCAATTCTAGGTTTAGCATTTACCCCTGGAAGAAGTGCATTTCCAGAAGTAAAACCATTTAATCCTGTACCAAAATCAAACAAATCAACATAATTGTTTCCAATCAAATCAGTACCGGTGGAAACAAATAAATATTTATTAGCCTGGTAAACCTGAACATCGGGGTACTTTCTATTAACAAGTGCCACGCCAGTAGATAGTCCTTGGTTAGGAACTGCAATAGGAACATTGAACAACCCATTCAAAGTTCCAACCGAATAATAAATATTAGCAGGAGCATTAAGATCCTCATACACAATAACTGAAGGATTAGTACTCTCGCAATCATTTGGGTTGTCAATATTAGGGTGCTGCGCATTGGTGCTCAGAATCTTTAAGGAGACAAGCGAGATATTCCCAGAACTGTACGTAAAGGATTGATACTCAACTCCACCATTTAGCTCATAAACTACAACGCCATTATATCCGTCATTACCAATTACAATATCCGGATCGGTAGCTCCACCTGGCAATCCGTACACAAAAGTTCCCAGCCCGGGTTCATATACCGCAAAACCAGGACTATCACCATCCCACGTGTATGCATGAACAACGCTTTGGGAGCAACTAGAACACTCACTGATCGCAGCGCCAGTATTCAGAACATTCATGTATGGCCCACCCGGCATAACCAAATCGGTGGTGGTTGATGGATGAATCTGGGCCACCGCAGGGATGCAAAACAGCGTAAATACCAATTGAAGAGTGATTTTATTCATAAGGAGTTGGTTTTAGTTAACTCCCAATACTACCTCATGGTATTATTTCTTCATTGATAGAAATTACTCAATGAATCGGAATCGAGTAATCCACGTGAATTAACTCTCAATATTAAACTATAGGCTTCCAAACCAAAAACTTCTCAACACAGGTAGGGTGTTGCTATTGTCACTCGAGACACGGGCGCAATACAAATCTCTATCCGTTCGAAATTCGTACGCTGACCGGCGGAATTGCCGATATTCAGCATAGGTGTGGAATTCGTTGATTCATTTTCTATGGCAACTCTTGTGAGTCTAATAATTCCTTCAATTCTCTTGAGGTGAGAAATGCTTTGTGGATCGTTGTAACATAGTAATGATTGCATTGAGCCTCTCCACATTCGCATGGATGGACATCCACAACTTTTCTAAAAACTAGTTTATCTTCTGTCATAGCTCAAAGATTAAACACTTGAGACCTACTAGTCGTCTAATAAACGCTTAAATACTATTCCACTTGACACATTGTTCTAGTATGACAACAGTCTTAACACAAATGGAATTATCGTCATCAATCGGATCATCAAGGGACGTTTATCACCCAGGTAAGGCACGCGGCACGGTATACATATATATCCGTGCCGCGTGCCCTACCCATAGAGATATGATATAATGCTGATATGCAGATAGTTACGACTCAATTCGCAAAATCACATACCGAGTCAAAACAATGGTTGCGTGCAACTTGCGTCGATTTGCGAGAAGATGTACCTTGCAATTGGTAGAAAAGGGACGAAAGTTTGACGAAGTCTTCCATCAAGCATGCTTGCGTCCCCAAATCGTACCCCAAGTACGAAATCGCACTTGTAAAATGTTGACTTTCAGCGTGTTGCGAAGTCAAGTTGCGGAGAGAGAGGGAACCGAACCCTCGGAGATTTTGTATTTTACCGTTGTCATGAGTTTTTAGTCCTTCTCTCAAAGCCTTATAAACATAGGGCTTAACGATTTTATGTGCAATTTTTTGGTTGGTTAATAATTTACCGAACACTTGGTTTTTACCGATTATTAGGTATTGAATGAACCTTATATGTGTTGGAATTACACGTGATTCCAAACGTGTGTTCGGTAAATACCGAACATTTTGCCTTACAGTAGCAGGCCTTCATGTTTGAATTTGAACTTTTAAATTCTAAATATGATGCATGGTAATTCAAAGTATCCATTAGAGCTCAAATTTGCCGTTTGTTGCGGTGAGGAGCTAACACACTTTTCAAAAAGTGACATTCGCAAAATTCCAAGAGCAACGCTTTCTGAATGGCGAAAAACACCCATTTCAAAATTTGTTAATCAATTCGAAAATGGGGCAGAGCATCCAACGGTGATTAAATACCTATCACGACGCGATGAAGAATTGGAACGCAGCAAGCAGGCCATAGACTCCTATATGACGTTCGTTGGTTTTATAAAAGATGCCATGGGAGTTGAAAGCTTTACTCGGATGTTAGGCGAGAATAAAGAAAAGTTCGTTGAAGTTGTTGAAGGACTTGGTGGGTTAGTCACCCAACAATATTTTCTTGAGCATGCTGGCATTAGTAAAAATAGATATTGGGGATGGAAAAATATCCTAGAGATGAATTGCTCCTTAACCACAGATAAAATTTGTGCTCGACGTACACCAAATAAGATAAGACGTGCGGAACGCCAGTTATGTCGTCAGTTGGTGAAGGAAGGTGGCGAGAATAAGAGTGTTATTTATGCGCATGCCATTCGAAAGGGCCAAATAGCCATGGGGCTGTCTTCATTCTATGGCATAGTAAAGGATCTAACTACCACTAAGCAAATGAAGACCTACAAGCCACGAGCCATAAAAATCAGAGCTAAAAATGTCCATGATATATGGCATGCTGATGTTTCGATTATTAAAACCATCTATGGTGAAAAGTGGTATTTGTATTGTATCGTGGATAATAAGTCTAGAGGTATTGTGAATTGGCGATTATCTGATAAGCTGAGGAAGTCTATATCTGCAGATGTGTTGAGAGAAGCATTCTTGAAGCATAACCCTGACAAGATCATTTACATGACAGATGGCGGCAGTGAGAACAAGAAAATTATTGACACCGAACTGCTCTATATGTACTTTAGAGTGACGCATTGGGTTGCAGGTAAAAGTGTCATGGCCTCAAATTCTATGATTGAGCGTGTGTTTCACACGTTGAAAAATGAATTTGGTTCTGTTCACATTGCTCGAGACGGGCTGCAGCTAAAGCAAATCCTCAGTTCGACAATCGATGCCTATATGAATAGGCCACATTCCGCTCATGGAATTTATACGCCTTTAGAAGTTCTAGAAGGCAGGGACAATTGGTTAGATGTGAAGAAAGTGATTTCTGACGCCAAGAAGGAAAGGGTAGAAGAGAATAAAGTTGCTCGCTGTGAAAACTGCTCATGTTCTTCTAAGAATAGTTGCTCAATTTCATCTTTTTAGCACCGCCTTAAACGCAATGGCTAAAACTCCCGCAAGTCCTAACCCAGCTAAAACATATTCATCCGATTTAAGCTTTTTTTTCTTAACAACTTCCTGATTCTTGTCAGGAATCTTATTTCCAATTGATAGCTGTGACTGGTGAATTTCTTTCATTTTGTTGCTCGTAACATGTAAACCCTGAATCTCTGCATCTTTTTGTTTAACCTCTAATTCCAACTTTGAAATGGTTTGGATCTTTTGTGTGAGTGCCGATTGTTCTATTTCAATACGTAGGTCAGCATTTTCAAGATCGGTTTCAAGTTTAGTGACACGCCGCTGAAGCTTCCGCACTTCCTCTCTTAGTTGCTGCTCTTTTATTGTCTCCCCTGACATCTTATCTATGACGTGTGGATGCAAACTTGTCAAGTGTAAAAGGTATTCGGATGTCGGCATGGAAGAAGCCTCTGCCAGCTTATTCAACTGGATTTTATGTGCCGATGTCGTTCTAAAACTTACCGTGGAATTTCTAAATTGTTCGTTTTGTATCATCATAATCTTTGTGTTTACGCGCTGTAAACCAGGGCGTTTACTTCATGTCTACATCACGTAGACGCTCAAGGTTTTATTTGTTGCTCCTCATCAGGAGCATTTTTCTTTAATTCTAAAGCAACCTGCTTCTTGACATAAAGAAATCGAGTTTGCTCAACTCATATTTTCACCATAAATTTACATTTATGTAAGTTTGAATTATAAATTATTTTCAATTATGGGATTATCGAACTTGGAAATCCAAAATCAAATAACAACCGCTTTCTCCATTTGGAGCATCAAGCCAAAAGATTTTGGTGTAACCTCTCGTAAAGTAA
>ENA-UOYL01000361-UOYL01000361.1-marine-metagenome-genome-assembly--contig:-NODE-361-length-16546-cov-3.599854_pt1 | contig 16546 bp, 18 predicted proteins | sample MGYA00238173_ERZ767189 | MGnify/ENA primary metagenome ERZ767189 (study PRJEB28943, sample SAMN06267163) | marine metagenome | isolation source: Columbia River Estuary | place: USA:Columbia River Estuary... | reverse complement strand
TAACCTTATTCTTTTTTGGAACAAATTCTTCACTATCTGAGGACAGCTTTTTTAACTGCCAGCCAAAAAAATTAATATTTTTTTCTGAATAGTCATAAGAATAAATTAGTAGTAATGGGACGATAAAACTTAATGCAGCTATCACAAGCAAAACTCTTGAGTTTTGCTGATTATTATCTGTTTTATCAGAATGATTTTTATTGATGTCATCCATACTTTACAAAATTAAGCTATTTTATAAAAATTTTCTATCCCTAGATAAAAATTAAAAAGAATTATTTCGATTTAAAAAAAATATAAAAATCAGCTTGTCTCTTTTTCATTTCTTAAGGTCTAAAAAAAATACTAAGGAATGATAATACTGCTCAAATATTGTATAAATATGACGAAAACACGACTTTTTTTTAATTCTCAGCTATTTTTTAAAAATTTTGTTATAAATTCGATTTCTTAATAAGTAAGAAGTGAACATAATTAAAATTGTTTTTTACAATCTATGACCAGTATTTTTGTTGCCAAATTAGATTTTGGCTTTGATAGCGATCAATTACGAGAATTGTTCGAGCAATACGGAAAAGTCTTAAAAGCCAGTGTTGCAACCGACAGAGAAACAGGTAAATCTAGAGGATTTGGGTTTGTTGAAATGGATGACCGAGAGGAAGCTCTTAAGGCAATTTCTGCTCTAGATAATTTTGCTGTAAATGGAAGGCCTATTGCTGTTAAAGAAGCAGAAGACCGAGGCGCTGCACCTAGACCAACTTTTGAGAAAAAACCTTATGTGCCAAATAATGTCGATTTCCATACTACGCAAGATGTTGATGCTCTACCTAGTTTAGAAATTTCGAAAATTGAACCTCGAAAAAAATTAAATAATTTAAAAGATCGCAAAAGTCCTGATTCCGAAGGAAAAAATAAAAAACCCAAAATGGATGCATACAAAAAAAGTGGTAAGCCCGGGAAATTTTTTGATGATGACGACTTAGATGAACTTGATGATGATTTGTTTTCCTACAAACGAAATAATGATGATTTGTTGGATGAAGATGAAGATTAAACGTTTTGTCTATAATTAGACTCAATAATCTTACATTTGCAAACGATGAAATTGAATTACGCTTCAAGTTTAAAGCACCCTGTTTTTAAAGTTATTTCTCAATATATTGCTGAAAATAAAATTGAAGCATATGTTATTGGTGGATTTGTGCGCGATTTACTTCTTGAGAGTCCATCAAAAGACATAGATATTGTGGTCATTGGTGATGGACCAGAACTCGCATCTGCCATTGCCAAAATTATGCGCGTCAAATCTGTGAGTATTTATAAAAATTATGGTACCGCTCATTTTCGCTACAAAGATCTAGATGTTGAATTTGTAGGTGCACGCAAGGAATCGTATGTTTCAGATTCAAGAAAACCAGAAACAGAGATTGGAACACTAAAAGATGATCAAAATCGCAGGGATTTTACCATCAATACACTTGCTTTAGACCTACGTCCAGAAACTTTTGGAAATATTCTAGATCCTTTTAATGGTATTGCAGATTTAGAAAAAGGAATTATTAGAACTCCCCTTGAACCTGAAATAACCTTTAGCGACGATCCACTCAGAATGTTAAGAGCAATTCGTTTTGCGTCACGTTTAAACTTTAAAATTGAAATTTCATGCTTGGAGGCTATTCGAAAACAAGCTAAGCGCTTGGAAATAATATCAAAAGAAAGGATTAGTGAAGAGCTAAATAAAATAATACTAAGTGAAACTCCTTCTCGTGGTTTTAAATTACTAGATTCTACCTACTTATTAGAACAATTTTTTCCGGAATTTATTCAACTAAAAGGAATTGAAACAATTGATGGAAAGAGTCACAAAGATAATTTCGAACACTCCTTAGAAGTTTTGGACAACATCTCACAAAATACAGATTCGCTGTGGCTTCGTTGGGCTGCTATTCTTCATGACATCGCAAAACCACCGACAAAAAGATTCGACCCAATTGTAGGATGGACATTCCACGGTCACGAAGAATTAGGGTCAAAATGGGTGCCTCGTATTTTTAAAAATCTGAAATTACCACTTGATCAGAAGATGAAATATGTTCAGAAATTAGTACGGCTTCACCTTCGACCAATTGCACTTATTAAAGGTTCTGTTACGGATTCTGCAATTCGCAGGCTGCTCAATGAAGCAGGAGATGATATCGAAGATCTTATGTTGCTATGCAATGCTGATATTACCTCAAAAAATGAATTTAAAGTTAAGAAATACAAAAATAACTTTGAATTAGTTTCTCAAAAACTAAAAGATGTTGAAGAGAAAGATCGTATTCGAAATTTTCAACCACCTGTTAACGGTGAATTAATTATGAAGACTTTTAATATCGGTCCAGTTGCTGAAATTGGAACCATTAAAAGCAAAATAAAAGAAGCAATCCTAGAGGGTGAAATTTCAAATAATTTTGATGAAGCTGTTGCAGAAATGCTAAGATTGGGAAAAGAAATGGGATTATCTGTTGTAAAAACTCCTGTTTTTAATAAATAATTTTAATTTTACATAGATTGAAAAATCAAAAGTATGCCAGGACTAAAATTCAGAGTTTTATTGGATTCAGAGAAAAAAGAAGAAGTCTTTCGCGATATTCTCATTGCAGATACTGATAATTTTGAGTCTTTTTATAAAATTATTTTGGATTCCTTTGATTTTAAAGGTGATCAAATGGGTAGTTTTTATGTTTCCAATGATATGTGGGACAAAGGACATGAAATTAGCTTAATGGATATGACCTATGATGATGATTCGATTGACGAGCCATCTACAGTTATGAATTCAGCCACTATTAAAGATTTTTTACACGAACCAGATCAAAAATTTATCTTAGTTTACGATTTCCTATGCATGTGGATCTTTCTTGTCGAATTAATTGGATTTGATAAAACTGAACCAAAAAAACCTAGTGTTTTACTATCAATAGGAAAAGCGCCAGCTGAAAATTCAAGAGAAGATATTACAGAAGATTTATTCAGCGATCAAAGATTAGAAGGTGGGCTCGATGATGATGACGACGACGATGAGCTTGGATTTAATGAATTTGATGATGACTATTCGGATGATGATTTAAGTGAATTTAGCCAATATGAATCATAATTTATGAGGATATCAGATCCAATCGGAGAAGCAATTCTTGATTACGCAGAAAACAGACAAGCAAATGACATAATCGTGTCTTCAGAATTATGTGAAGATGACGTAATCCCTCTTGAAGTTCTCTTTCGTACACGAAAAGAAATGCCGGAATTAGAGTTAAAAGCTCTTGAACTTTGTCGTGGGGATGTTTTAGATGTTGGAGCCGGAGCTGGAATACATTGCTTAGAATTGCAAAAAAAAGGATTGAATGTTTTTGCTATTGAAGCCTCTCTCGGTGCAACTGAGCACTTAAGGAATTGTAATATCCCAGTGGAACATGTTCTTTTTGAAAATTTTGCCCCAAATACGAAATACGATACGATTTTAATGCTCATGAACGGAATAGGAATAGCAGGGACATTAGGGCAACTGAAAGCAACTCTTTTACATGCAAAAACGCTATTGAAACCTGGCGGTCAACTAATTTGTGACTCATCCGATATTCGCTATTTATACGAAGATGATGATGGAGCGCTTTGGATGAATCTGAATGCTGAATATTATGGAAATTTCCGTTTTCAAATGCACTACAAAAAAACTTCTGGGCCTTGGTTTGATTGGCTCTATATCGACTACGATAGTCTCCATATCATTGCAAATAAAGCTGGCTTTTCTTGTAAAAAAGTTTCGGAACAAGATCATCATTTTTTAGCACAACTGAGTATCAACTGATATGAAAAGGTTTTTTTTCTTAGTCTTTTTTACTTTTTCTTTTCTGTTATCAGCTCAAATAGAGAAAAAAAGTCTCTTATGGGAAATTCGCAATCCTTCCAATAATCAAATATCATATCTTTTTGGAACCATGCACATCATGGATGAAGAATCTTTTTTTTTACCGAAAAAACTATTGCTCTTACTTGCAAAATCTGAAGCATTGTGCATGGAGATTAACTCACTAAATAATGCAGAACTATCACCAAATAAATTGATTTTAGAAAAAGGAAGTTTCAATGATATTTTTTCTGAAAAAGAACTAGACACCATTCATCAATGGGCGAGTGAATATTTATTAATGAATGTTGAGCAATTTGATGAAAATTTTAAGCAAGCAAAGCCATTTTTAGTACTACAGTTTATTCTTCAAAATTCGCTACCCGAAAATACAAAATCACAGGAATCAGAACTTGAAAAACAAGCTATACAAAAAGACATTCCTCTTCTTGGCTTAGAAACAATTGATCAACAACTAAAACTATTTGATGATTTAACTTCCTTTGAACAAAAAAATATGATCTTAGATGCCTTGAGAAATCAAGATAAAGCGAAGCTTGAATTTAAGGAACTAGAGGAACTTTATTTACTCCAAAATCTTGATTCTTTGTATTCATTTATTCAAAAGGATAATTCGCTTCCAAATTCTCGTGTTTTCTTGGAAGAACGGAATATCCGTTGGATTTCACTAATGAAGAATATGATGTCAAAACAAAAAGTCTTTTTTGCTGTCGGTGCGGCACATCTTGCAGGACCAGAAGGATTAATTGAATTACTAATTAAAGAGGGATATGAACTAAATGCAATAAAATTATGAGAAAGCTAATACAATTTCTTCTTTTTCTACTACTAACAAGTTGTTCAACCTATTCTGATCAGGAAATTCAAGATTTTGATTATAAAATTTCAACGCACATTAAAAGAAATAAGCTAAAATTTATAAAATCGTCTTCTGGATTGTATTATCATCTTAAAAAAAATGGAGAAGGCAAATTTATTCTCTATACAGATAGTGTCTCAATCACCTATTCAGGATTTTTATTGAATGGAAAACGTTTTGACAATCAAAAAAATCCCATAACATTTGCTGTTCGAGATTTAATCGCCGGATGGAAAGAAGTATTACTAATGTGTAAAAAAGGTAGTGAAGTTCAAATGATCCTTCCACCATCTATTGCTTATGGAGATCATAAATTAGATAATATCCCGCAAAATTCAATTTTGAAATTTGATATGAAGGTTTGGGAAGTAAAATAGGTCGAAAAACTTGCTATTTAAAAGGCATTTCTTACTTTTGAGTTCAAAATTAAATATATCTAAATTATGAGTGTTTTAGTAAACAAAAACTCAAAAGTTCTTGTTCAAGGTTTCACTGGAACCGAAGGAACATTTCACGCAAGCCAAATGCTTGAATATGGTACAAATATCGTTGGTGGTGTGACGCCAGGAAAAGGTGGGACAAGTCATTTAGATAGACCGGTTTTTAATACAATGCAAGATGCAGTTGAGAAAACGAAGGCGGATGTTTCTATTATTTTTGTACCGCCAGCATTTGCTGCAGACGCAATCATGGAAGCTGCAGCTTCGGGAATACAAGTAATTGTTTGTATTACAGAAGGAATTCCTGTTAATGATATGATAAAAACCAAAGAATACATTAAAGGTTTTAAATGCAGATTAATAGGTCCGAATTGCCCTGGAATAATTACAGCAGGAGAAACTAAAATAGGAATAATGCCCGGTTTTGTTTTCAAAAAAGGGAAAATTGGTATTGTTTCAAAATCTGGAACACTTACCTATGAAGCAGCAGACCAAGTTGCGAAAGCAGGCATGGGAATTACAACTGCGATTGGTATTGGAGGAGATCCAATTATTGGAACGACAACACAAGAAGCTGTTGCCTTATTAATGAATGATCCAGAAACTGATGGTATTGTAATAATTGGCGAAATTGGAGGAAATCTTGAGGTCCTTGCAGCAAGATGGATTCAAGAACATGGCACAAAACCAGTTGTTGGATTTATCGCTGGTGAAACTGCTCCTGTAGGAAGAACAATGGGGCACGCTGGAGCAATTGTAGGCGGAAAAGACGATACTGCACAAGCTAAAAAACGCATTTTGAGAGAATGTGGTATTCATGTTGTAGATTCACCTGCTCACATTGGTGCAAAAATGGCAGAGGTTCTTTCAATAAAAGTTTAAGGCGTTTTGATTAAATCTTTTGAAGTTTTGCTAATTCCAGAAATCCCAGGTTAGACCAATTTTTATTTGAGTAGAAGGTAAGGGAGAACCAATAATAAAAGTTTGCATTCTGTTAGCCCACAAATACGCTAAATTATCCCAACGAAGAAAAAAACGAAATTTATCGACTTCAAATCCTGAAAAAACTCCCGCATTCAACATTCCAGAATTCATATTCGTTTGACTCAAAACAGTAAAATCATAAATTCCCATTTGCGGATTAAACATTAAACTTTTATAGCTAGAAAGAGCAATAAAATCAAATCCCAACATCCCTTTTAATTTCTTTGCCTTAAAAATCCCTCCTTTTATCAAGAAACGCGTTTCAAAAGTGTGTTGAGGAAGAAAATTAATGGATTTATCCATCCTTGTAAAAGTATAACTTGGATAAATATGAAAAATTGAAAAGTGTAATTCTGAAGAAATTTTTGCTTGCTGAATTATTGCTGAAGAAATAGCTAAATCTCTTTGCCATTTGGAAACACTTGTATTAAAAAAATAATTTTGCTTAAACGAAATAAGGGAATAATCAAGAGAGAAAAACTTTTTACCTAAAGCTTTAGAAATTGCAAACTTTAACTTTTGATGTGTTTGCAATTCGAAATTTTCCAATTTATAAAAAACGTTATTGGAAGAATAATAACGTTGGAAAACAAGAGGTAAGCTTCTTATAAAAGTATGATTTACAGCAATTTTACAACCCGAAAATATTGAATTCACCTCAGAAAAAGAGCGAAAAGTATTTTTTGCTCCATACAAGTTTAAAGATGAAGAATTTGAAAGTTGAAAGAACTTATTTTTAAATTGAAACTGCTCGTTTATATCAAATTCTGTTGTATCACTTTTAATATCAAAATTTGCATAATTCCAATTTCGAATAACTGCATGTGTGGAAAATTCAAGAAAGGGAGTTTTGTAAAAAATACCAAGTTGATTTTCAAACGTTTTTAAAGTATATGTATCACTTGTCTGTGTACTATCAAAATAAATAGAATCATAACTATTGATAATAGTGGAATTTTCAAAATAAGAACGCTTTAAATTCTCATAAAACTGCTTTATTTCTAAACCAAAAACATGTAAAGAATCTGAAAACAATGAAAATGAATTTGTTAAACAAACTTTTGAATTCGTTAAAAGGCTGGAAGCATCATTTTTATTTACAGGAAGTAATTCTGGTGAAAAGTTTACTGCTTGAGAATCACTCACCACTCCCCCATTCCACTCGCGAAGTTCTTTAGCACTTCTTGCCTCTAATAAAAATGAATGTCGCTTTGAATTTCGTGCTAACTGAAAGGCGTAAGAACTTCTGGAAAATCCTGTATTTCGAAAAAAACCATTTGTTTTATCTGTTCCTATCTGTGCATTGAGCAAAAATCCTTTTTTAAATGCTTGTTGATATTTTAAACCTAATAATTGCGTACCCTGAGTTCCAAATAAATATGAAAACCCAACATGAGGAAGGGCTGAAAATGTTATAAGACCTCGCTCCTTTTTTAGTGGGTAATAAATCGAGGAATTCATATCAAGTAAATCAATACTTGGAAAACCAAAACGATTACTAAATGATTTAATAGGAAAAGAAGATGCTAAATAAATACTATTCATTTCCATTGTGTCTAGTTTTCCAAGTGTTGAAAAGGATGACTTTAATGTGTCAGTCTGAGCTGCTATTTGTATTTGAGAATAACAAAAATAGTTGATAATAACGAAAAGAATACTAATTCTTAGATGCATCATAGAAAACAAACTTAACAAAAAAAGGGGCAAAAGCCCCTTCAATTTAGTTCAAAAAGTAAAATTACATTTTATTGATAAAAACCTGAAGTCCAGATTTTAAGTTTGCTGCTTTATTTTTGTGAATTACATTCTTCTTCGCTAATTTATCTAACATAGCAACAACAGTAGGAAATAAAATTTCAGCTTCTTTTCTATCTGTTAATTCCCGAAGCTTACGCGCTGCATTACGGGTAGTTTTGTGTTGGTATTTATTTAAAACTCGCTTAGCATCGTTTGAACGAATTCTCTTGATTGATGATTTGTGATTTGCCATTATTATTTTATTAAATTATTTTAATCGTGCTAAATTAATGTTTTTTTGGCTATTAAACCAATTTTTATGCAGCCCATAGGAGAATCGAACTCCTGTTACCAGGATGAAAACCTGGCGTCCTAACCACTAGACGAATGGGCCAAAAATCAAAAATTCTCAAATTTGAGTTTGCAAATATAGTGTGAAATTCTTTAACTGCAAGGTTATGTGCTATATTTTTTAAATATTATCAGACTCGTCAGCTTTCATTTTAAAACCTAATCTCTTTGCAGTTTGAAGCTTTAAACTTTCTCCCATTAACTGAATTTGTTCTACCGTGATTTCACTGAAATAGTCAAAAGGTGGGATGTGTAAATCAAATTGTAAAGCATAGGCAAAAGATAGTTGTACAATCGCTGCAATGAACTCGTCATTCACGACAGAATTTTGTGTATCTCGAAAAAGTGATCCAAGGTGACCTTTTCCTTCAACATAAAAATGACGTTCGTGATTAATAAAAATTCGGCCTATAAGATAGCCACTGTCATTGATGCGATGCTGAAGAAAAGACTCCGCTAAAAAATTAAAAATATTGATGATTCCGAAATAGCCATTATTTTCATTCGACCTGAAATAAGCTGTTCCCCAAAGTGGATCATTATCTGGCATCTTAAAAACATTTCTATGCAAATTAAAAACCAAGACATCACTTCCGATGTAAGCATGAATTTCGTGTTCACCTTTGTCTTCATAATTTAAACGAATCCGAGGATCTTTAATCTTCAACTTTAGCGCATCTAATTCCTTACAAATTGCTTTTTTAAAAGACATGAAAACTTTTTCGCAATCATCAGCAACATCTTGCTTTAATGCTGATTTATCCAAAAGTAACTTCAGTAAATGCTCTCTGTTTTTATTTAGTTCTTTTTCTTTCATTTAATAAAATTTGTTTACCAAAAATACATAATTTAAGTAGATTTAAGAAATAGTAATGTCTGCGAAGTACAGATTTAATTGAGAAAATCCTTTTAAAAATTAGGAATTATCATAAAATGTAACGAATTTTGAATATTGTCTTATGTTTTATTATTAAATACTGGATAATACAAATAAAAAAATAAGTTGCTAGTCATGAAAAAAAGTATTTGGTTTGTCATAAATCCAATATCTGGTGTTCGTCGAAAAGATGATCTTCCAGAGCTAATTCATGAGCATTTAGATCACACTCAATTTGATTATTTAATTAAGAGCACAAGTCATAAAGGTCATGCAATTGACATAGCAAAAAATGCTATAGCTAACAACATTGACATTGTCTGTGCTGTTGGTGGTGATGGTTCAGTGCACGAAATTGGAACCACTTTAATTGGATCAAAAACTAAATTAGCTATTATTCCAATTGGATCTGGTAATGGTTTAGCACGGCACATGAATATTCCTTTAACGATTCCAGAGGCAATTTTATGTATTAATTCAACGAATGAAATTCAGATGGATACTGTTCTTGTAAACGACAACCCTTTTTTAGGTTTTGGAGGCTACGGAATAGATGCGCTCATTGCAAAACGCTTTGATGAAGACAAAAAACGTGGTTTTTGGACCTACGTTAAACATGTTTTTAAAGAGTATTTTAAATACAATCCGATTAATATTTCAATTGATACAAACGGACAAATTAAAAAAATGCCCGTTGTGATGTGTACAATTGCAAATACATCAGAATTTGGAAATGGCTTTATTTTTTCGCCAAAGTCAGATGCTACAGACGGAAAGATAGAACTAATCTTATTGAAACCATTTTCGAGGTGGCGAATTCCACTATTGGTATACCAATTCTTCATGGGGCGTTCAGATCGCTCACAATTTACCGAGGTCATATCCTTTAAAAAAGCAAAAATAAATATCTCTCAAGGTCTTGCTCAATATGATGGTGAACCAACTATTGTAAAAAGTGAATTAAATGTTCAAGTAGTTCCAAGAAGTCTTCACATCTTAGTTGGAAAGTAACAAATGAAATTTGTTGAAGCAGATTTATGCGCTTTTCTTGAAATCCTAGAAAATTTAGACGAAAAAAAATCAGCATCTTGGGGAAAAATGACTCCTCAAAGGATGATTGAGCATTTAAGCGACTGTATTTATATGTCTTGTGGCATAGGAAATCATGAACTCCTAATTCCTGAAGAGAAAATTAAAGGAATGCAAGCTTTTTTAATCAGCGATAAAGAAATGCCTCAAAATATTCAAGTTCCATTTGCAAAAGAAAATACTCCTCTGCGAAATACTGATATAGAATTAGCTATTGATGAATTTACAATGGCTTGGGTTGATTTTGAAGAAATGTATTCCCAAGACCAAAAAAAAACAGCGCTTCACCCCTACTATGGAAATTTGAATTATGAACAATGGCTTTTATTGCATTCAAAGCATTTCACACATCATTTCACTCAATTTGGATTAATGTAATGAATCCTTTACTCTTATCGCTTATTATTGGCGTCGTTTTAGGTACTGGCAACTACATAAGAATTAGAAAAAAAGGGTATAAATCACCCAGCCAGTTATTCCTAAGCGTTCTCGTATTTTTTGGTTTAGCATTAACTATTTTAAAATACTTCTTTAAAAACTAATTACTTTTTAAATTTCATAAATGGAATAAATCGTGGGGTTCTTTCTTTATAAGCCTTGTATTCCGGGTATTTACTTTCTGTAATCTCCTCAGAAAAATCAGAACTTCCTTTGAAAAGAATTATTAGTAGAACACAACCTGCAATTGACCAGTTAATCCAGGAACCTGTGATATGAACACTGAATAAATAAAACACAAGCCAGATTGCTTGTTCCATAGCGTAGTTAGGATGACGAACAATAGCCCATAAACCTGTTGAGATAAATCCTTTTTTATACTCTCCAAGATCTTCATTATTCGCTATTCTTCTATGTTTTTCTTGTTGAAAGGCATATTGCTGGTTGTCTGCAATAAATTCTATACAAATAAAGCTTATCATAAGCAAAGCAAGAAGACCATCAATCCAATTTAAATTGTGGTCAACATTATTGTTCAAACATACTAGGATTGGTAAAGTAAATAGGAAGATTAATGTTAATTGATAAGTACAGATAAAAAATAAGTTGAATAACATCCAAATGATTGGATTATTAAATCCTTTTCGTTTGCGTAAAACTTCCCAACGGTAATCTTCTTCTCCAGACCAAAATTTCCAGGAATAGGCTCCTCTTCTTGCAAAATTATAAGTCAGGCGAATACCCCAAAGACTTACTAATACTGACATTAAAATCATTCTTGGATCCCAAAGCCCCAAAGCTGTCATGTGCCAAACATAATAAATTGGAACTATGCTCCACAGTTTATCTACTTGAGAATTATTTTTTGCTAACTCCCCGATTATAAAACAATAAGCAATTACGCCACTTAAAATATAGAGCATCTGATAAAGAATTGCCCATTGTAAATCATTCGGCGCGATTCCAAAATTGAAACAAACAAGTGGAACTATTATGAGTGTAAAAATTAGAAGTAAAATTGTTATAAGCATTGTAATAGGTTAAATTAATATTTTATTGAACTAAGCAAAAATAACAAAAAACTGCAATTTTTAAGAATAATAAAACTCAAAATTCTTCTTCAAATTGTCTATTCTAAGATTACGTTTTATATCTTAACTTTGCAATATGAATGATTCTGATTACATGCAAAGATGTATTGATCTTGCCCTATTGGGAAAAGGAATGGTAGCTCCTAATCCAATGGTCGGATGCGTAATAGTTCATAATAAGCGCATTATCAGTGAAGCATTTCACATGCATTTTGGAAGTTCACATGCAGAAAATAGTGCGATAGAATTAGTTGAAGATAAATCTTTGCTAGCAGAATCTACAGTTTATATTTCTTTAGAGCCTTGTGCTCATTTTGGAAAAACTCCTCCTTGCGTTGATTTACTTATAAAATATAAGCTCAAAAAAGTTGTAGTTGGCTGTAGGGATTCAAATCCACTTGTTGCAGGAAAAGGAATTGAAAAACTTATAAAGTCAGGAATTGAAGTCATAGAAGGAGTTTTAGAAGACGAATGCAAGGAGTTAAACAAGCGATTTTTTACTTTTCATGAAAAAAAACGACCGTATGTTATTTTAAAATGGGCACAGACAAATGATGGTTATTTAGATAAGTTGCGAGAAAAGGGAGAAGTTGGAAGTAACTGGATTTCTGCACCAGAAACAAAAGCATTGGTACACAAATGGCGCAGTGAAGAACAAAGTATTTTAGTTGGTAGAAATACCATTATAAATGATAATCCATCTTTAACAGTTAGAGAATATAAAGGTGAAAATCCAATAAGAATTGTTATCGATAGTCAATTACAAATCAGTAGTGATGTAAATATCTATTCCGAAGAAGCCCCTACCATTGTTTTTAATCGTTTGAAAAATGAACTGAAAGAAAATATCGAGTGGGTGAAAATTTCAGAAACCTCAACAGCAAATATTTTAGAGGAACTTTACAAAAGGAATATTCTTTCTGTTTTCGTTGAAGGTGGCAGTAGAACGCTACAATATTTTATCATTGATAATGTTTGGGATGAAGCCCGCGTAATTGTTGGAGACATTAGTTTTGGTGAAGGCATAAAAGCGCCTGTAATAAATAAGGTTCCTTATGACAATTATAAGTTTGGATCGGATATGATTTATTATTACAAACGAAAATGACAGATTTATTTCTTGCCATCTTCTTATCAAGCTTAATTTTCGTGATTTTTAAAGTTTTTCCGCGCTTTAAAATAGATACATTTCAAGCAATTGTCTTTAATTACATCAGTGCTTTTCTTTGTGGTTACATTCTTTATGGAAGTGACTTAAAAGAAGAAGCTTGGAAAAATACCAACTGGATTTTCTATGCAGTTTTAGCCGCTTTACTCTTTATTTCGCTCTTTGTTTTAATGGGAAAAAGCGCTCAGAAGAATGGAATGGCTATTACATCAGTAGCTGTAAAAATGAGCATGGCGGTTTCTGTTCTTGGAATGGTTTTTATTTACAATGAACAACTTCCTTTCTTAAAAATTATAGCAATCTTATTGGCATTTTCTGGGGTGATTCTTGTTTCATTCTCAAAGAAATCAAGTGATTCAAAGCAGCAAACATGGTGGATGTTGCTGATCTTATTTTTTGGCAGTGGAATTTTAGATTTACTGCTTAATTATGTCCAAAAAACTCAAGTTGATGTAATAAGTACGGCCCTTTTCTCTGCATTTGGATTTGGTATTGCCGGTTTAATTGGCTTGGGGATTCTTATTGCTCAGATAATTAGGCAAAAAACACGCATAGAATTCAGGAATGTTATCGGAGGAGTTATCTTAGGCGTACCCAATTTTTTCTCAATATTTCTCTTGATGCGTGCTTATAATTCTGTTGCTTGGTCCGATTCATCTGTTCTGGCAGTTATTAATGTTGCTGTTGTTTGTATTTCTACACTCTGTGGAACACTCATTTTCTCGGAAAAAATATCTTGGGCGAAAGGTCTTGGATTGTGTTGTTCTCTTTTCGCAATTTACCTCTTTTATTTAGTGAATTAATTGTACTTTTGACTATGCGAATTCTTATTTTTTGTTTCATTTTTTTTGCTAAAAGCTACATTCAAGCTCAAGGCACATATCAATTAGCCGTTCTAAAATACAGTGGCGGTGGTGATTATTACGCAAATCCAACTTCGCTAACAAACCTCATTTCTTTCTGCAACAAAGAATTTGGAACAAATATCTCCAAAGAAGTCCCCTTTGTAGAAGTCGGAAGTAAGGATCTATTCCGCTATCCCTTCATTCATATGACAGGACACGGAAATGTTGTGTTTTCAAGAGCAGAAGCTGAAAATTTAAGAACATATTTACTTTCAGGTGGATTTTTACACATTGATGATAATTATGGAATGGACGAATATATTCGTGTTGAATTAAAGAAAGTTTTTCCAGATATTTCACTTATTGAGCTTCCTTCAAATCACGCGATTTACAGTCAAAAATTTATCCTAAATGGCCTACCAAAAATTCACGCACACGACGAAAAAAAAGCACAAGCTTTTGGCATTGTAGCAAATGGAAGATTAGTTTGCCTTTATACCTTCCAAACAGATTTAGGTGATGGTTGGGAAGATCCACAAGTTCACAATGATCCGCCTGAAAAACGAAAAATGGCATTGCAAATGGGAGCAAATATACTTATGTATGCTTTTATGCGCTAACTATCTTAGCTAATCCGTTTTATTACCAACTCATCTACTTTTTGGAAAAAATGTTGTGGTGCATAGGTTCTCCATTCAATTTCGTCAAGAGTTCCGCCCATTAAAAAATAATTATCGATGTTTACTTTATGAAATTCTGCGGCAACATGCTCATGAAAATTTACAAGTGCAGATAGAACCACCGACAAAAATAATACAAGAGTTTCTATTTTGAAAAAATAATAAATTAGTGCTTGACTATCAATAAGATTCTTAAATTTGAGTGTCCTAAAATTTATTAAGGAACTATCGGTAATAATTTTTTTATTTACTAGATTTACAAAAAAAATTTCTATGAAATCAATCGTTACTCTATACACCATTTGTATCGTATTTGTGTCTCAATCACAAATTTTAAAAAAAACCTATTACGATTATCAAAAAACAAAACCCGATGAAGTTTACTATGTGAATTCTTTAGGTCAAAACAATGGCCTTTTTACGAAATATGATTCTGAAGGTGCGAAAGCTGCTGAAGTTACTTTTTTAAATGGAGTTAAAAACGGGCCAGGAAAAGAATATTACAGAAAAAATGGGGTCAGTAAATTAAAAATATCAGGATCGTATAAAAATGGTGAAAAAAATGGCCAATGGATAACCTACACATATGTAAAATACGGGCAAAGCTATTTTGATATCACTCAAAGCATGATGTTCAATGATAAGGAAGTGGACATATTCAATACCGGTGTTCAAACCAAAGTTAATGAAGAGGTTTATGATAACGGAAAACTAACCAAGGAAATAATCTACCACCTTAGTGGAAAAATGGCTATTAGTCGAAATTACGTCAACACAATGTGCGTTGGGGAATATTTGGCCTATAATTCCAAAAATAATTTAATCATTAAGGGAACCATTGGGGAAAAAGGTAAAATGATTGGTGAATGGACTATTCCAAGAAAGGAAGATGGAAGTTCACCAGATAAAAATAATACGGAAGAGTGCACGTATACGCAAAAAATAAAATTTGACAATATTGGGAATCTTGATACAAATTTTGTAGCTAAGTCATATTACCTATCAGGAAAATTAAGAGATTCGGCCCAGGTAATTTCACTGGAATTTCCTAGTGGCTATAACTACAGTGGAATTTGGTTTCTTTGTGGTAAAAACAAGCTGATGAAAGGATCATATCGATCATTTCATGAAACAGGAAAAACTAAATCAGAAGGACAATATAAAATTGAAAATTCCCAAAGTATAAAAACGGGTATTTGGAAAAATTACGATGCAAATGGCATTTTAATAAATGAAGTTAACGAGGATGAAATCATTGAAAAAGCAACAAAATCAACCAATGAGGGTTTATTAACAGTAGCTAGCATAGCTATTGCTTTACCTGCCATTATGGGATTAATTGCTAAATTTGGTAAAGCAGCTGGTTCGATGGTTAATAAAGCATTAGGTAAAAAACCAACAGATGAAGATTCCTACAACCAATGGATGACTAAATTAGGTCATATTGCTGATGAATTACATCATTTATATATGGCACCCCTTTTAGCAGTTACTAAAAAGTTCGTAAAAGATGAAGAACTAGCTAAAAAAATGGCTAATGGTATATTTCATGCTATTGTAGCTACTTTCTTAATAGCTTCAGGAGCAACAGCAGTAAAAGCTCTACAATCTAAAAACTTATCATTAGCAACTTTAGAAAGTGCTTTAAGTGCGGTTAAAGGAGGTGAATTAAAAGATTTCTTTACAGGATTATTTAAGTCCTAAATTTATAATATTTATAACAAAAACTACTCAATGAAACGTAAAGATCTATACAATTATATTAAAGAAGAAATTGTAAATACACTATCAGAAGAATCAGTAGCTTGGTCATCTGATACAAAATCTAAAGCTAAAATACAAATTGATAAATCAAAATTATCAGGTGATGCTAAAAAGCAAGCTAAAGATGAAATTGATCAAAATGCATCAGGTTTAATTAGTAATGTATCAGAATCAGATCTTGATGAAGCTCGTAAAGCCGGTGGTTATAGAATTGGCGACGCAGGTAAATTTGCTGAAGCAAAAGAATTATATAGTTCTGGTTTATATGCTGATGTATTAAATGCTGTTGAATCAGCAGGTGAAGATGGTATTA
>ENA-UOYL01000358-UOYL01000358.1-marine-metagenome-genome-assembly--contig:-NODE-358-length-16699-cov-3.392432_pt1 | contig 16699 bp, 14 predicted proteins | sample MGYA00238173_ERZ767189 | MGnify/ENA primary metagenome ERZ767189 (study PRJEB28943, sample SAMN06267163) | marine metagenome | isolation source: Columbia River Estuary | place: USA:Columbia River Estuary... | reverse complement strand
GTGCTGAAAAAACTCTAAGGTAAAATCTATAAAGCCATTTTTATAATGAAGATAATTTGTAAAAGCATAAAAGATAAAACCCTGCAGGAAATACAAAAGGATAATAATGAATGCAAATATGGCCAAATAAGCAACAGACAAAAACCGAAATCCGATAATATCCATAATAATATTTTCCTCGTGTCTTTTCTTTTTACTAATATCAAAGAACTCATTGATGCTTCGCTTAAGGGAAACTAAAAATGCTGAGCAACCATAGAGTAAAATTCCGATACTTATGATTTCTAGGAAAAGACTCGGCTTATCAAAATTTACACTGTTTAAAAAATCCATTAATCCTTTTGTATCTGAAATTCCTATTTGATTTTGAAGTAGATCAATAATAATGGTTTGCATGTTTTCTTTTCCCACTACTCTACCAAAAATTGAAGTGCTCAGATAGACAATTGGAACGAATGAGAAAAGTGTGTAATATGCTAAAGCAGCGCCGTGAAAGAAAGCTCCTTCAGAAAAATAACCTACAATCGAATCTTTGAAAACACTTAAAATAGCGTACCAAGGACGTTTGTTATTTTTTTGAGATAAGTCTGATGTATCTGAGGTCATGTTGTTTGTCAAAGCTATACAAAATTATTTCTTCTTGCTTTTCTGTTTTAAAATAATTGTGATAAAGCGAACCTACAAAAATTGAACGAATATAAGACAAACAAATACCATTTGAATCAGAAATTTGGTATTCATCTGGTCTGAAGGTTATTTTCTCTCCCTTAATTTCTATACTATTTAAAGGACCAAAAAGAAAGGCCTGAGGATTATTTTTATTTTTATAATATAATTCTGTTGGACTATATTTTTTACTTAATAATCCATTACGAAGTAGACAAATGGAATCACACAAGCCAAGAACATCTTGACCTTCATGGGAAACCAAAACTATACTGACGCCCTCTTTATCCCGAAGATTCAATAAATGATTGCTTAATTTTCTGCGTAAAGTCGCATCTAAATGACCAAAAGGCTCATCTAGAAATAAGACTTTTGGCTTGTTTGAAATTGCACGTGCAATCGCCAAGCGTTGTTGCTCGCCTCCAGATATTAAATTAGATTTTACAGCTTGTATTTTTGTTAACTCAAACAATTTTAATAACTGTAAAACCCTCTTTTCTCTTTGGTTTGTTGGTAAAAATAAAATTGATTCACGAATGTTTTCCTCAACAGTATGGTATAAATCTAATTTAAAATCTTGGTTTACAATTGAAAAGTCTTTAAAGCCCGGAACTAAGAGTTGTGCAGCGCTTGGTAATTTTTTGGAATCAAAAAAAAGTGTTCCTTCATCTGGTGCTAATAAACCCGCAGCTATTTTTAAAAGGGTTGATTTTCCAGCTCCACTTTTGCCAACTAAGCCGATTATTTCTGCAGGTAACAACTTCAGGTTTACCTTTTTTAAAATCGTTTTATCGAAGGAATGAGAGATATTTTTTAATTCCAGTATCAAAATAGCAATTCCTTAGGAAATTCTTTTGATGCAATATAAATTCCAGGAATAGGATTTGCCATAGGCTCGAAATCCTTTATATAAATTTCGATAGTCCATTGATTTTTATTCTTATCAACTCGAGCTTCAGATAGAATACTTTCTGAGGCACCAACATATAAATCAGGAGCGTCTGTGGAAATAATTTTAATCAAACGCATATTTGGTACTTCTATTGAGAAATCCTTGCCATCTGCTGAGATACCGGCTAATAAATATGTACTATCTTTTAATGGTATTACCTCAAGAACTGAGCTAGAAACACGTAATTCGTCTTCCCATCCATACTTCTTGTTATCAGGAGTTTGTTCACCATTATGTTGAGAGTCTGCTAATTCTTGAGAATACAGATCATTTAATAAATAGGTGTGAATAGTGCAGATCATGGTTATTTTTTTTTATTATCCAATTCATTCTCCTTAAATGCAGAAGGCATTAAATCTGGAACTATTTTTAAAATTAATGGCAATAATAAGGCGCCACCCGGCAATAAAAAAATTCCAATCGAAGGAACAGATTTCAGAATATCCATAAATTGATCCTTTACAAGTTCTTTCTCTTTTTTTGTTAATTCTGTAGTTGTAGATTTCTTTATCAAAGAAACTAATTCTTTACTTTCTTTTAATTCTGTTATCAACTTATCTTTATTTCGCCCTAAAATCCGAATCCATCGATTTGAAAAACCTTGGAAAGGTAAAGAAGATTTAGAATCAAAATAAATGGATGGAGTCTCCTCTTGCTTTTTTAATAAAAATAAATCGCAACGTAATTCCGCTTCAGTTATATCTTTTTCAGATAAACACAAAAATTCACCAAAGTCATAATGATACTTTCTATCTAATAAATATGATTCAGGTGATTTATGAGCTGTTAACAATCCCAATTCAAATGTAATTCTAAGTAGAAGTGGATTCTGAATAGTTGATATTTTAAAATTACTTTTATTAATTCCATTATTTATATAGAATTCCATTTTTAATCTAGCATCTTTTTCAAGTTGCGAACAATTCAAAAAATGAGTCAATAAGCGCTTTTCATTATCGTCAATCTTGCAGTCTACATGTGCCATATAAATAATCCCCTTCATTACAAAAGACACATAGTTTGAATACTCTGAATCTAAGGAGGCAATCTTTTTGTCTAAAAACTCTTGGAACAAAATTACATCCAAGAAAACAAAACAATTTGATAAATAATTGAGCCAATAATTCGATTCAAAAATAGTAGTTTCAACACGTATACGATTGGATAATTTAATTTCTAACTGTGCGACGGCGGAAGATTTAAAGACTTTATTAAACCAATTTGATTGTTCTTTTTCAAAATAAAAAGAATGAAGTAATTGAAGGAAGATATTTTTATCAAATGGCGCTTTTGTGCTTTGCAAATAAGAATACAACAATGCTTCAAAAAGAAGTAATTTTAATTTTTCTTCAGTTGTGTACTTGTCAGTACTTATATTACTGAAATAAATAAAACTTGTTGGAACTCCATAAATCAAGCCTGTTTTACTAGCTAAACTTTGAAAACTCTCCTCTTTTTGATGATTTTCAGAAATAGAATCAAGAGAAAAAACCTTATTTTCAAGGAGTTGAAAGTATTTTTGAATCCAATTTTTAGATCCTGGAGAAAATTGTTGCTTATCTGATGGCATAGCGCAAGGCGAGACCACCGCCCCATATAAATCCTATGTTAGGAGAAACAAAAAGATAAGGACCAGTATCAATTGAAATATTTAAGGGGATATCTTCAAAATTATATTCTAAACCTAATAATGCCTTTGGGGCAAGATGAAGAAAAGCTGCATTACTATTTGAAGTCATGCCTAAAAGTGCACCAAGGCCATAATAAAAAGAAAATCCTTCTTCTAAAGCCTGCATTCGCTCATAATCTAATTCTACATGAAATCCAGTACTGTAAGAATTTCTTCCAAAACCACCTATACTAGCTTCTAAATAATCTGATTTTGAAATTGATTTTTTAGCATTCAAAGAGCCATATCCTGGATAACCTCCTTTAAAGCCAAGAGCCATTTTATAATTTTGGGAAAAAGAGGTGCTTGCTAAAAGTAAAATAAGAACTGTGAAACTTGTTTTCATAAAAAAATTTAGAAACAAAATTATAATTTTCCTGCAACAGTAAGTGCTTTTCTTTGGGCAAAGAATAAACTACCATTTGTTGAAAAAGCCTCAAAAAATAGAACATATACTCCAATACTTGATTTAACAAAGTTATCTGTTAATCCATCCCAAGAAAATGTGCCTTCTGTACCTAATAATTCATTTGAACATATCGTACGAATTAAACGACCCCGGTCATCATAAATCGTTACTTTTCCCAGCATTCCTGTCTCACTCATCTGGTAATTTAATTGAACAACATCTTGGTAACCATCATTGTCTGGTGAAATTAAGTCACTTGATAAATTAAAATTTCCATTTGTTAGTGCAGGTAAATACTGAGAGTTTTTTCTTCCTGGACTAGCAAAACCAATTGATTCAGCTGCGGAATGCCAATTAAATGAACTACTAGATAGGCCATTTGGATCAATACGTTCTAAAGAAACTCCGTCTGTATTATCTAAAAGTTTAAAATGCCAAGTGTCTAAATAAGAAACCTGATCTATTACCTCCGAATTATAAATAATATACACTGTACTAGAATCGTTATCATAACTTGGTAACTCAGCATATAGAAATTTTCCTGGCACCGAAAAAGGATAGGTTTGTTTTACAAAAGAAGAGTCCTCTCCTAAAACAACAAAATCATTTGGTTTCAAAAGATAATTACTAGAAATAGACTTAAAATTTGAGATAGTGTCATCGTCAAAATTTGCAAATTGCCAATCTTTTAGATTGATGACTTTATTAGAGTTATTGTATAATTCGACCCAATCTTGTCCGCCATTTTTTGGATTTTGTAAAATCTCATTGATGATTACATCGCCTTTCTGTGGTAGTTCGGGTAAAATAAATTCTCCATTCCTTCCAATACTATTCAACCAGCAATCTGAGATAGGATTTATAGTGTAATTGTAAAGTTGAGAAGGCATAATATTTTCATTCAACTGAATTGTCATCATTGATGGATAAGCTCCTTGAATATATTTATTTTGTACTGTTAGACTTGGGTCAAAAGTAAGTGTGCAAAGTGCTAAAGATGTTGAATCCATTCCTTCATTAAAATAGAATTCCAAATAATTTGGTGCCAAAGCAAGAACTAAATCTATTTCTGGTCCTTCCATATCAATTGAAACATCATAAACAGAATTGATAAGTCCCGGAGTGCCCCCTGAGCTTGAATTTGAAGCAATCCAATTATCTTGATCGGAGCAAAGATCATTTGGATTAATAAGTTCTAGAGAAAAGCCACCATCTCTTTTTATCTCATCTTGGTACCAATCATCTGTATAACTTAATTTATCTAGTATTAGTCCAGTATTATTTTTCAAGACAACATCGTCACCGGCATTATTTAAACTTGGAAAAGAAGTTGTCCCAACTGCTGAACTTAATGTAAATAAAGGGACATTTGCTGTAGCTGTTAAGATTTTATATTCACCTGGAAGTAACCAAGCAGCACCAATGGTTCCTTCAGTAGAGGCGTCACCAATTTTCCAACCTTGAAGATTAAAAAACTTTGAGCTTTTATTATAAATCTCAACATATTCTATTTCTGGAAGCCCAATTACCGGTGTGGGATCAGCAAAAAATTCAGAGATGATAACATCCCCTTTTACAACTGAATCAGCGACTAAATATTGAAATTGAGCAATTTGATTGTTCGTTGCAGTATTTCCTGCTAAATCTGAAATTGAAGCTGCAAAAAGCGTATAGCTTACTCCATTTTGAAGGGGAAAAAGAGGAGTAATATGAACCAAAGCGGGATTTATTAAATCAACTGCTGCTGATGCTGCACTCTGAAATGGTTGAATATCATAATTATTTGTATTCTCAGCACTTAAGCTTGTAACTGCCTCATTGAATAGCACATCAATTTGTAGTGCTGAAATTGCAGTTGCACTTACTAATACTGGGGGACTTAAGTCAACTATTTCATTTCCAACATAAATATTATCGTAATAAAATTTATTAGCATTACTCAAAGTATAAACGCACAGCAGACCAAATTGGGAACCAACTAAATTAGAAGCATCATTTCCACTTGCAATCAATGAGTAACTATTTCCTCCGGTAAAGTCAGCAAAAATTGACCACAATCCAGATAAAGAACGAATTACTTTAACAGAAACAACAAAACTATTTGCTATTTGAGCATCTGGTCCTGCACAAATTTGAGTTGAAATGCCGTTCACCATTTTAAACAAGCGGATTGCATCTAATGCAAGAGCTTCTCCAAATTGCAAATAATAGCCATTTTGAACCAAGGTTAAATTCGAATTATCAGCACTTAAAAAAACCCTTCCATAATTACTAGAAGAAGGTGAAAAAGATTGCTTTACTAAAAATCGCCATTCCTTATTATCAAGTGTAATTAAACCATGTGGTGTTGTCAGATAAGAAGTATCACCAATTGTATTGTTTACTTGTAATTGTTCAAGCGTATTTACGATAAAATCCGTGTTAGTTCCGACCCAAATTGGATTATTTGTAAAATCACCATCGATAAAATCTTCATTGATTTGAGAATGAACACTTCCAAAAAAGAATAATAATGGTACTAAAAAATAGTGTTTCAATGAATTTATTTTACTCCAAATATACTAGAAATTTTGTGGGAAGATCTAAGTTCAAAAAGAATTATAAAGTAAAAAAAATAATTTTAATTAAAACAATACAAGACATTAAGGAGGATAATAAATACTAAATTTGCTGTAAAATTATTTGAAACTATGAGAGTAGCTGTTGTTGGTGCCACTGGAATGGTTGGAAATGTGCTGTTACAAGTTCTAAGAGAGCAAAATTTTCCAATCACAGAATTAATTCCTGTCGCTTCAGAAAAATCTGTAGGGAATATTATTTTATTTGGAGGACTTGAATTCACCGTAGTTGGATTACAAACTGCTCTTGAAATGAAACCTGATCTTGCTATTTTTTCTGCTGGTGGAGAAACATCTTTAGAATGGGCTCCAAAATTTGCAGCAGTCGGATCAACTGTTATTGATAATTCTTCAGCTTGGAGAATGGATCCCACAAAAAAATTAATAGTGCCTGAAATTAATGGGGAAATTTTGAGTGCAAACGATAAAATCATTGCAAATCCAAATTGCAGTACTATTCAATTGGTCTTAGTTTTGGCACCTCTTCATAAGAAATACGGTGTAAAACGCGTTGTTGTTTCAACATACCAATCTATTACTGGAACTGGTGTTAAGGCAGTAGAACAAATGGAAAACGAAAGAAAAAACCTACAAGGTGAAATGGCTTACCACTATCCAATAGATAAAAATTGTATTCCACAATGTGACACATTTTTAGAAAATGGCTACACAAAAGAGGAAATGAAATTGACAAATGAAACTAAGAAAATTTTAGATCCTATTATAAATGTAAGTGCTACTGCTGTGCGTGTTCCTGTTGTTGGAGGACACTCTGAAGCTGTAAACATTGAATTTGAAAATGAATTTGACTTGACTGAAGTTCGTAAATTACTACACGAAATGCCTGGAGTAACTTTAAAAGATGATCCAACAACAAATACCTATCCAATGCCAAAATATGCTGAAGGAAAAGACGATGTTTTTGTAGGAAGAATTCGTCGGGACGAAAGCCAAGAAAAAACATTAAACTTATGGATTGTAGCTGATAATCTAAGAAAAGGAGCTGCAACAAATGCTGTTCAAATAGCAACACTTGTTCAAAAGCGATTTTTCTAAGTTGTTTTCTTCTTTTTTAACTTAGACGCATCTAGCCAATAAATAATCTTAAACGAAAAACTATTCATGGGGCCGTTTTCAAAGGTGTTTTGCAGGTTGGTAAAATAACTTTCATTGACACGGTTATCAGAACTAAAAATAGCATTTTTCCACACTAAATTTATTTCACTTGCAGGCATGAAAACCCAACGGTATTGTAAATCAATAGTAAAAGCATTGTAATTTATATTGTATGCAGAATTTCCATTAGCTGTTAAACCCGAATAAGTATCAAGAGGGTTTAATCTACCATTTTCATTGAGTGAGAAAAAAGAAGCATATTCAATTGAAGAGCGATAATGCCTCAAGCGAAATGTCATACTCATTCGATTTGATAGAATATAATCCACAGAAATAGCTTGTGTAGTATTAATTCTATCGCGCTTGCCAAAAATAATTTCCGGAATGCTTTCAGCGGGCGTTTCAAATTGCACAGCGTATGCCTGACTATTTAGCTCAAAATTCTGTTCCCAATTATATTTTAAGGACAAAAAATTTGTAATACGCACACGAGGGCTAAAATTATAATTCCATTCTTTCCAATCTGCTCTTTCAACAAAGGAATAATCTCCTCTCAAATCAAAGGCAAAGCGTTTTTGATAATTTGATGAAATCCATGCGCCAAAATTTGATGAAACTGGACGAATAAAATAACTTCCCCACTTTCTAGGCTCAAAAAAATCATAGCTCTCAACAAGTGCTAAATTTGAATTTAATCCCATTGCATCAAATGATTTAAAAACAAGCACAAAAGAAGAATTAACATACGCACCTGTAAAGCGATTGGGATTATATAATCCTGTGATAGACGCAGATGTACTCAAGGATATTTTATTTAATTTCTGCCACTTTGGTTTAAAATTTCTATATGAAAAAGAAATATCTCCAACCCTTCGGTTATTGTTATAATTAAAGCCTAAATCATTTGGATCGTACGTGTCCGATTCTTCCAAGTAACTTAAACCATAAATAAAATTCCCTCTCTGTTTTCCAATATTAAGCGAGTAAGAATATCCAAATTCATTCTTTTCTGAAATTTTAGCGGAAAGTGCAGAATTTCCATTCATATAATAATTATTGTCTTTTGAATTCAATCTAAAATTTAAACCTGAAACATTGGCATCATAGGTAGAGCCTGCGCGTAAAACATTTGTATTAGTGAAAGTAAGAGAACTATTATTCTTTAGATTTTGATCCAAAACAAAAACATTGTAATTCGTAAGTGGCGAGACGAGAACTTCCCTTCTCGAATTTAAACTACTATCAAATGCAAAACCCTTTTGTTCCATGGTTACAGCATTGAAAAACGCAATGCCAAGTCCATTGTTTAATCTTCCTGATAACTTACTTGCATTTAATAACTGCGGTGGAGCAGGAGTTTCTTCAAGTGTTTCATTTTCATTTAAAGAAAAAACACCAACTTCATAAGGAGCTTGTACACCTATTCTTCGACTGTAAAAAAGTCCTGCTTTGTTAAACAACTCTGTTCCCTCTATGAAAAACTGCCTATTTTCATTGAATTGTATTTCAAAAGGACTTAAATTCAAAACATTCTGATCAAAAACTACTTGTCCAAAATCTGGAACTAAGGTAAGATCTAAAGTAAAGGCTTCATTTAAGCCATATTTAATATCTAAACCGCCATTTATTGAACCTGAATTATTAAAAGAATTTTCAGTTGGAACACGATCAAAATAAGAAGATAAATAAGGCATCAAAGCAAGTCTTAGAGGTGGATCAATATTTTTTAGACCCTTAATATCTCCGCTATTAAGTAAAAAATTCTCAAGATCTGGTTTCACTTCAGTCCAAAAGGTCTCTTCTCTAAAACGACTAATATCTCTTCCGAAATTAATACCCCAATCTTGTACCTCATTCTTAGGAAAGCGCAAAGAGGAAAATGGAATTTCAATTTCGACTATCCAAGCATCTTCAACAATTTTCACAGAACTCTGCCAAACTAAATTTAATGCATCATCCCAGCCTGAGGCAAAAATTTTAGCGTCTAATTGTACACCTCTACTTGTCGCACCAAAGAAAAACCCATTTTGTTCGTCATTGTATGTGTCAATAAAAATTCCAAATAGATCCAAATTAGAATTATAATCATCTCGAGCAGAAAGAACGCGAGAGATTGAATCTGGATTATCGTAACAAATAGCTGAAAAATAAATTGCTCTATCATCATATAGAACACGCACCTCTGTTTCTTTTGTAGATTTTGCTCCGGGAATTGGTTTAAGTTGAATGAAATCTGAAACCATTTCAGCGGATTTCCATCCAGTTTCGTTTAAAGATCCATCAATTGAGATTTTTTCAGTAATCCGATTGGCAGATACTATTTTCTGACTTACTGCTACAAGGGGCAATAAAAGACAAAGTAGCAATCGAATTTTCATGCGACAAAGATACAGTCATTTACTAATTATCAAAGACAGTAAAAAAATTATTCAGCAGAGACAGAATGAATATTTCCCTCAGAAATTAAACTATCGCCTTTCATTTTTAGAAATAATTGAATAAGTGCAATTACATCTTTTTCACAATATATGCGAATGCGATCTAAGTCTTTTTCTTCGTAATAAACCCGCGCAACATCCGCTCCAGAAATATCATCTTTTGGTGTTGGAATGTGAAAAATATGACAAAGTAAAGCCAAGGAAGTATACGCTTTATAATCGCCAAATTTCCATAAGTCCATGGTATCCAAATGATTTATTTCCCAAGGCTTTTTTCCAGCAATATCAAGACTTGGAGGAAGAGGAATTCCATTTACCAGCATTCTTCTACAGATATAGGGAATATCAAATTCCTTAGAATTATGTCCGCAAAGAAGGTAATCGCGCGCTTCAATTAAGCTTTTAAATTGTTTTAACAGTGTTTCTTCATCATCGTGTGCGAAAGATTTCAAACGCATTGTTCTTCCCAAAGAATTTTCTTGAACAAAGCCAACGGAAATACAAATAATCTTTCCAAACTCTGCAAGGATTCCGCCCTTTTCATTGTAAAGCATTTCATATGATTTTTCATCATTTTGAGCAAAGCGATTTTTTTGATTAAATAGCTCTTTTGTTTTTTCATCTAAATCCTCGTAAGCATAAGTTTGTGGGACAGTTTCAATGTCCAAAAACAGGATTTTTTCTAATTTTACTTTTTCTAACATATTTATATAATTTATACTTGAATTTAAGGAATATTATCACATAATCCAATAAAAAATTTAAATTTTACAAAATAATTTATTCAATGTCCAAAGAAATAGCGCTAAGTCAAGGAACTAAAAAAGAAAAATATGAGTATTTACTTCCTCAGCTTATTTCTCTTGTGGAGGGTGAATCAGATGCAACTGCAAACCTTGCAAATATAAGTGCAGCATTAAAAGAAACATTTTCATTCTTTTGGGTGGGATTTTATTTAGTTAAAGGTGATGAATTAGTGCTCGGACCTTTCCAAGGGACAATTGCATGTACGCGAATTAAAAAAGGGAAAGGCGTTTGCGGTAAGGCATGGGAAGAAAAAAAAATCCTACTTGTAGAAGATGTTTCCGTTTTTCCTGGACACATTGCCTGCAGTTCTATTTCGAAAAGTGAAATTGTAGTTCCATTGATTCAAAACGGAATAGTAATTGGTGTTTTAGATGTTGATAGTGAAGAATTGGCTAACTTTGACGCAACTGACTCACAGCATTTAGAAGAACTTTGTTCATGGCTCGTTACTATTTTATAATTCTTTCTATTTTTCTTGTGACTTCCTGTGCGCAGGTTGGTACAATTTCAGGAGGTGAAAAAGATATAATTGCGCCACAAATCAAAAAATCTTCCTTAAAAGATAAAACAGTAAATTTTAAAGATACTTCAGTTTCTATTGAGTTTAATGAATTTATTGTCTTGAATAAACCAACAGAAAACATCTTTTTAATGCCCAATGATGCAGCGTTAGTTTCCTCCATAAAAAAGAAAACTCTTACTATTTCTTGGAAGCGTGAATTGAAAGAAAACACAAGCTACAGCATCTATTTAAACAAAGCAGTAAAAGATGTAACTGAAGGAAATGATTCCCTAATGAAGCTCACTTTTTCAACAGGAAATATTTTAGATTCACTGCAGATTTTTGTGTCTTGTTTTGATGCTTTTTCCAAGCAGAAATTAAGCAATATCGTTGTTGGATTATACGATTCATTGAATGCTGAAAAACCAAGGTATTTTGCAACGAGTAATAAATTGGGCGTTAGTGCATTCTCGACATTAAAAGCTGGGAATTATTTTGTAAAAAGTTTTAGCGATGACAACAATGACCTAATCATTCAAAAAACTGAAAAACAAGGGTGGGAGTTCACTGAAATTAACATCTTGGAGCGAAAAAATGATACCTTAAAATCTTTACTTTCTATTCCCAAGAATAGCGATAAGATTAAAAATGCGCGCATACTTCCTCCTGGTTTGATTGGTATTCATCTGCCTGAAGAAAAACAAGCAGCCAAGATTGAACTGGATAGTTTGATAGTTCCTTCTATTGCTATTTTTCCTGTTTCAGGTAGTAACAAAGACAGTTTACTCATTTCAATTGGACAAACAAATAGCAACCCTTTGAAACTAATTATTGAAGCTGATACATTTAATTTAAGGTATTCAGAAAAAGACAGAACAACGAAACTAAAACCTCGTTATATTGAAAATTTAAATGGTTCTGAAAAAATACTTGAGTTTGAAGTCAACGACAAGATAAAAAACATTGACAAAGAAAAAATTAAGATTTTGAATGCCAAAGATAGCAGCAGTATACTTTTTGATAGTGAGATTTCTTTTAACAAGTTACGCTTAAAAATAAGGAATACTAGCTCAAACGAATTTTTAATAGAATTAATGGAAGGAGCAATAAGAGGAGAGAGCAGTGCGCAAAACAGCCCTTTAAAACAAACTATTCAAGTAAAAGAAGAAAAAGAATTTGGAAAATTACTTGTTCATTTAAGCAGCAATATCTCTGCAGGAATTATCGAACTTATTCAAAAAGAAAAAGTGATAAAAGCACTTTCAACCAATGAAACTACCTCTGATTTCATCTTTGAGAATCTCTTGCCAGGAGAATATTCCTTCCGGATAATTTTAGATGAAAACAAAAATGAAAAATGGGATCCAATAGATGTTCAGCAACAAAAACAAGCTGAAGATGTTTTGTATTTTAATACGCCCGTAAAAGTCCGCGCAAATTGGGAAGTGGAAACAACTTTAGAAATAAAAAAATAAATAAAATTAACGTTATGAAAAAAATTTTACTGCTAGCATCCGCATTTTTAACAATGCAAGTAAATGCTCAAATTCAAATGCCAAAAGCAAGTCCTCTTGGAAAAATTGAACAAAAAGTTGGTTTGGCTGATATCAGCATTAGCTATTCACGTCCAGGAAAGAAAAACCGAGAAGTATTTGGGGAAGTTGTTCCTTTTGGAGAAACTTGGCGACTTGGAGCAAATGAAAATACGAAAATTTCAACGAGTGAAAATTTGATTTTTGGAAAAGACACCCTAAAAGTTGGAACCTATGCACTTTATGCAAAACCGACAAAAGAAATGTGGGAACTTTATTTTTATTCGGAAACCACAAATTGGGGTATGCCAGAAAAGTGGGATGATGCAAAAGTTGTTTTACGACTTAGTTCAGAGGTGAAAAAACAAGATAATGTAGTTGAAAATCTCACTATCTCACTTGATGATTTGCAGTTTAACGGAGCTATACTATCTATTTCTTGGGACAAAACACAAGTAGATTTTCCTTTTCAACTAGACACAAAATCAAAAGTCTTGGCGAGCATCAAAAAAACAATGGCTGGACCATCAGCAAATGACTTTCACCAAACAGCAAGCTATTATTTTCAGGAAAAAATAGACCTTAAATTAGCGCTAGAATATTCTACGAAAGCCTGCGAAATGCGAGGTGCTGAGGCCTATTGGATGAGTAGACTGAAAGCACAACTGCAAGCAGAAAATGGCGATTTTAAAGGCGCTATTGAAACTGCTAAGCAATCTATTGAAGCAGCAGATAAAGATGGAGATCAAAACTATGTCCGAATGAACAAAGCTTCAATCGAAGAGTGGTCTAAGAAAAAATAAATTTTGTTCCAAAAATACAAATTCCATCTCTTGATGCACCTCATCATTTTTATGTGGGGTTTTACGGGTATTTTAGGAAAATTAATTCAGCTAGACGCCATCATAATTGTCTGGTATAGAATATTAATAGCAGTAAGCGTTCTTTTTTTATTTTTTATTTTAACGAAAAGAAGTTTTAAAATTCAAAAAAAACACCTCTGGAAAATTTCGCTAGTCGGAATGATTGTTGCTTCTCACTGGCTAACTTTTTATTATTCCATTCAACTTTCAACAGCATCACTTGGAATTCTATGCCTCTCCACAACAACACTTCATGTAACGTGGCTAGAACCTTTAGTAATGAAACGGCGCTTTTCGTGGATAGAGTTTCTTTTGAGTTGCTGTGTTGTATATGGGATTTATTTTGTTGCTGGAGATTTTTCACCAAAGGAAATGACAGCGCTTTACTTTGGATTACTCTCCGCATTGTGCGCAGCACTCTTCTCTGTTTTCAATGCAAAAATTTCGCAGGAAGTTCCATCGACGCATATTACCCTTTATGAATTAATTGTTGGCTTTATTTTCGTCTCGATATTTCTGATTTCTATCGGAAGGATGAATGTTGCAATTCTACAAATGACTTATTCCGATTTTGGATGGCTTTTGTTTTTGGGGATTTTGTGCACTTCTTTTGCTTTTTTAGTGACCATCGATATTATAAAACGCTTGGGAACCTTTACCGTTTCGCTAAGTATTAATTTAGAACCTGTTTACACCATTTTATTAGCTATTTTTATCCTAAAAGAACATCAATTACTGAATTCAAATTTCTATATCGGGGCAATGATTATTATTTTTGTTGTTCTGCTAAATGGACTACTGAAACATTATCAAAAAAAGAAAGAAACACAAAAAACAATAAACGAATCAATAAATGGAATATACTAATTTAGGAAAATCTGGCTTGCAAATTAGCCGCTTATCGCTTGGCTCTTGGTTAACTTTTGGAAAACAAATTGGAGATGATGTAGCTGAACGATTAATGGATATCGCCTATGAAAATGGCATCAATTTTTTTGACAATGCAGAAATTTATGCCCGTGGGAAAAGTGAAATTGTCATGGGAAATATTTTGAAAAAGAAAAATTGGTCCCGCGATAGTTATATCGTAAGTAGTAAAGTATGTTTCGGAACTGGAGGGCAATGGCCAACGCAAAAAGGATTGAGTCGAAAACATGTAATTGAAGCCTGTGAACAAGCTTTAAAACGCTTCCAATTAGATTATTTGGATTTGTATTTCTGTCACCGACCAGATAAAAAAACACCCATTGAAGAAACAGTTTGGTCGATGCACCAATTAATTATGCAAGGAAAAATTCTCTATTGGGGAACTTCTGAATGGAGCGCTCAAGAAATAATGGAAGCACATCTTTTCGCAAAACAAAATCATTTAATTGGTCCGATAGTAGAACAGCCAGAATACAACATGTTTACGCGGGAGAAAGTAGAAGTAGAATTTTCACAAATCTATAAAACTGTTGGATTAGGAACAACAATTTGGTCGCCACTTGCAAGTGGTATTTTAAGTGGGAAATACAACCAGGACTTTCCAGCTGATACGCGCTTAGGTATTGAAGGACTTGAATGGTTAAAAGATAAAAATATCACTGAAGAAAGAATCGATAAAGTAAAAAAAATGGCGCTTTTAGCAAGTGAAATTGATTTAAGTTTGCCTGTTTTAAGTCTTGCTTGGTGTTTGAAAAATCCAAATGTAAGTACTGTAATCCTAGGGGCTAGCAAGGAAAAACAACTCATAGAAAACCTTGAATCTATTGATGCACAAGAGAAATTAAGTGAAGAAATAATGCAAAAAATAGAGGAAATACTTGACAATAGAAAAGAACTAGCTCCATATTAATTTAATAACGAACTCAAAAAATCATGTTTACAGGTATCATTGAAGAAATTGGCAGTGTGAAAGCTATTTCGCGAGAAGCAGGAAACATTCATTTTACAATAGCAGCAAAAATGACCAAGGAATTAAAGGTCGACCAAAGTGTTGCGCACAATGGCTGCTGTTTAACGGTTGTAGCGATTGATGAAGAGTGTTATCAAGTAACGGCTATTCAAGAAACCTTAGATAAAACAAACTTAAACCATTGGGAAATTGGGACGAAAGTTAATTTAGAACGCTGTTTGGTCATGAACGGCCGTTTGGATGGACACATTGTTCAAGGACATGTGGATACGGTTGCAACATGCACGCATTATGAAGAACAAAATGGAAGCTGGAAATACACATTTCAATACAAAGACGAGCAATTAACCGTTGAAAAAGGATCTATAACAATCAATGGAACTAGTTTGACCGTTGTCGATTCTCAAGAAAAGGGATTTTCAGTCTGCATTATTCCCTACACCTTTGAAAATACAAATTTTAAAAATCTAAAAACAGGAGATATCGTAAATCTTGAATTTGATATCATTGGAAAATACGTTGCAAAATGGATGCAACAAGGTAATTAAAACCTAGCTAGAAATTCAGTCTTATTTTGCGGCCTTATATTTTTCCGCTACAACATCCCAATTGATGACATTGTAAAATGCTGAAATATAATCTGGACGACGGTTTTGGTAATTTAAATAATATGCATGCTCCCAAACATCCAATGCTAAAATAGGAGCTCCTGAACACCCCTCACCCATTAATGGATTGTCTTGATTTGCCGTAGAGCAAATTTCTAGTTTTCCATCAGAAACACAAAGCCATGCCCAACCAGAACCAAAACGAGTAGTTGCCGCTTTTGCAAATTCATCTTTAAAACCATCAAAAGAACCAAATGCTGCATCAATGGCAGCAGCTAAATCACCACTTGGATGAGAACTGCCATTTGGTGCCATTATCTCCCAAAAAAGTCTGTGATTCCAAAATCCTCCTCCGTTGTTTCGCACTGCAGGTTTATCCTTACATACTTTCAAAATCTCTTCTATTGACTTGCCTTCTAATTCAGTTCCAGCTATCGCATTGTTTAAATTTGTAGTGTATGCTTGGTGGTGTTTTGAATGGTGGATTTCCATTGTTCGTGCATCAATATTTGGTTCTAATGCAGCATAGGAATAAGTCAAGATTGGAAGTTCAAAGCTCATGATTGTCGGTTTAATTGTTCGTGACAAAAGTAGTAAAATAAGCGATAAAACTAAATTTATT